>UEXM01002282.1_pt2 | contig 12089 bp, 16 predicted proteins | sample 1796661 | NCBI WGS metagenome assembly UEXM01 (sample SAMEA4772469, study PRJEB27181) | metagenome | reverse complement strand
ACCAGTAGTATTGTTAAATAGAGCTTGGTGTCCTAATCCTGTATTGTTTGTTCCAGATGTGTTAGTTTCCATACATCTATCACCGACTGCTGTGTTAAAACTATTAGTATTATTTTTTAGAGCAGCATTACCTATAGCAACATTATCAGTTCCTGTTACATTAGCTGATAAACAAGATACACCTACTGCTACATTATCAGAACCAGTAGTGTTATCTCTTAATGCTTCTCTACCAAATGCTGTGTTAGCACTAGCTGTTGTATTTGATTTTAAAGCATCCATACCTACTGCTGTGTTAATTGTTCCTGTAGTGTTAGCAGCTAAAGTAGCGTGACCAAAAGCACTATTGCTACTACCAGTATTCACTTTTAAAGCATCATTACCAAAAGCATTATTATATTGACCAGTAGTATTAGTTAATAAAGCGTTTCTACCAAATGCCTGATTAAAACTTCCAGTAGTATTTGCACCTAGAGCATCACGACCAACAGCTACATTAGAACCTCCTGTGGTATTTGCGTCTAAAGAAGCTTCACCTACTGCTGTATTACTAGCACCTGTAGTGTTGATTACTAAAGACCTTGAACCAACTGCTGTGTTATTGCTTCCAAGATTATTAGATAAAGCATCATCACCAACTGCTAGATTATTATTACCTTCTATGTTTGTAGATAAAGCCTTGTAACCAACAGATGTATTACTTGTTCCTGTTGTATTAGCAACTAATCCTTGTCTACCTAAAGCTGTATTTTTAGTTCCTGTAGTGTTAGCTTTTAAAGATTGATACCCTACTGCTGTTAAATTATCAACTGTGGTATTTGCATTTAAAGATTCAAAACCTAAAGCTGTATTATTAGCACCTGTAGTATTTGCAGCTAAAGCATCTTTACCAACAGCTACATTGTTAGAACCTGTAGTATTTGCATCATAAGTACCATCACCTAGTCCTGTATTTGAATCTACACCACCTGTTGAAGTTATAGTTACTGTCCCTGTTGTTGCAGGTAATGTAAGTGTATTAGTTCCTGCTACTGCTGGTGCTGCAACTGTAATAGCTCCAGAGGTGTCTCCTGTTAATACTATATCAGCCATTATTCTGTTTCCTCTGCTACATTCATAGGACTTGCTTTAGTCCATTCTATATACTCTTGATAGTCTTTGTTTGCTGGGTCAAATGGTATAGAAACTCTTTTATTATTTTCTTCATAGTAAACTATATTTAAAGGTTTTCCATCTATTCCTATTGGTCTATGATATTTTTTTAACATATTATAACTCCGAATCTAATTCTAATTTAGCTGATGCATTTGTTGTTCGTAAAATACCAGCTTGACCACCTGTTCCTGATATATCAGAATTATTATATATAGAAACACAAGTATGATTATTATTACTATTTTCTAGTGTTAATGAATCAAGTGTGTCTGGTGCGTTATCTCTATATATAGTATAATAACCAGAACCTGTAGTATCTGTTAAAGTTGGTTTTACTCTCATTGGTACTGGCATATCAATAACAGACGACATCCAAGTATTATTATAATACCAGCCAACATTTATTTCTGAATTAACTCCTTGAGCAGGAATATAATAATATCTCTGACACAAAGCTAACTGCTGTCCGTATTGTAGATTTTCAAAAGGTGTTGCTGATGTACCTGTTTCTAGTTGTACACCTGTAATATAAAATGTAGAACCATTTGTTTGTATTGGGTTTACTTGTCCAGTAACTCCTTCTTTTATTGAAGAAGTCCAAGTTCCTGCTGTTCCTAATTTATCAGCACCTGCACCTAAACTAAAATTCAATCTTAATCCTAAAGCATTATTAGTTACCCATGTTCCTGATGTATCACCTGCAATAGTAACTGTTTTGTATTCCCATGTATTTGCAGAAGATATAGTATAAGAGAATGGATTAAATCTATTGTAATCACCATTAGCAACTGAACCACCTAATGTTCCTGTTACACTTGAACGAACCCAAAAAGATAAAGTTACTGATTGTGCATCTGAAGTTCCCCAATTAAGGTCTACTATATTATAGCCTTCAACCATTTGTTGAATTCTATAAGATGAAGTTCCAAACATTGGAGAAGCATCATCATCTGTTGTAACAGTAGCTTTTAATGAGTTTGAAAAATTTGCTGGTGAAGTTGTATCTTGTGCTAATGTAAAAACACCTTCTGAAGTTTCACCTCTACCTAACCATCTATCAACATTATAAGTAACACCTGTTGCATTAATAGTAGCTGTACCATCTCTTTGGTCTATTCTCATATCACCATTAATAATTTTATTTTTACCTGCTTGTGAAGTAATAGCACTACCACTTGCATTTTGTAATCCGCTAGAAGTAATTTTAGCTTTAGTTGTTCCTGCTGATTGTAATTCTATCTCACCACTTGTATCAGAAGTTAGTTTTAATCCGTTACTTGTATCTGCATTTATTATTGTAGCCATTATACTATCACCCATCTTTGTCCACTAGGAACTGTTACTGTTATGCCACTATTGACAGTAATTGGACTAGCAGAAATACCATTATAATTTGTAGGAAATGTAAAACTTGTTGCTACAGTATCAGAGTTTAAAACAATACCATTAGAAGCACCTAGTTGTGGTGCTATGCCTGTATTGTCACTATCTTGAACTACAGCTTTTTCAGCAGGATAAGTACAAAATACATCACTTGTGCCTGATAAAGTAATTTTACTACCACTGTTGCTAGATTCTAATACAGTTGTTCTGGATAAAGTTGTGCCTGAAGCTGTATAAGTGCCTAGACCTACTTCGTAGTCGTTACCACTTGTAATAGCATAATAAGTTGTATTACCATTACCTATAGCAGCAAAAGATTGAAAACCTGCACTTGCTCCAGCTAATGTGACTGTGCCTGTACCTGTTGTCGTAGTGGTTTCTTTTACTCTATCTTTTACGATAAGAGCCATATTTTATCCTTACGCTAATTCTACAGTTAAGTTGCCTGTAGTGATTTTAAATATATCACCTGAATCAATAGTTTTAGAAGCATCTAGTGCTGTGTGGTATAGCATATTTCCAGAACTAGCAGCATCCCACAATGCTATCCATCCAACTACACCCCAGTTTCCTGTAGCTGTTGGAAAAGTAATATCTGCATCTGTAGCAACCAAACCTGATGTTCCTGAAGCAGTAGCAAAAGAAGAAGCTACTCTAGCATAAGAGCCACCAGAAACTTCTGTTCCAGTTCCAGCATCTGTTGGGTTTGCTGTGTGTAATGATACATATGGATTGTTTACTGCTGTAAAAGCAGTTCCATTAAGTGTTAAGTTTAGAAGTTTGACTTCTAAATAATCCGACATTTCAGCCATAATAATTTACCTCGTTGAGTTAGTAATAGTAAGTGGTTGAGCAGGGTATTCTGATTCGTCATCACTCTTGCGTAGAGCGTTTACTCCTCTGTCATACATACTTGCCCATGTGTTAAGTCTTTCATCATTCATCAAGTAGGGTTCAGCTTCACCTAGTGCTGCGTAAAGTAATAAATCAGGTGTGTTAGCTAACCAAAGGTTAGATGAATTAGTGTCGCTTAAATATTCTGGTTTATAAAAGTAAACCATTTGAAGCGTGTAAACACCATCAGGAATTGGAGCAAATTGAAACTCTGCACCCAATAATGTATAGCGATTAGGTAATCCAGATTCTGCTGAATGAGCATTTCTAAAAAAATTACTTGTAGATAAAAACTTAATTGTTTGTGGTGGATTACCTTGTATATGTAAATCTTTCATAGCAACAAAATCAGAAGGTAAAGATACAGTAGCATCACCTGCTGTAGTATTTGCTGTAGCAACTTTAAGCATTTGTCTTATGCGTAAGTCTCTTAACAATCTATCTTCTGCTAATCTTATAAACTCTGGTATCTGGGTTGTTAAATCAGAACGAGCTAAATAATCAGCTATAGTCGCTTGTAGCGTTGTGTAATTTGTAAAAAATGCCATTTAGATTCTGCCCTGTTTTGTTCTAAAAAATCTATTGTCTGGGTCGTTCAACCATTTAAAAAAAGCTTTTTGGTCTAATACATGAAATCCTCTCATGATGCCTTGTTGATTTAACTTATCTACAACAGTCATAGGTATGGATGCTATCTTGTTATCAAAGACATCATCACCCCATTTTGTTGAGTTATTGTTATATTCTTTTTTGTTTCTTTCAACAATGTCGCTTACATCTTGTTTGGTTTCTATAACCTTTCCATTGTCTGTGTTGTGTTCTTTAAAGTCTCTAAACTTTGCTTTTTTTAATTGGTCGTTGTATTTTCCCATATCAATCCTTATGATACTGCCCACCGAAGTGGGCATATATCAATTAGTATTAAGATACTAATAAGTCAGCAACAATACCATGTGCTTTCTCGTTAGATACTTGCAGAGTGTATTCTGTAAGCATTTGATGTTTCTCACTATCACCAGATTTAGCCAATAGATTTGACTCAAATGGTCGTAGTGTAGCAATAGATGCCATAGTTGGGTCAAGCACTAGAGCTTGTTCACCAGTACCAGTTCCACCATCAGCAGTCATAAATCTGTCAGGTACAACAGATAAAGTACCAAAGTCTGATAAGTAAACATCAGCAGCACCAATAATAGTTGTCTGCTTGTCTGTTGGAGCTTGATAACGCTGTGCAGCAATACCTGTAAAAGTAGATACTACTTGTTTTTGTGTAGGTGGAACAACTAATAAAGTTGGGTTACCACCACTTTCAAACACTTTTTTAACACATTCTTTTAGTTTATCTTCTGCAAAAGCACCATAGTTACCAGAACCTGCTGAAGTACGAGTAGCTGTTCCGTTACCATTTACTGGACCAGCTGGAGAACCACCTGTTCCTTCTGAAACAAAGTTAGTTAATAACCATGTTTGGATAGAACCAAGTAATCTTGCTGCTGAAGCAGTACCTGCTGATTGAGCTACATTACCAAGAATAGTATTTTCCATGTCTCGTTTTAGCTCTTGTCCTGCTTTAGCTAATTGGTAAGCTGTTTCTGTCTTACGACCAGCTTTATCAACTGCATCAAGAGTACCTGATACATGAACTGTTTTACCTTGAATTTGAGTTCTGTTACCAACACGAACTGTAGGAGTAGCTGAAGCAGCTCCTGCATCTGCACCTTCTAAAAGACCTGTTTTCACAGCTGCTGCTAGGTTATCAGTTTGCCATTCGTGGTATGTTGCTGTTGCTTTTGTTTTACCAATAGATGAAACTACTGGAGTTTCGGTTGGTGCAATGTTGAAGATAGTGTTGCTTAAATCTTCTCTTTCACCAATCGCTGTATAAGTTCTAAATTCTGCCATTGTTTTTCCTTAAATAAAGTTTTCAAATATAGCTGCTGCATCTCTGGCTGAACCAGTTTGCTGTAGCTTTTTAAGTTGTTTCTTTTGTATGTCGGTTACATTCTGCTTCACTTTAGCTCCAGACTTTACAGTCTTTGGTGCTTTAGCGACTTTTTTCTTAACACCAGCTTTACCTGCCATTAATTTGTCGTATTGTGCTGCTTTATGTAATACCAATACATGGCGAGAGTCATAGACTTGAGATAATTCCTCGTCTGTGAAACCAACCTTTTTTCCGTAGCTACGAATGTCGTTTCTGACTTGTTCGCCTTTCGTTTTGTCTGAAAACTCTGGTAAGGATTCTGCTAGTTTAATTTGTTCTTGTTCTACAAACTTTTGCATTTGTGCTTGAGATTCCGTTTGTTGCTCTTGAGCAAGACGAGCTCTTTCAGCCTGCACTGTTTGTAATTGTTCTTTCTTCTCGGTCATCTCTGCGACCTTAACTGCATATCCTACTGGGTCGTTCTCTTTCATTGCTGCTAATTCTGCTGGATTGTCATTTTGTCCATTTAAGAATTGTTCTATTGCCTGCAATTTTTGTGAATAGTTATCTCTAACTTGTCTAGCTTCAATAATAGCTTTAGCTTCCTGCTCAATGACTTTACGCTGTTCAGCTACTTCTTGAGTCTTTTTAGTATAATCAGAGCCGAGTTGATAAGATTTCTTTAACTCATCAAGGGTAACTTCTTTTTCTTCACCTGCTGCTTTTATGGTGAAAGTTTGTTCTTCCTCAACTTCTTCAGGTTCTTCAACTTCGGATTCTTCTTCAACTTCTTCTTCGGCTTCTGCTTCTGCTTCTTCTTCTACCTCTGGTTCAGTTTCAGTTTCCTCTACTTCTTCTACTTCTTCGGTTTGTTCTTCTACAACTTCTGGTTTCTCTGTGGAGTCCTCTGGTGCAGATAACATACCTTCAATAGCTGAAGCTGCATCTGTTACTGTTAGATTTCCACTTTCCGTTGTATCGGAAGTCATGGTGTCATCACTCATTTTATTTCCTTATGCCATCTTGGTGTGGCTTTCCCATACAGGCTATATGCCTATATTATTTTCCATGCCTTGTCTTTAATCTCATCATCTTTTGCGATAGATTCAAAACGAGCCATGAGTTCGTTGATAGTTCTGATTCTGACATAAGCTGCCTCTCTTACGCTTGATTCATCATCATCAGAATTAATAATTAAATCTGTTAATTCTTTTTTCATTGCTTCTACTTCGTCATGTAGTTCTTGACTTTGTAGAAGATTTCTAAATGCTTCTGATTTTGTCATAGTTTAGGTGTTGTTATATTTTGTATTTTTTCTAAAGAATTTATAATTTCTGAAGTTTTGCTTATATCTGTTTTTTGTTTATCATTAGCTGACTTTTGTGCAAGCTCTAGCTCACGCAATGCCATCTCTTTTTCAAACTCCATTTTTTCTTGCTGAAGCTCTAACATTTCTTTTTGCATTTTAAGTTCTGTTTGCTGTTTCTCTAATTCTAGTTTAGCCATTTGCTCTTGCATCTTCATCTGTGCTTTTTCTCTTTCTACCTCTGCTAGAATCATTGCAGCTTTAGTATTGCTATCTTCTTCTTTAGGAGCTTGGGCAGCAGCTTGAGCCATTTGCATAGCTTGTTCTTCTGATATTTCCATTAAGAACTGACTATCGTCTTTAAACCCTGCCATGTTTACAAATCTTGCAAGTGTATCTCTGTATTGCTTAATATTAACTAACGGGTTGTTTAAACCATATCCTTTAATAACTTCTTCTTGTTTAGCAAGAATCATTTGCATAGTCGCTAGTTGTTCTTGTTTACCACCTGTTCCTAATCCAACATTTACAGTAATGTTATATTCTGTGTCCCATTCTCTAGGATTCATAGGAACAAAAGAATTGTTAATTTTAATTATTCTTTCTTTGTCTTGGTATTTACAAACTAATGCCAAAATACCTCTAAACAATGTACTTACACCTGTGTCTGCAAATACACGAGCTATGAGTTCTAGCTTACCTTGTGATGCAGATGTCATAGCACTTACTGCTGTCGCTGTCACATTTTGTAGAAGATTAGGGTCAAGACCTTGCTGTGCATCTGATACACCACTTCGTTTTGCTTGAATACCATCTAGGTATTCCAACATAGGAAATGATTGTGCTGCACTACTTTGTACTGTCATAGGTACTAACGCATTAGGATTCTTAATACGAATTACACCACCTGCTGTAGATGTGAGTAAGTCATCAAGATTAACCTGTCCTTCTACTGCTCCTACACGATAGTTATTAGTTAAGTATAAGTTGTCTAGCATCTGTCTAGTAACTGTAGACTTAATTAACTGTAGGTCTATTGCTCTGTCTGCCAAAGATTGCCCAAAAAATTTGTGTGGGATTGGAATAGGGCAAACACTGTGAAAAGGAACATAATCACATTCCTCACTCATTAATACCTCATTACCTGCGTAGCAAACTCTGTGAAGTTCTGCTATACCATCTTTGTCTAAATCAGTTTTTACATAACACTCGTAATACTCAACCAATTCCATTGATTCATCATTAGAGTCATTAGTATTAAAAGGTTGCTCACCTGCACCATATCTTGCTACCCTCTCTGGTGTAAAATCTAATGTATCACCCATAGGTAATGTTTCAACAACTTTTGGGTCATACCCCATTGCTATTAAATCTGAACGAGTTACTAAACTTCTTTGTGCAACAAAGTCAGAATCTTCTATTGTTGTTGCTCTTTTATCAATTAAAAATTCTTCTGGTGCTACATTCTCTATCTTAATTTTAGAGTAATCTTTTGTGCGTTTGCATTTTACATTGTAGTAAACATTAATGATTGGAGGTGTTTCCATCATCATTGGCATACCCATTTCATCCATCATAGGTTGACCTGTCATTGGGTCTACTGCTGGTTGTGGTTCTTGCTCTATTACTTCTTCTACTTCTTCTTGCTCAACGATTTCTACTTCCTCGTCTTGCATAATCATTGTTAATTCATCTTCTGTCAGATTCTGATATTTTTCTGTTGTTGTATTCTTCTTATCATTCCAATAGGCTTTTACAACACCTACTTTTTGCAACAGTGCATCTTTAAACCAGTCGTGCATGATTTCAAAGCCATTGTTGTCTTTATAGAATATATGATTAGCATAAGCAGTCATTTGTTCTGCTAGAGCACCATCACCTTGATTAACTGGCTCAAACTCTACAGCTTTATTGCTGCTAGTAAAGACTTTCATAATTTGTGGTAATGCACCATCTACTACTTCAGCCACTTCACCAGTTACTATTTGTGAGCGACCTTCTACTTCATTGCCGTAAGGCTCACGCAAGTAATATTCTAGTGCTGTCTGTCTGTCTTGAGATGTTTCAGTCTCTATAAAACCTAATGAGTCGTTAATATGCGAATCAATTAGGTTAGCAAGTTCTACATTATCTTCCTTGCTATTCATATTTTCTTTATCGTATGCCATTTATACTATCCATGAAGTGTTTATCTCTAGTGGTTTTGTCCATGCTTCCATAGGGGACTCATCCATACCAACTGCTAGGTATCTAAACGCATCAGATGCGTGTGATGCCCAATCATGGAAAGGTCTGTCATGAAATACATTTCTTTTTTCATCAAATACTCTACGATAGTTCCGTATTGCATCTAATCCTTGTTTTGTTTTGTCTTTATCAAACCAGCAGCGTGGTAATATTTGTCTTGCTGCTGCAATACCATCCATAACTGATAACTTGGTTGCAACTGTGATGTTTAAACCTGCTTCTTCTAACATCTCTTTTCTTGACTTACCTGTGCCTAATTCTCTTACAGCGACATCATGAGGTAATATGTGTGTTGCGTACATATAGTCATGTTCTCGCAGCCAATTTACATAGTAATCAAGACCTACACCATGATTTTCTACAAAATCTATGAGTCGTATTTCTTTATTAACTACTTGTGCTACCCAAATGCTAGTAGAGTCTGACATACCTAAATCCCAGCCAGTATATGTTCTTGCTAGTTCGTCTTTAGGAATATCTATAATTCGTTTTTGTTCTTCTAGGTCATTAATGATAGATGAGTAGTAAGCACCTTCTACTGGAGCATTAAAGCTGCACTCAAACTCTTGCATATACTTATCATCACCCATCTCTGCTTTAGCAGCGAGTAATTCGTCTTTATCTACAATTTTTGTTTCAGAAGATTTAAATTCTAATAGCTCCCAACCCTCACTTCTTGACCCTCTATCTCTCAAGTCTTTAAAATGATTCTGCCCTTTCGGTGTACCCATTGCTACGCAGTAGCCGAGTCGGTCTGCTAGTGCAGGTCTGACAATCTCTGTGAATAGTGTAGGATTAATGTTCCCAATCTCATCAAGAACGCATCCATCTAGGTAGATTCCACGCAGACTGTCAGGGTTATCTGCCCCATACAAGTTTATCCTTCTGCCCATAAAGTCTACACGCAGTTCAGCAATGTTGGCTTTAGCTTCTAATGGTCTTGTATATTCTAGCAGGTAGTCCCATGCAATTCTTTTAGCTTGATTGTATGTTGGTGCGACATAAGCAAATCTAGGATTAGGTTTATCACAGTTTAACGCACTATGTATCAGTTGGTTAATAGCACAAACTGTTTTACCCATCCGCCTATGAGCAACTACTACACTAAAACGATTGTCTTTAACCATCTTGTGTATTTCTTTTTGCGGTGCTCTTGGTATATAGCCTGTTGTTATTTGTTTAGCCATCTTATTGTAACTCTCTTACGAGGTCGTTACCCTATTTAAATTGTTTTAAATACTCTATTGCCTTTTTCATTACTTTTACATTGTCTCTAAATTGACCTAATCCACTATTACAATACTGGCATAATAGTTTTCTTACTGTCTTTTTTGTATGACAGTGGTCTACATATAACTTGGTGTCATCATTGTGGCTGCCACATAAATAACATCTGTTTTTTTGTTTCTTTAACATGGCATTGTAATCATCTAATGTAATGCCGTATCTATCTTTGTAGTTCTTGTTGCGTATCTTGTCGGGGTTATTAGCCCTCCAGATTTTACTGATTAATTTATTTCTTGCTGCCCTACTTAACACTTCCATCTAGCTCTGGCTGCCTTACCTCGTTCACCTGTCCAACCCTTACTTCTGGCACAGAAAGACTTTCTTCTTTTTGCTGCCTTACTACCTGCTTTAACTTTACCTGTCACTGGTGCTTTTAACTTGCTGCCAGTTGCACGATTATATTTTGCTCTACCTTTTGCTGTTAGTCCTGCACCCTGTTTAACAGAGCGTTTTTCACCTCTACCTACAGACAGGTTTACTTTCTTCTTTGCTACCATTATGCTTTAGCTTTTTTCTTTTTCTTCTTTGGAAAACCAGCTTTCATATTTGCATACGCTGATTTAGATATAGTAGATTTCTTTTTAGTTCTGCTAGTTCCTGCTTTCTTTCTTTTGTTTATATTTCTATATAAGCTCATACACAGTCACCTACAGACTCAAACCATCTGCGTAATTCTTCTTGCCTTTCTTCATTGGACTTTTTTTCATTGGTCTTTTCATTGGTTTCATTACACATTTTCCACTTGTTCACATTTCTGTATGCGTAAACATCCTACATCAATAATAAAAAAGTTAAAATACTTTTTGTTTTTAGAATCGTCCATCTTCATATCTTGATACCACTCAAAACCAAAGTGACAACCACAAAACCAGTGCCATGACCACATATTTATCTCATCCTTTGTAATTGTTGTAATAATAAGTTTAATTCTTCTTGGCTCATAGGAGTTCCAGCAGAAGCACCATCTATGTCTATAGGCATACTTACTGGTTCTTCTTGTGGTAGGTTCGGGTTTAGCATATTTCGTAAATAGACAAATCTATTTAGTTCATCAGTTGTTAATATGCCATTACCAGCAGCTCCTTTTGCTTGCAGTGCTTTCATTTCATTTGCTGCTTGAGCCATCACTGCTGCTTCATTGTCACTCGTATTACCTACAGAACCTGCCGTTGCTAAATTGTTTCTCATTTCATTAATACGAGGCATAGGGTTACTAACACCACCTCCAGCCATCATACCAGCTACCGCTCCGTTCATTGGGTTGCCTGAAAACATAGACATTTCATTATCAGTTACATTACCAAACGCACCTTGTTCTTGATTCATCCTCATTCCGTTGATGATTTGAGCTAAAAGTTGTTCATTCATAATACTTCCTAATTTAGTTAATTATAGAGACTGTCTAGAGGTGCTCTAGAGGTAGTCTAGAGGGTGTCTATAACAGATAAGATAAGAATAGATAAGATATATAGTGTGTTTTTAAAAAAATAAAATTTTGGGTACTGGGGTTTTTTAATCTATTCCTGTTACTACTTTGATATTAATGGGTGCACCCCCTTCTCCAGTTAATTCTGTGGTATTTTTTTCAGACCACTGTGCTCTTGTCTTTAACCAGAACATCATAGAGGCAGTATCACCTTGTTTAGCTTTCTCAAATAATGTTCCAGCAATGATTGCATTGCTTTCTATCCTACCCTTGTCTAGTTCTTCACGATAATACTTTGTCAATGTATCTTCAGAGAATCCTAACACTGTCGCGATATCTTCATACCTAGTACCTACTTTAGATAATTCATAAACCTCATTTCGGGTAGTCGCTAAAACTTGGTGTCGGGGTCTCCCTGCCTTTTTTTTAGGCAATTGCTCCGAATCCCTTGCTATCACTGGCTTTGA
>UEXM01002735.1_pt1 | contig 12094 bp, 13 predicted proteins | sample 1796661 | NCBI WGS metagenome assembly UEXM01 (sample SAMEA4772469, study PRJEB27181) | metagenome | reverse complement strand
GTATATATAAAAAGAAGTAAAGATGAGTGTCTTAGAATAGCAGAAACTGAAAGACCTGTAGAATGGAAATCATACATTGAAAATTACTTTGAAAGACTTGAAGAAATTAATGAAGATGAAAATGTTAGAATTGTAGAGGTTAAATCATTAAGAGATTTAAATAGCTCTCCTTCTGATATAATGATAGAAGAAAAAAATAGTTATATTATGAAAAATAAAGAAACTAGAATATATAATGGTAACTACGAGGTTCGATTGGACGAGGGTTCAAAAGAAACTAAAGTAAGTGGTTACGCTGCCTTGTTCGATACAGATAGTAGAGATTTAGGCTTTAGAGAAACAATTTCTAAACGAGCTTTTGATGGTCGCTTAGAAGATAATGTAATCTTAACTTTCAATCACGATCCTAACTTAATCTTAGATAGAAATATCGGAGGTACTTTACAATTATCGGTTGATGATAGAGGATTACGATACGATGCTACTTTACCTAACACAACAACTGGTAATGATGTAGCAGAATTAATGAAAAGAGGTTTACTTTATGAATCTTCATTTGCATTTACTGTGACTGATGATGATTGGAGTAAAGATGGAGATGTTACAAGAAGACAAATTAATAAAATTGGTAGACTTGTTGACGTTTCTATAGTCGGTGTAGGCGCTTATGCAAACACGAAAGTTGCCCTTCGTTCTAAAGAAGCTTTTGAAGCAAAAGCAACTGTAGAAGAAACTCCTCAAGTTGAAGAAGTGGAGCAAAAGGTTGAAGAATCATTTGATGATTCAAAGTTAAATTTATTAAGTAATGAATTAAAATTAAAAAAACGAATATGAAAAATTCGATTGAAATTCGTCAAGAGAGAGCAGAGCTTATCGGAAAAGCTGATACTTTGTTAAACTTGGCTAAAGGTGAGACTCGTGACTTTAGTGCTGACGAGCAAACTTCATACGATGGTATGATGACTAACATTGACAAACTAGCTAAAGATATTGAGGTAGTTGAACGTCAAGAAAAATTGAACGCTGAAGCAGTTTCTATTCCTGTTTCTCACGGAACACAAGATGTTTCTGATTCTAAAGAATTACGAGCATTTTCTTTTGTAGATGCATTTAACGCTGCTAAAAGTGGTCGTGTTGAAGGTCTTGTTCGTGAAATGGATCAAGAGGCTCGTAACGAGAATCCTTCTCAAAACTTCAAAGGTGTGGCTATACCTCACTCTGCTTTAGAATCTCGTGCAAACACAGCTTTAACTGCTAATTCTCAACCAGTAGAGGTTAAGTCTTTTGTAGATGATATGTTTGCTTCTTCTGTATTAGTTGGAAATGGTGCTACAATGTACACAGGTGTTTCTGCTTCTCAGAAAATTCCAATCGTAGCAGGAATTACTGCAGGTTTTATTCCTGAAAATGGTTCTTCTGCACAAACTGCTGCGGGTACTATCGGTGGTGGTCAGTTGAACCCTCACACTATTGTTGCTGCAACTAATGTTTCTAACGCTGCTTTAGCTCAAAACGCTTCTATTGAAGCTGCTTTCCGAAGAAACTTTGCAAGTGCAATTATGGCTCAATTTGAGAAGAACTTATTGAATGTCGCTGATGTTACAGGTCCTACTTCTATTTTCTTAGATGCTGAGGCTTACACTTCAGGTACTCAAGCTTGGACTAGCTCTACAGCTTTAGCAACTGTTCAGTCTATGTTTAATAAAATGATTTCTCAGTCAAACGATGTAAACAAGCCTTCAGTTAAATTATTATTGAATGGTGATGCTTACGCTGACTTAGCTGCTCAAATCGCTGCTAAAGATGGTTCTGCTTTCAATGCTGCTTCTATGAACTTAGTTGATAGAACTGTTCTTAACATTCCTTACGCTATATCTGCAAATGTAGGTAATGGTTCAGGAGACACTAAAGCAAGAGCTTTAATGTTGGATATGGAAAAAATCCATCTTGCGATGTTCGGTGGACTAGACGTGTTAGTAGACCCTTACTCTCAGTCTTTAAGTGGTGGTACTTCACTTGTACTTTCTACTTTACTTGATGGATTGATTGCTCAGTCTGCAGGAAAAGAAGCTGCTGTTAAATGTGTAGCTCCAGCATAGTAGATTAAATTAATTAGAAAGGCGAAAGGGTTAATCCCCTTTCCCTTTTCTTTACAAAAGACCAAAATGGCTATATCGTACTTAGATAATATATTTAACAAAGGTAACTACGAGTATCTAAACCCAAGTCAAAATAGATATGGGAATTTAGAGCTATCGGAGGCTGCGACAACTCAAGTTGTTTCAACTGCTGAGTTAAAGTCTCAACTTAGAATTGATACTTCTGATGAGGACACTTTGTTAGCTACATATATAAGTGCTGCGACTCAAATGGCTGAACACTATTGTAACAGACATTTTATTACAGCTAAGTACAAACTTTGGTTTAATGAATTACCTAGCACATTTAGTTTATATTATCCTGATTGTAAATTCAATTTTTCAGCAGGAAATGATAACGCTAAAGATGGTTTACACTATTTAGCTGCTAGTGGTTCAACTTATACTTTGTTTGCCAACACAAATTGGTACTCAAATCAAAATACTAACCCTTGTCAGGTAAAAATGACTAACACACCTTCTAATGCGATAAGTACATCAGATTTAGATGGAACAACTGACGGAATATATTATTTCCAATTCCAAACTGGTATTGGCGATGCAGCAAGTGATATTCCTGATGCTATTAAACAAGCGATTAAATTAATTGCAAGTGATATGTATTATTTCAGAGAGGATCGCAAGAGAGCGTTTCCAATGGCTTCTGAGATATTACTACAACCTTATAAATGCTATTTATAGTATATGGCTTTTATTGCAAAAATAAAGGCAGGTGATTTTAACCAACGAATCAAGTTAAAGTCAGTATCTTCAACTCAAGATGGTTTTGGAGGCGTTTCAAGCAGTTATTCTGTTCAAGCGACAGTTTGGGCAAATAAGAATGTTAAAACCCTTAGAGACATCGAAGAGAAGTTTGAAGGAAAAGAATTACAATCTTATGGTCGGTTTGTTTATACCATAAGATACTCAAGTGAGACAAAAGGCATAAAAGCTAATTGGATTATTGAGGAAGTACAATCTAGCGATATATACGAGATATTAGGTTTCGTTATAGACCCTAGAAAAGAGTTCATTGAGGTTTTTGTAAAGCAAGATTTACCAACAGCTTCACCAATATAGTTATGGCTAAAGCACAAGGCAAGAAAAATCAATTTAAAATTGAAGTCCGTAATATACAAGATGTTCAACGTAGTTTGAAAGACCTTGGTAAGACGGCTAGAGAGTCTCGTACAGCCATAAATAAAGCCCTCAGACCTGCTGCTAATAAATTAGCTAGAGGTATTCAAAGTGCTTATAAAAGAGAGTTTAATAGTAACTCTGATTATAAAAGATTAAGTGGTAGAACACCAACTTGGAAAACGATTGGTATAATTACTGCTAGAAAGTCAAGAGAGCCAGGTTTATTTGTTGGTCCTATTGTTCGTAAAACAACACCTATAAGAATTAAAGGTAAGAATAGTAGAAACTTGGCTGCGATGCAAATTAAGGGTAATGAGATTCACGACCCTCGACCTGATGTATTTGATGCTACAGCTCGAAAGATGGAGTCACAAATATTTACCCAAGCTGAGAACGACTTAGATAAGTTGGTAGATAAAATGATTAAACAAGCAGGATTTTAGATGTTTGCAGTAATAGGAAAAGAAATAGTAACAAGATTACAAGCAACGGCTGCTTTTACGACAGCAAATGGTAATAACAAGGTTTTTCCAGTTATTATACCTCAAGGTGTATCTTATCCTTGCTCTACGTTTGAAATAACTAACGTATCTAACTTTTTATCTAAAGGTGCTTCTCTTAACTCGTGTGATGTATCAATTCGCATCGCTTGTTTTGCAGACACCTATGGTGCAACATATAACCAAGCCAAGGCAGCCGTAGAAGCCTTAGACTTGTTCGAAGTGACTTATACTGAAGATAGTGTAAGCTACACAGCGAAATTCAGATTTCTTGATTTAGACGATGACTATTTCAAAACTCCTGAGAAATTCTACAAAAACGTAAATTTTAACTGTCTAATAATTAAAAATTAAATAAAAATGGCAATAGTAAACGCAACTGACATTGTTGTTAAAATTAATGCAACAGTAGACTCAGTACCTGTAGAGCAATTGCTTCACGCAACATCAGCAAGTCTAAACGTATCTCAGGATATGATGGAAGCCACTAGTAAAACATCAGGAGGTTATCAGGATAATTTACCTGGCTTACGGTCTTGGGAAATTTCAAGTGATGGCTTTGTTGATTTTGTAGGTGCAGAAGCAAACACAATAAACACAACAGAATTAATTTCACTTATGCTAGAAACACAAGCTAACGCAGAGGTTGAAGTTTCATTTGGAGTAGCAAATGGAGATATTTATCAAGGAGGAGCATTTATAACATCTGTTTCTATTGATTCAGGTGTAGAAGAAAATGCTACATATTCAATTTCTCTACAAGGTAGTGGATCATTATCTAAAGTATAATAACATATAAATTAAAAAACAATGGCAATTAAAAACGCTTCAGACTTATTAGTCTATCGAAAATATCCAGCGGGGCAAAAGCAAGTAACTAGAATTAAGGTAAGAACATCTTCTCCGTTAGATGGTGATACAACACCAGGAAATCTTATAATAAAAGACACAGTTTCATCAACTGGTTCAGGAGTCCCATCAGTAACTACAGCAACTGTAGCATCTCCAAATAGTGGTGCTACCGTTTTAGCTGCAATAGCAACAAAATTAGCTACAGCAAATTATACAAGTACTGCAGATATTATTCAAGGAGATTTTACTTACAGAGATTTTACTAATCCTGTAGTGGGTGAATCAGCAACACTTTCAGTTGAGAATGGTACTTGTGATTTAGATGCTGGTGCATTAGTTGTTGAGCTACAGACAGAGGGTGAAGCAACAAATGATAAAACACCCGTGGCATTTAGTACATCAGCATCACTATCAATAAATAGAGATATGCGAGATATTACTACAAAAGATTCTGATGGTTTCCAACAATCAGCAGCTGGTTTGATGAGCTTTGAAATTTCAACTGATGCTCTACAAGATTTTGGCTCTGATTTAGATTTCAAAGATTTCTTTGATAATATTTTAAACAGAGAAGCTGTAACTATACAATTTTCTGAAAGAACAACATCAGGCGCTGATAGATATTATCAAGGATCAGCCTATGTTACTAGCTTATCAATGGATGCTGGAGTCGAAGATAATGTAACTTACTCAGTAACATTTGCTGGAACAGGCTTAATTACATCAGCAACAGATTAATAAATTAATCAACTTAAATTAAAAAGGTAACAAAAAATGAAAAAGGTAGAAATAGGTGGTCAAGAGCGACCAATTAGATTTAGTTATTTAGCTTTAAAAGACATTTGTAATAAGTGTGGTTTAAAGTTAAGCGAAATGAATCAATTAGGTTCGGAGATAGACCACATTGGGATTATCGCTTTTTATGGGTTAAAGTATGGTGCTAAGAAAATAGGAGAGCCATTTAAGCACAAGATAAGTGATATTGAGAACTGGTTAGACAATGAAGATTTCTCTAAGATAAATGAAATCTTTGAAGCTTTCCAACTAGACCAACCTCAAAGTGAGGGAAAGTAGTTGAGGGAGAGGAAGTCGACAAACAATCGGGTGAAATCAATTGGGATAAACTCGAAGAAATAGCTTTAGGTAGAATGGGGATGAGTTATGATGAACTTTATAACTCTACCCCACGAAACTTTAACAACAAGTTAATTGGTTTTAATGCTTATCAAGAGCAATTAATGCAAGATAATTGGGAAAGGACTAGAGTTATAATTCATTCTACATTATCGCCACACAGTAAGAAAAAATTAAAGCCACAAGAACTACTGCCTTTCCCTTGGGACAACAAGAATAAACCTAAAAAAGAGATAGCTTCTAAGGAACACATACAAAAAGTTGTAGAAAGATATAACAAGAAAAAGATTCAAAAATAATACTTATGGGTGGAGTTAAAACTATTTCGATAATTGTAGCTGCTAATATCAAGGGCTTAGAAGCAAGTCTTGGTAAAGCAAATAAATCAATAGCAGGTTTTGCTTCACAAGCAGCTCGTGTCGGCTCTATGCTAACTTTTGGTGTTACAGCACCTTTAAGTGCTATGGGTAAACAAGCCTTTGATACTTTCTCTCAGTTTGAGAATAGTATGATGAAGGTAAACGCTGTAACTGGTGCTACAACCGAAGAATTTAAAATGCTTACAAAAGAAGCTAAGAAATTAGGTTCTACTACTCAATTTACAGCTTCACAAGTAGCTGACTTACAATTAATATTAGGTCGTAAAGGATTTAAGCCTGATGCGATACAAGGTATGACTGAGTCTATATTAGACCTTGCCTTAGCTACTGGAGAGGATTTATCTCTAGCAGCAGAAGTTGTTTCAGCATCAATAAACGCTTTTAACTTACAAGCAAATGATGCAGCTCGTATATCAAATACATTAGCCTCAGCAGCAGCAGATTCATCAATTCAATTAAGTACATTCGCAACAGCCTTTGGTCACGCAGGTGCATCAGCTCACGCAGTAGGAGTCAACATAGAAGAATTATCTGCTATGATGGGTGTCTTAATGGATAATGGTATTAAGGCATCTAAAGCAGGTACAGGACTTCGTAAAATATTTATGAAGTTAAATGAGACTGGTACAAAGTTTTCTAGTGTACTAGCAGAAGCTGCTGAAGGTGAAATGGATCTTAACAGGGCGCAAGAATTAGTTGGTACTACGGCAGCCAACCAATTACTTGTATTAACAGATAATTTAGAAAAGGTAAATGAGTTATCAAGTGCTTATGAGACTAATACTACCAAGCTAAAAGAAATGGCTGACCTTATGGGTCAAACTACCTTTGCTAAGGTTAAAAAATTAGAGAGTGCATTTGAAGGATTTAGATTAGAGTTAGGTGAAGTATTAGCAGAAATGTTAATGCCTATGATAGAAACTGTTACAGAATTATTTGGTGAGTTTGGAAAATTAGACAGAGATACTCAAAAGTTAATTGTAACAATAGGTGGTATTGCTCTAGCAGCAGGACCAGTTTTAATAGCTCTAGGTGCTATGGTAGCACTTTTACCATTATTAATATCAGGATTTACAGTAGTAGCAGGGGTTGTGTCAGCATTTGGAGCAGCTCTAGCCGCCCTAGGTATTGAAGTTCTTGCAGGTTCAGCAATATTTGCATCAATAGCATCATTTGCAGATACATTAGGTGATGAAGCTAGACTCAAAGCACAAGAGGATGCAAGGAAAAAAGCTATAATGAGTCAAAAAGGCTTTATGCTTTCAACTTGGAAAACTTACGAAGCTTTAGAATCAGAAACAGCAGCACTCAAAGCAAATATTAAAGAGATAAAGAGACAAGCTGCATTTAAAAGACAAAAAGCCTTAGATAGTGGAGCTATAGATAAGGGTGAGATGCAATTCGGTGGTATGCCTAGTTTAGCAGCGATAGCACCAACAGCAGTAGCAAATCAAGTTCAAGGAGCTTTGATTAACACTACAGAAGCTATGCAAGAAATTGTAGATGAATACGATGAGTCTATCCAAACAATGAAAGACCGAACTAATGAGTTTTGGGGTGGTATAATGACTAATTTCTCAATGGGAATGTCGAGTATATTCTCTCAACAAACTGAAATTGTTACTGTGATGGTTGATGGAGTCGAAGAGATTCAAGAAAGAACTTTAACTCTCGGTGAGAAGTTTGGTAATTTTGTTAAAGAATTTATGAAGTCAATAGCACAAATGATAATCCAAGCTGCTATACTAGCTGCTTTAATGTCAATTATATTCCCTGGAAGTGCTATGGGAGGTGCTAGTTTTATGGCAAACTTCAAAAACATAGGAATGGGTGGTAATTTATTTAGTGGACAAGGATTTGCTAACGGAGGTCAACCCCCTTTAAATAAATTTAGTTTGGTAGGGGAAAACGGACCAGAGTTATTTAATCCAGGTAGTACTTCGGGAACAATTATACCTAACCACGCTTTAGGTGGAGGTGGTACTATAATACCTGATGTAAGAATATCGGGTGATGACTTATTGATTGTATTCGATAGAGCTAACAGAAGAAAAGCTAGAAGATAATGGCATACGGCAAGTATAGACACAGCACATTTTACGGAGAGAAAGGCAGTACTTGGAATGTAGAAATTTGGAAAGATGGATTTGACCAAAGTGGCGATACTTCTACTGAAATAGATTTATCAGGTGAGGGCTTTGAGATTACTTGGAATGGTCAAGGAGGAACAAGGGACAGAGTATTTTTAGGCTCAGAGTGTAAATTGAATTGCATTATTCAAAATAACACAGATGAGACTTTTTTATATGATACTATTGATTCAGGGTATAAAGAATACTTTATAAGGATTTATAGAGGTGCTGTAAGTAATGCTAATTTATGGTGGTATGGATGGGTACAGCCAGCCTTTGATAAATTAGAAAACTTGCCTTTTCCTTATGTATTCCAATTAACTGCCACAGATAGTTACGGATTTTGGAGTAAGCAAAAAGAAAAAACTTTTGCGAATGATACCGAAAGAAATACACCACATTCTGTAAGAGATATATTATTTACAATGATAAATGATATGGATCTCAGAAAAGCAGCATCAGGAGACCTTGCTCCAATTCCACATAACTTTAATTGGTGTAGAACAAGTTTAGATTGGTACAGAGCGGGAGAACCAAATACATCAGCAGACCCAGCTGTATTATATAAAGCAGCTAAAGGATTTGTAAATAATACGCCTACAGAGGATGGTGATTCAAATGATTCAGCATTTAGATACAAGCCTTGTGATGTATTTAATGGAGTACTAAAGGCATTTAATACTGTTGGATTTTTAGCAGAGGGTTATTATAATTTTATACAGCCTAATAGTTTAGCTAATAACACAAGTGGTAATATAAATGTTTTTGAGTACAATTCAGGGTTAATGGATAATCCATCTAATCCTGTAACAAAACCAACTTTACTTATTATAAATCAAAATGACAATGTTATTTTAGGTGGTAGTACAATTACCTATGAGCCTAGCTTTGAGAGTGTAGCAGTTAATTTCAAAGGTGGGTTTAGCAACTTTAATATCACACCTGGACAGCTTTTAAATACTGAATTTTATGCTGGATCATTACAATCAGGATTAACAGGTAATTTAAATTTAGTTTTTAGAGCTGAATACTATGAAAGGATAAATAGTATCAACTTAAGCTCAGGTTATAGCGTTGATGGGTATTCATATCGTACTACAGGAGTATTAAAAATTAGAATTACTGATGGCTCTACAACTAAATATTTAAAACAAACAGCTGGGAGTGGTGTATTAACTTGGGAAAATACAGAATCACCTATAAATGTTTATAGAGGATATGCAATTAATGATACTTTGCCTGTTAATAATACATCATATATGGTTGTAGGAAATACTAGCGTTCCCTTTGGTCAAATAGGCAGTCCAACAAGGATGTATTCACCACAAACAGGTACATATTATAAGTTTTGGACTGAATTGTATTTTGATGCTGTTGTTGAGCAGCCACCAATAACAGGTGATGTTTATGTAGAATTTGATTGTTCTAACTACTATTATCAAAGGAATAATTTAACAGATGCTGTAATTGCTTTACCAGGAAGTCAGCCAACGCCTGTACAGACAAGTATAACTTGTGAACAAATTGAATTAACACCTGAAGAATACAATGAGGAAAATAATGTATCAGATGGAGTTACATATACAGCAGTCCAAGATAATAATGATGCAATAGAGCAATTTGATTTAGGTGATGTTAAGCTAGGTAAAAGTCTTATAAACGATTTAAGCTCTATAAAATATGGCTCAGGTAACGAAACAGTATCAGGATTAAGGAGGGGTACTAGTGGTGATTTTAAGAATCCATCATTATTATTAGTTAATGAGTTCTTAGAGTTACAAGTTGATCCATTAGAGATATTACAGGCTGATATACAAAGCGCTGATATATCTCCACTAAAGCTGATAAGATATAATATTAATGGTGATACTAATTCTAAATACTATTCATTTTTAGGAGGGACATTTAAAGCTCAGTCTGAAATATTAAGTGGTGAATGGTTTAGGATAAATTCTATCACAAGTAATTTTGAAGACCAAGAATATAATTCAGGAGCTAAATCTGCTCCTAGCACATCACCTATACAACAAGGTATTTTTCACAAAAACTTTGTAGAAAGGCAGATGTTAGATAATAATGCTTATGGTGAAATTGCATCTGACTTAAATAATGGAACAACAGAAACAAAGGTTGCATTAGGTGCAAATAGTAAGGGTAAAATATACGATGGTCAGAAATTACTATTAACTTATCCTGATGGATCTAATCCATTAATTTTAACAGCTGCTGGAGATTCTACTACAAGTGATACGCAGATAGATTTAACATCATTTACTCCTAATATAACTTATCCAGCTGGCTCAATTTTAAGTCCTTTATTATATGATTTCACAAATGTAATAACAGGTGGCGGAGGAAGTGGCACTCCTGGAGGCTCAGATACGCAAGTACAATTTAATGACGGTGGTGCTTTCGGTGGTGATAGTGAATTGACATATAATAAAACTACCGATACATTAACAAGCACATATTTACAAGGTTTTCATAAAGGTGATAATATAGGTAACATATTTAATTTATCAGCTTACCTTACTGCTGTTGATTTTTGTATGAGTACTGATAGGTCTAAATCAGCACATAGTAGGTCTAATGGTGCAGCATCGAGAGTAGATAGCTCACTAGCATCAACATTTGCTACTTTTCAAGTACCTTTAGGTTATAAAGCTACTCACGTTTTAGTTAGTGGATCATCTACATCAGCAACATTTGATGTATATTCATCATCTTATAATAGTGGAACTTCTACTAGCTTAACAAGTAGTCCAGCAGTAGGAACAGATACAGCACTATCTACGCCACAAACAGGGACAAAAGGTAATTATATAGTAATTAAATTTACTCCAGGCTCAACCTCTAGGGATGTTTACGGAGCAAAAATAACATTAGCACTAGTATAAAAAGGGAGGTTGATTGTAGTGTATCTTTTCGCTACCTTTTCGATAGACTGCTTTCACTCCCTTTAAATTAAATTAACAAAATAAAGTAATGCAAGTGACAATAGGATTAATAGAGTTGATAATATCAATAGTTGTATTACTCTCAACAGGCGTAGGTGTTTGGACTAACCTACAAACTAAAGTAACTAAGCTTTCTTCAAGAGTATATCACTTAGAGCAATCTGATAACGAATTAAAGACTATCTTAGCAGATATATCGACTAAGTTACACAAGATAGAATTATTGTTAGCTGCTAATCAAATTAAAGAGAAGTGAGTAAAGAAATACAAGACACTACCTTTAGTATAAGTTTAAAAACATTATTTACTATTTGTGCTTTTTTATTTTTATTACTTGGTGAGTACATTGTTTTACAAAACGATATTAATGAAGCAAAGTCTTTACCTAAAACCGAGGTAAGTAAAATAGAATTTGACTTTACTAATGAAAAGTTGCAATATCAAATTGATGCTTTAAAAAAAGAATTAGAATCACTAAAAAAGTAGTATAAATGAGACTAAGTAAAAACTTTGTGTTATCGGAGATTACTCGAAGTAACACAGCCAAAAGACTTGGAATAGATAATGAACCGACAAAAAAAGACTTGGCAAATTTGCAAAGGATTGTTACAAATCTTTTACAGCCTGTTCGTAACCATCTTGGTCCTATCAGGATTAGTAGTGGTTATCGTTCCAAGGAACTTAATCGTGCTATTGGTGGGTCTCGTAATCCAGTTAGCCAACATTGCAAAGGCGAGGCAGTTGATATACAATTTTGGAAAGATGGCAAAATGTGTAATAAAGAAGTTTACGACTGGATTATAGACAATGCAGTTGAGTTCGACCAAATGATAAATGAATTTGATTTCTCTTGGATTCACA
>UEXM01001599.1_pt2 | contig 12094 bp, 4 predicted proteins | sample 1796661 | NCBI WGS metagenome assembly UEXM01 (sample SAMEA4772469, study PRJEB27181) | metagenome | reverse complement strand
CCATCGCCTGTGCAGTCGAATATGATATTTCCCTCCATCGACCCCTTTCCACCAAGTGCAGAGGTGTTGTTGTCGGTGTTTATACCGTCTCCTCCAATACCACAAATGGTACAATGAGCAACATCAATATCTGATTTATTTGAGGTGCTGTCTAGGTGGACTCCGTGACCATTGACATTGCATATTACACAGTTTCGGATTTTGCCAGTGAGTGCTGTTAGTTCAAGTCCAACTTGGTCACCACCCGAAGCAAGAACGGCTTCTCCCGGCGCCCGAGGACCGATGATTCTACAGTTATCGAGTTTTCCATTATTTGTTACTTTGACAACTTGGTCGAACGTGGATTGTGCTTCATCTTTGAATTCAATAACACAGTCATGAACGCCGTCATTGGTAAAAGTCATAACTTTGGCACTGGTGTGCATCGCTCTTGCTTTGAAATGACAACCTAACCACATCTGTTGGTCAATATCATTTGATTGACTTTCAAAGACACCACTCTGAGAGTATGAGGCGCTTGTATTTTCAAATGACAAACACTTGTAATATGTGTTTTCCTCTGCATCAACCATCGAGGTGTTCTCACTACACACGAATTTGGGATAGTCTGTCATAATCAGTCGAAGACCTGTTTCCTCGAACTTGGGACGAAGAATGTTTCCGCTTGCGTCTGCACCGACCCACTGATTAGGTTCTGTCACAGACGGAGCAGAACCACTGAATGCCAACTTAGTTGTACAATTGTATGTACCTGTCAGGAATACGAATCTCTTGTTCGCTCGGTCGAGTCCTTCGATGTCTGTTGACCAATCACCACTGCTAATCGCAGGGAGAGCGTTTGCAACAGAAGAACCTGATTCGTCGCCTGCACCAGCGGGTGAGATGAATATATCAGTTAATGCCATTCATCATCTCCTATTGTATGTCGCAAAGACCTGTGCGTTTGTAGCACCTGCCGCATTATTGTAAACTTGCATGTAAAGGAAATTACCTGCGGTCATCGACGCACTTGTGAGTCCTGCTTCGATTGTAGTGCTTGTCCCGGTCGCACCGGCGATTCCGATTGTACCTCCTGTAATCGCTCCGGTTGTTGGGTGACCAAGAAGACTTCCAGCAACAACTACACCCGCACTGAATCCTGCGGTATTGTTCGTAACAACTTCGATACCCGTAAGGGTTGCATCGTAAGGTAGACGGTGTAGGGAATCAGTCTTTACACCAGTCGAAATTGCACCCTTCGATGAGATTGTAAACGTAGCAACATTCGACTGACTTGATTTCTCAATAATGTCTGCACTTGTGAAGTGACCTGTTGCACCATCAATACTGAGAACTCTATTGTCTACTGCTTGATATGTAACATAAACATCTTCACCAGCAGTGAATGAACCAGTACCACCTCGAATAAATCCACTTGCTATGTAATAATCACCAGAGGACACATACATGGAAGGTGTGATTGCTTCAAGTATTGCTCTTGCACCAGATTCAGCACCAGTCATGTGCCAGTGGTCACCACAAATTCCCCTTGAGATATAATCGGTTGCATCGCCACCATCTCTATCGACCGTATCGTAGTATAGTACTGCAACTTCACCAGATTCAATCACACCATCAGCGTCAACATCAATACGCACGAACCCACCACTATATCCAGTACTCATTGATGCGGATGATGCATACTCATACTTGACACCCTGAAGTGTAGTAATGGGTGGTGTATATGTTACCGCACCAGTCGAACCGTTGAACGATGATACACCAGTTACAGCACCCGTTGTTCCATTGAAGGAACTGACTGCGTATTCACCAACAATTGTCGTTGGAGAAACTGGGAACCACCCACCGGAGTTTCCGCCGGTTGAGTATTGTAGAATGTTATCCTCTTCAAAGATTGTAGAGATACTTGCAGTCGCACCCACATCAGTAAGTTCATCCATGTAAAGTGCATCAAGACCGATTCGAATGAAGGAACCACTTTCGTCGGTGTCCAGTCTAATGTTTGAACCAGATACGAACGAGATTACAGAGTCATCCTGAATCATTCTTGTTGTGGAATTAATAGTTGCAGTTAGCGAACCACCAATAATAGTTTTCTGTGCATCTTCAACTTCCCCATTCAAACTAGCAATTTCTCTGTTATCAGTTACATCTGCCTTTGAAACTTTTTGTTGTAGATTTCTTTGTTTGGTAACTTTCGCTGTAGTGGTTGGAACATACTTACTGGTAACGGTAGTTGTACCAGGCTTTCCAGAAGAACTACTGAAACTGAATCCAGCACCAACACCAGCCTGAAGTGTTCCAAAAGAACCACTAGCAGTAGAAGTTTCGACTGTGGTTTCTTGGTCAAAATCAGAAAGTGATTTTTCTTTTCTCTTTGCTTCCTGATTGAAGTTTACAATTTGGAACTTGATGTTATTCATTACGACTGGAACTGAAGGCGTAGTTGGTGCAACTATTGCCTGTTTTCTTTCCAATCTACTCTGTCGTCCCCTAACTCTCTTCAAGTGCTTTCTGTGTGCTTGAAGCGTCAAGTAATCCTTGGGAGGATATTTGGCAAATTGTTCCGCATACGCATTTTGTCTTACTCGATTCTGAACTTCCCATTGAAGTACACCGTCGATGTCGGTCAATGCAGTCAAGTGAGTTTGATGTAAGAACGGAGCGGCTTCACCGAAGTCCTTAATTAATGCTTTCATTTCTTCTGTGAGGTTGAATGGAACTCTACCAAACAATTCCACCAAGAGTTGTTTGAAATCACTTTGTTCTGCTGGGTCTGTACCCCGAGTTGAAATTCCGGCAATTACGCCTGATGACTGGGTAAACTCAGGAGGAGTAATACCACCTTCTGTTTGACCCGCTTCGGGGAAACCAGGCTGTTGACCAGAACAGTCCGTCGAAATTGAACACAGGTTCGGGAATGGACAATCGAAGTCAATCTGTTGACAGAAACTACAATCAGTAATTCCTAAGAAACTCTTACAACATGCATCATTTGCACCACAACATCCACCGGGAATACAAGTACCGTCACAATTACAACCAATGCCGGGGTCAGGAGTACAATCCGGTGAGTTTGGATAGCAGGGACAATCTGCTCCATCACACAAAGCACTATATCTCGGTTGACCTCCGACCTCTTCACAAGAACACACTGGTGTGATTGGGGGGTCTAGTTCATCACAGAACACATCCGAGTTCTGGTCGCACTGGAAACATTGTGGTGTTAGGTTTACACACCCAAAAGGTCCGCAACAGGACAAGGGTTGGTCGCATAGGGTATCTGCACATGTTGGTATGGGAAGTGTGGAATTTCTAGCAGGAAGTACTAACCAAGACCGGGTTGAACCAGAACCTATCCAATCATCATGAGGGTCTTCGTAAGGACAAAATCCACCTTCTGCTTGTGTGTCTGGGTGATTAGCACCTCTTCTACAACAATTTCTTGAAATGTATACGTCATCGACGCATCCTTGTTGAGTTGGTCTACAGCAAATACCCAAGTCTACTTCTTGTGGACAGGCATCTGCTGTACAAATTCCAGTTGTGTTATCACAACATGTGCCGGGGAATGGTGAACATGAATTATCATCAATACACTCGGGACATGCAGGAGCAAACTCTCCATCACAATCTCGACAAGTAAAGAATACTCCACCTGCCTGGCTTTCACAAGCGACTCTTGTATTTAAGTCTGAGCGACATTCACCGTTAACACAACATCCACCAGTTGCACAGTCACATTGAAGTGGTGAGCAAGATACATTTTCTGACCATACGTTGGGATGATTACAGTTGATGTCGAGGATATTGTTATTGCAAGTATAGTCACCCGTTGTAGGTCTGTAGACACAACACGAACCAAGCACTGGAGGTTGTTCACATTGACCCACACCATTAGCACAGCCTCCACCAACGGTATGACTACCACCGAGGCTACTGCATGTTGGTGCATCTGTAACTTGACAACTACCATCAGCAAAGCAACACTCACCCAAAGGTAAGTCGCATGTTCCGGTTGGTTGACATGTTCCTTGCTCAGGACCTTCTGAACAACAAACTAAATCATTTGCACATCCACACGGAGAAGAGTCACATGCTTCGCCGGTTGTAGCAGGTTCACAACAGAACAATGCATTACAATCAGTTTCTTGTGCTTGAGAAGGAATTTCATACCAGTTTGCCCCATCAAGTTCACAGAAGATTTCTTCGAGAATACCAATACATTGTCCGAGGTAACAACAAACGCCTTCTGCCGCTGGTTCTGTACATGGACATGGAGTAGCACAAGTCGTTCCCTGACTCCAACTATTTCCAGTTGAACAATCTGCTTGAAGAACATAACCACTACAACAAACATTACCACATGTGCAGTTACTTTGTGGTGGACAGCATCTTCCGAGGTTGGATGTTTCAACACATCTTTCGTCTGCTTGTCCTTCTCGATAACAAGTATATCCTGCTGGACATGGACATGCGGAACCTTCAATGTCTTGACATGTTCCGTTGATACATTCTTTACCTTCAGGACAAGGTGGTAGTCCTCCACCGCACTCAGGGTCTGCTTGTCCTCCAATAGGCTTACATTGACCATTGATACAAGCATTAAATGGTGGACAATCTGAGGAAGTTGTACATGTGTTTGAGTTATCTTCGAAACTAACGCACTGTCCGTTGGCGCATGTTTCTCCTACCGGACAGTCATTTGAGTCTTTACAACCACCACCTTTACCGGGGGCTTTGCATGTGCCTTCTACACAAACCTCAGGCGCTCGACACGGTGGCTCACAACGGTCATCACCGGGGTCGCCTCGGTCGCCGCAACAGTCGTCACACTCAGCCGGTGGGCTACATACGGAACCACTTGAATATGGAACCCATGTGGCTTCCCAAGCACCACCACAGGGTCCTCCGCCGTCACCTTGACAATCTGGTCGCATTGTTCCTATGGCGCATCCCGTACCTTGTTTCGGGTTTCCGGGGTTATATGCATCGCAAGGAATGTCATTGATATTAATGGTATTAGGCTTAAGGCAATCACAAAATGCTTCACAGTCGGTTTGACCATTTTCATCTTGGAAGTTTTTACAGTTGCAACCATTCTCGATTCCCCCATCAATACATGACTGCTCGCAACCACTACCGATTTCCTCCTCGGTGTAACATCTTATCTCACAATCATCGATTCCTTCACATGAGCAACCCATGTCGTTGCAGGTGACGTTCGGGCAACACTCTGTATTAGTAGGGACACAAGGCAGTGCAATATATTGACCACTGCAACTGAGAACGTGTGTTTGGGGCTTATTTGGACCACACATCACTGGGGCGGGAGCATTACAATTCGCGTCGTATTCTTTGCCGGGACAGTATTGACCACCCCAAGGACATTCTTTTTTACAATCACATGGATAGTCCCCTGAGCCGGTTCCACATGGACAGTCACATCCACATCCAGCACTGGCACTATCAAAACAGTCAGGACACTGTTCATCCGCACCTGACCAAGAGACTGATGTTAGAATTCCACCAATATTAATATCCTTTTGACCCGAAGTACAAAGGGTACTGGAACATCGTTGTTCTGCGCCAGGTTGCGTTCCGGGGCAACACCCATTTTCACAAAATGACCCTCCGCCTGTTTGGTAGTTACAACAGCAACAATCACTTGCTGATGGCGAGCCGCACTCACCGGATACCCAATACAAACAATCCTTGAGGTCAACAGCAGCGTTTCCACAGCAGAATTGTGTTCCTACATCATAACATCCACCACCCGGACAACATTCTTGACCACATGGACAGGTGCTTCCATCCTCACACTCCTCCCCGGTATTGCAGTACTGAGTGGGTACTCCATCTATAGTTGCACTGCAACACTGGTCTGCCGGACAACACTCACCTTCAGTATCACCACAACATTGTTCTCCTGCTGGACAACAATTACCATTACAACATTCTTCTCCTGCTGAACAACATCGTATGGGAGTGCCGTCATCGTTCGAACAACAACTTTCGCCCGGGTCACAGCACTGTAGGTTTTCATCGGGGCCAATTATTGGTCCTATCCCACCGCAACATGTGGCATTTTCTGGGCAACAGAAATTGTTTCCTCCTTGGCTGGGAGGACTACAACATTTGTCACCTTGGGAGGGACAACATCCAATATCTCCACATAGGTCACCACCATTGGGACACTCACAAGAACAACCAGCATTAAGTATTTGTCCCGGTGGACAATCACACGAAGAACCGATTGAACAGCAATTTCCACCCACACAACACTCAGTACAACATGCATCACTCGACCCACAACATGCGTCAGGACAACACCCAGTAGAACAACACGATTGACCTATCGGACAACAACCAGTTGTAGAAGTACCACATTCGTACAATCCTGAACCACAACACGGAGTTCCATTTGGAACACATGCACCATCACAGCAGAAAGTTCCATCTGAACAACAATTACCACCACAACACTGAGCAGAACTACAACAAGTACCACCACAACAATTTGGTTTTTCAGAAGTACAACATGCACCATTGCAGGTTGGACATCCTCCGGTAAATTCGCACGGGGTAACACATGCACTATCACAGCAAATTTTAGTTCCATCGCCAGTTTGACAACAATTTCCTGAACCCAAAGGACATTCGCTAAATCCTTCTGGACAAACAGGACATGGAGGACAACCACCACCCACAGCAGCAGGACATGGATTTGTACATTGACCGTTACAGCAAATTAGTCCGGGGTTACAATCACCCGTATCGGTACATCCACCGGGAGGTAGACACTGCACACCCGACTGACCATCGAAACAAAAACTGTTATCTCCGTAATAGTCTCCACCATAGAAAGCACAGTTTGCTTCGGTTACGGTCAGACAATAATCACCAACACAACAAGCACCCTCGGGCGTTTCTGTGTCACATTCATCTCCACATGGTCCGACAGGACCAGCAGGTCCGGTTGAACCTCTACAACCTTGCGGTCCGGGAGGACCTGCTATACCGGGAACTACAGTCGGAACATTGTCTTCACATCCCGCAGTTCCTCCACCCTCAGCATCTCCAAACTCTGGGAAGAATTTAGAAACACTCTGTGAGAATTCATCACTAACGGCATTTGATTCTTTAAGTGCTTTTAGTTTGTCGCGTAGACCACTTGTAGCAAAAACACCCTCAACGATACTTGACATTAATGGGTCAGAAACAGATGCACTTGCAACTGTTTGAGCGTTTGAGTAATTTTTGATTACTCTCTGTGCTTCGCATACATTCTCTTCATCTATCTTAATTAGTTCACGAACACACTCAATGAATTCAGGTAGAAGTGTTCCAAGAACACATGTACACAATTCTGGTTGCTGACACAGAAGGTTAACAATACCATTAAGCCCTGCTTCGGATGTAAATGGTCCGCAACCAGTTCCTTGTTTGCACAAACAGTCCGCTAACATTTTTTCGATACAAGCCTGACTTCCGCCAGTTATACTATTGAAGACATGAGAATATCTCTCGATGTCTTTGCCGGTCATGGTGTTCATAATTTTCGTGAACTGACCAGCGACACTTAGTCTGGTAAAGAAATCAGATGTGTCTGCTTCAACACCAGAGATTTTATTTGTATGAAGTTGAACTAAGTCTAACTCATATTTCAGAGTATCGAAAAGAAAGTCTAATTCAATTAAACACTGACACCCAACCGGACACGAAGCGGTTGCAATTCCTTCAACACAACCATCTGGTGACTCTGCGGTGAGTTGTGCGATTCTAGTTTTTTCGGTTTCAATTAACTGAAAAACTCTATCAAGAAAAGGTTGAACTGGGTTCTTAAAACCATTCCCCATAGCAATGAAATTAACAACATCCCGCTGTTCGTTTGTTAACGACTCAATGGGGATTTCGATAGTTTCGTCTAGGGGAATATTTGCCATTACAACTTTCTTACTTTAGTTCACAGGTTTACCGTTTCCGGTATTGGTACTGTCCTTAGAATTATCTAGGTCAATTTTTGTCTGTGATGTTGGCTTACACTCGGGAAGTTTCTCTTTTTCCTTACATTTACTTGCAGGAGCAGAACCTCCACCTCCACCTCCTCCACCACCAGCAAAGCCTGGATGGTTGAGGTGAATATCTGGTCCTGCGTTCATATATGTATTCGCACCAGATTGTGTTCGAAGGGTTCCATCAACACGAAGTGTATAATTTCCTGAAACATAATGGTCAAAGTTTCCATTGACATGAACATTCATGTTTCCACTTTCAACCTGTGCATTCAAGTCACCCGAACCAATTTTTGCGTTGATGTTTCCTTCGGTGACTTCTACGTTTAAGTTGCCAGACTTTGCAACATGAATGTCAAAATGATTTCCTTCTTCGTCAGCATTCACTTTAATCTTGGCACCCTTGTCTACAGTGACTTCTGCTTTACCGTCAATGTGTACCATTTCATCTTTCATGATGATAGTGTAGTTGTCTCGAACCACCTTCGTAACCTTATCTCCATTTGGGTGAATCTCTTCAAAGGTTCCTGACCTATGGAAAGTGTGCAGTCTTTCTGCATCGGGGGTGTCATCGACTTCAATCACATGACCGGATTGACTTTCGTGAACGTGGTTATGTGGGTACTCTGCATTGTATTGAGTTTCCTTTTCAGTCCAACAAGTTTCTCTGTTTGCTTGAGATGAAGTCGTTGCTGAAAGACCCGCCTTTTTTGGCATCGCCGTAATATCGGCAGTCTTTACATTATAATCTAGATTGTCCTTCTTGTAGGGAACAATCGTACCACAGATATTTTCATTTCGAGCAAGACGATTTGTATCTGGTTCTTTAATACAAAAGTCTTTTGGATAAGCCATTCCATTTTCATCATTCTCATATTCAAGACCAGTTCCATCTGTCTTCATATCGTGCGTATTGAACCCACCAGCAGAAGATGCAAGGTTACTGTCACCCTTTGGGTCACCTGTTCCCTTTTGACCCTTGGGGTCTTTCTTTATTTCTTCATCGGTTCGTGGGTCAGAGAAACCTTTCTTCTCGTCACGTTCTCGTTGGGGAATACCACCAACGGAACCCATGATGATAGGCTCTTGTGCATTTTGACCGTCGCGGAAAAATCCCATAACCCATGTACCGGGAACCATACCAGTCGGAGACTGACCAACACCACTAATTGCGGCACTGGTGATTGGTTGAATCGGCATCGCCCAAGGAAGATGCTCAGTCTTTATGTCTTTCTTTTCTTCGGTGTGGAATCCGAGGATACGAACTCGACATCTGCCTAGTTTCAGTGGGTCGTTCACATCTTCAACGACACCTTGCCACCAGACAAAGGTTTCCTTGCCCATAAACTGCTTCATACTTTAAAATCCTAACGCTTTGAGTTTTCCGAGTGTCTTGGTTGTGGATGTATGATGGATACCAATTCCACCAGCCTGTTCCCACTCACGAATATTTTTGATATGGTCATCAATTAGAATAGCAGGCTTTCCATCCTGCACGGCGTAGTTTCTCTTGTCTTTTCTTTGTACCAAATTTATCTTAGAAGATGAAATGTTCGTGTTTGATTTCAACCATTTAATCTTATCATTTCTACCGTGCTTTAGCCATGTTGGATATGCAGAAAGAATTTCCATGTCGTGCTTCTTTATGAAGTTGTAAAGAGCCTTTCCGTCCGGCATCCATTCCAAGTTACGAAAAAGGTTAGGTGCTTTTTTTGCGAGTTCCTTTTTCTTATCACCACTGGAATCCTTAGCCCAATATTCTTTATCTGCATATGATGCACCAAGTGCTTCTTCAGTTCCTTTTAGGAAGTTACATAGAACTTGGTCCATGTCACAGAAAATAATTGGGAGGTCTGTCTTCTTTGCTTCGGTAATTTTGTCTCTACCCGAACCAAAGATTTCTTTGGTCTTCTTTGTCTTGGGAATATTGCCTTTAATCCAATCAAGAACTTGTTTCTTTACTTCAGGTTCTGATATGATTTTTCGACCGGCATCTTTCATCTTGAGATACTTAAAGTCTTTGACTACGATTCTTCCGTCTCGACCATCCAGTGGTTTTCCTGTCTGCGGGTCGTTGTGGAAGATGGTGTGTTTTGCTCCACCTAAAATAACATAGATGCCACCGTCGAGTCCATTTGGAACTTTTCCAGTGAGCATTCTATGCATGGTATGTGCGGCACCTTCGTGAGTCTTTAGCATGATATCATCTGGAACAATTCTCGGTCTGGATTTGTTCTGTTGCATTGCAATGTGATAATTAGTCAGAACCCATACAACATGAATGTCTCTCGGTTTGTATCCAAGATTAATCAGACGAGGCATAACCTCGTTGATATCATCCATGTCCTTAAGAGTTACATCAAAGATAACATTGGGAAGTCTTCCTTCTTTTGCCTGACCCAACATGAGGTCAAGAGTCTTATCCTTGATTCCCTTATCCTTGACGAACTGATGGAGTTTGAAAACATCCTTTGGTCTGGATAAATCCAGTCCCTTGATTTCTGGATACTTACCAGTCAATTCCTGTACTCGCAAGAAGGCAACTTTGAGTTCATCGACATCTCTAACTTTGAATTTAGAGTTGTCTAGAAATTGTCCAATAGCAAAACCTTTACCGCTACCTGCACCACCAGCAAGGAAGATGATTTGTCCATACTTCGCACCCTTACCAACAACAATCAATTTTTCATTGAGTGCTTTGAGTTTACCGTTTATTTCTTCAAACTGACTAAAGTCTAACATTCATTACTCCGGTTGTGGCTCTTTGAGCGCCGATGTTACTGGTTCGAGTTCTGCGTCTTTACTAATTTCAAAAACTTGATTATATCCATCTCTATTTATCTGATGGTTGATTGCTGTAATCAGATAGCGACCAGAAAGAAGAGGGTCTTTTGATGGTTTCGAGGCTGCCGCAGGTTCAATTCCAAACATTGATAGGAAAATAACATCCCCAACTTTTATTCGGGAGTCTCCGTTTGAGGTCAAAGCAATTCTCTTGTTTGTTGCTTGTTCCATCAAAGAAGTTCTGTTCAAAATCCATTTTTCATATTCATCATTATCTGGAATTGTAACTTGTGCCTCTGTATCACCGAGGTCATTCTTGGAATGAAGTTGGGTGTGCTTTGGTCGAAAAAGATACAACGAATCTGTTTCATCACTATATCTATCTAATTTTTGTGATATTGGATAATTGGATTCAATGTGCGTAGTGCTTCCAAATTTTTCTTTTAACTTGTATTCTGTTTTCATGTGAATTTTTGTCACCAAATCGTAAGTCAATACATTGGAAGCGAACATACCATTTCTAATTTGTTGCATTCTGTTTCCATTGTCTAATATGTCTAACTTGAAAACATTAATAAATTCTCTTGAGGTGTCCCTATCCATCGCGGGGTCATCGCGCCACTTCTTTGGATAGAATAAATATTCCATTGCAGGTGGGTCTTGTTTGTAGAGTTCCTCAAGTGTTGTCAGTTTGTATGATTCTCTATCTTCATAGAAAACAAAATTGCACGCACCTGCGTTCTTTCCTTTTGCTCTTGAACATAACCAATTGATTGTTGCAAAGGGCGACCAATAGGGAATTATGAATCTGTGTTCTGTGCTATTTGTAGGTGTGAGAATTTCTAGTTTCTTTTTAGTTTTGAACTCCTTGAAAACACTTTCAATCATCTCAGTTATAGTGCCGGTCAGTGTCTTGCTTATTTTCTTGTGCATGTCTTTGTATGTGTCTTCTGTTATTGCAGAAATTTCATAGACCTGCTTTCTACCACCTTGATGAATCTTTCGAGTAGGAACATCATATGAAAACATATCAAATTGCTTTGGGTCGCCGCCGGGTGTATTGTACTTGACTGTAATTTTTTCACTTTGACCCATGATGGGTAAATATCTTGGAAGGTTACCTGTATCAAGAAACGTAAACTTCCCACTCATTGTATTCGAGTAGATGTCCTCGAATAGTTCAAGACTAACAAACAAATCAACAACAGAAATAACTTCACCACAAGCAGAAGTTATTGAAACATCATCAATGCGAAAGTCTTCACCACCTTGGTATTCATTGATACCGGCTTTCT
>UEXM01002733.1_pt1 | contig 12101 bp, 11 predicted proteins | sample 1796661 | NCBI WGS metagenome assembly UEXM01 (sample SAMEA4772469, study PRJEB27181) | metagenome | reverse complement strand
GAGTTAGGCTTACATGTACATTTAAACTATGTGTATGATCCGTCTTTCCTTAGTCCTAAAGTTATACACCCAGAAGCAAGAACACAAATACACTCACAGTTTAGAAAAGACTTTGGTAATCATCACGGCCTAGGCAATCTGTTATCTATGTTTGATAACGACGATTGGGACGAGGATGGTTGGGAAAAGTTTAAAGTCTATAATGACCGACTCGATCTAATTAGAGAACAAAACTGGAGAGAAGTGTTTCCTAAATTAGTCGAGTTGTGTGAATGAAAGATTTTAAAATTAGGTTTTACCACAACAAAGAAACAGTACCGTTAAATGAACTTTACGAATTTCATAAAGTACTAGATAATTGGTCAAGTGATCCAGCAATAATAGAAGAAAAAATATTTCACGGCGACTTGGTGTCAGGATTAAATCATACTGCATCAAACCAAACTGCCGGCTATGGCATTCTACCACACTTGCCTCATGTTATGGACAGTTTGTCTGTTCGCCAAACACAAAACTACTCTCGTTATAATTATTTAAATAATGCGGTATATGATTTTGATGATCCTAAACTAAAACATTGTGACATTTTTATAATAAATGCTGATGTATTAGTATACCTTACAGACGACGAAGTTGAAAAAATGCTTAATATAGATGCGCCTATTTACTTAGACGCAACATTTGAGGCATTTGTTTTCCAGTATTACTATCCTATTCTTAAACTGTTCACTGACAAATATAATGCTAGAGGGAAGGTAACATTGCTAGTTGGTTCTAATAAGTACGAGTCTACTTCTAACTTTGATGAAGCATTTGAAAACTACACAGGAGTCAATGTCGAATATATTGATTTTTTCAGAGTTAACGAAACCCTAGTTGGTACTTCAGGATGTTCGCAGAGCCACAGTGATAAAATAATGTCTAGTGTAGTAACACCAGAAATTATTACTAAAAACTTCTATGCTGAAAAAACAAAAGATTTCCTCTGTTTAAATAATAGACCTAGATTTCATAGAATGTGTTTAATAGAGAAATTAAGAGATCTAGACTTGTTGGAAAACAATTTTGTATCTCGTAGATGGCAGTACCCAACAAAGAAACATATTGTTCAACCTCTAATAGCAGAGTTACTTGGAAGATCTGGTAACTCTGGGCATTCACCTAGGCTGTTAGACGAATTAAGGATATTTGGCGAATCACCGGAATCACTTTCAGCAAAATTAGAAGAATATCCAAAACAAATAGTTATACCAGAGTACGACGAATTCCGCGATGTAAACCCTGATAAAGATAATGCGTCTGATATATTAGACGACAGAAGTTTTTCATTTACAGTATACGAGAAATCTTATTTTACTATTGCTGTAGAAACATATTACGAATCTTCATTCATTGATAGTTATCCATCAATATTAGTCGAAATGGCACATCAAGATCACAGAGCATTCCTGACAGAGAAGGTCTATAAGCCAATACAATTTGGTCATATGTTTATACCATTTGGCATGAAAGGTACTATGAAGGCTTTAGAAGACCTAGGATTTAAAAACTTTCACGAAGAGTTTGATTGCGATGATACATACGATCAGGCAAACGATAACACAACTAGATATAACGCATTTATAGAAATTATTAAAAACTTTGATAAATCTAGAGTAAATGAAAAAACACTAGAGAAAATCTTATACAATTATAATCTTTTCTATAACAAGCAACATGTAATGAATTATTTAGATAACTTTTTTGGTAACACAAAATGAACAAAGAAAAATTAAAAATTATAGGACTTAGTAAAAATGCTCTAGTAGGGTATTATCAACAGAATCCTAATGACCTATATGCTCCAACACATATATTCCCAAACATTGATCCACCACCTGACGCACACTTTCAAGAATACAAGCAATGGGCATCAACCGAAGAACTGTACAAGGATCATTGGGATACCCCGTACATGATTAATCAATTTGAAAATCAAGATCATGTTCATATGCTAAAAAAAGAAAATTCTGATGCTAATGAGTTTGGAAAACTTCTTAACAAAGATGTGGATGTAGAAATGTTTCACAATCCTGATGATGTAAAAAACTTAGGTAATATTATATCAAAAGCAAAGGAAGAATATAATCATGTATTGGTGTTTATACATAGACTACATAGTTACATTGTACCTTACCACATGTGGAAATGTGTTCATGATTTAGATGTGAATATATGTATTGATAACGCATTCGAGGCAGAATCGTATAGTATGCATAGACTTATATTCTGGTTACATTCATTATTTGGTAAACTACATTTTGTAAAGTACATTTATGCGGCACATGATATAGCATATATGGAACACGGTAAACTGTCTAGGAAAGAATTATTTAGAAAAGAGTTTGGTATTGACATGGTTAATGTAGAATTTTTTATGCTACACGAACTACAAGGAAATAAAATCCAGCCTGATAATAGTGAACGTAACAATTTAATATATTCGCAGTTTAAACCTGAACTATTTTATAAAAATAATAAGCCTAAAAAGTTTTTATGTCTTAATAATTATATGAAAGAGCATAGACTATATATAATCGATTTTCTGGATAGAAACAATCTATTAGATAAAGGCATTGTAAGTGCTAGGTTTTCACTGGATAAAGACAAGCCATTCTATAATCACGGAATACATGACTTTACATCTTACAGTCAAACACACGGAATTATTGGTGGTAGGTTTGGTAGTCAATTTCATAGAGAAGATCATGATAGATTAAAAGACACGTTGCCGTTGGTTGTGGAGGACGACTTAATAGATAACAAGTATGCTGTTAATCCAGATATGTTTACGCAAGACGATGATGTAACTAAGCAATTCGAATTTAGAGATAGATGGGTAAGGGAAGAATGGTATGCTGATACTGAATTTACTATAGCAACCGAGAGTTCATTTGACCCAGACCTTATAGCACAACCTGGTATATTTACACAATATATACCTCATCATGATAAACAAATTTATTACAATAACGATCTGCCAAATGATGTAGGTTTTTTAACTGAAAAAACATTTAAGCCGTTAATGTATGGCCATCCTTTTATTCTAGTAACACATGCCGGTGCTTTAGAAAGATTACGCAGGCTAGGGTTTGAAACATATCCTGATTGGTTCGATGAGGAATACGATGATATAGGCGATTCAGAAAAACGTATGAAAGCAATCTCTAGAACAATACTTAAAGCATGTACACAAGAATTGGATATTAATTTAATCAAAGATAAACTTGAATATAATAGACAACACTTTTTTAGCATAGATAATTCCATTAGCATATTCAATAATCTATTTGACGAACTACTGAAACACGATAAATACTAGCATGACAGACTACAAGAAAAAACAGAAAGAACTCACAGAACTTAACTATGATGGCAACGAAGACCGTGGTCGAGAAGGCGAAGATGAATCTAAAGAATCGAAGTTATCTGAAAAAGAAAAAATGATCCAGAAGCGTTTAGAAGAACTAAGAAAACGCGATCCTTTTATATACAGATAATCTATGCGAATTTTAGGTTTAAGTTTTCAATTTCATGACGCCGCCGCTTCAGTTATAGAAGATGGAGAGATTCTGTATGCTTCACATTCTGAAAGATACAGTAAAAATAAAAACGATCCGTTCTTAAATCATGAAATGATTGCTGACTGTTTAGAGTTTGGCAAGCCAGATGTAATTGTATTACACGAAAAATCATTTGTTAAGAAACTAAGAAATATATATGCCGGTAACTGGTCCGCACTCAGAGAACACTCAATGACTGCCTGGATTAAAGACTTCTTTCCAGAACTAGCAGGCATCCCAATCAAATCATATTGGCATCACGAGACACATGCCGCGGCTGGAGTACTCACTAGTAAGTTCGACGATGCCGCTGTTATGGTTATTGATGCTATCGGCGAATTTGATACAGCAAGTATATGGCATTGGAAGGCAGGACATCTTAAAAAAATACATAGTGTAAAGTTTCCTAGTAGTTTAGGGTTATTTTATAGTGCCATGACAGCACATGTTGGATTGAAGCCTATGGAAGACGAGTATGTACTAATGGGGATGGCCGCTTACGGCAAACCCATATACAAAACAGCAATGGACAATGAATTTTTTACAGATCCAGATTGTAACCATCCTAGTAATTCTATCGCAATGAAGAAAAACTTACAACGTGGTGTTCCTAAAAATTATTTAGGCAGAGATAAAAGTAATAAACTCGACGAATGGGGACATCAAAAATTAGATTACGATATTGCCGCAAGTGCTCAAGCAGTAGCGGAACAAAGAATTTTTGAATATGCCAGACATGCTCTAATAGAAACAAACAGTAAGAATTTAGTATTCATGGGAGGGTGTGCGTTAAACTGTGTCGCTAATGGTAGGTTATTTACGTTATTTGAAAACGTACAAATTATGCCTAACCCAGGTGATGCTGGAAGTAGTTTAGGTGCCGCGGCATTAGAGTATTATAACCAAACAGGTAATAAAGTAAACTGGAAAGGCGCATTTCTTGGAAATAATATCGAAGGTAGTTACCCAATTAAAAAATCATTACAAAGCCTACTTAATGGCGAAGTGTTCGGTATTGCTAATGGTAAAGCAGAGTTTGGCCCTAGAGCATTAGGCAACAGGACATTAAGTGCTGACCCTAGAGGCCCGCATATTAAAGATAAAGTTAATAAAATAAAACTTAGGCAAGAATTTAGACCGTTTGCTCCCATAATATTACAAGAACATGTACATGACTATTTTGAAATGCCTGGTGGTATCAGTGACGCACCATATATGCAATTTGTTGCTAGGTGTAAAAAGCCAGATGAGTTTCCTGCTATTGTACACGCAGACGGTACTAGCAGAGTACAAACTGTAAACAAAGAACAACATCCTGAGTTATACGAGCTCATGACACAATTTTATAATGAGACCGGTTGCCCTATGATACTAAACACCAGTTTAAATGTCAAAGGCATGCCTATTGTTAATGATGAGAAAGATGCCAAAATATTCGAAGACAAATACAACGTCCCAGTCTACACTAAGGACGATTAAGAAAAAATTACAAGGTAAGTGTACTACCTGTGGTGGTACTTTGCCGGACCATATCGGCGTATGTCCTGTATGGGGTAAACAATTACAGGACCGTTATGAAAGCATAGATGCTGAAGTAAAGCACATTAGCACATTAGTACAAACAGTAGTAGACGATTTGGAAGCACAAAGAAATGTATGATATTTTTTACATAGGAGATAATGATAATCTTAAGGAAAACTTTCCTTTTGCTAAACAGGTCTCAGACGAAGAAAGCATAAGGCCTAAAACAAAACTGTATTGGCTAATAGAACCTAACACAGAATTATTAGATTATGATGTATTAGAATACACGCCTAAGCCATACGATCACAGTTACGAACATGTCTGGAAATGGAACAAAAATAATTACGGCGGTCTTAAACTTATACCTAAAAAAGGCACACAAGGTATAAAAGAAATGAATGATGTTGTTTGTAAAAAAACATTTGATATATTAGAAACTAGTACACCCGGTGATTACTTTACTGTAAATGAATATGCTACATACGTTTGGTGTGTAGATCCAGAATATAAGTTTGATACAAAGGATATAAATTGGGCACCAAGTAATTTTGAACCAAACTTTATACATAGTTTTCATTTACGTGGACAATTAGAACATAAGTATCCAGAGAAGGAAGGCGGAGTTAAATTATTTCCCCGTAACTGGAAAGAATGCGATATTAAGTATCACAACTTCTTAGATGCGAATGCTACATATCCTGTTTTCTATGTTAGAGATGTAGAAGATTATGCTCAACGTAATATATTCGATCAAGAGTATGTGTGGTTAGTTGACGCACATTACAAAATAAATGCTACGACACTAGACTGGGTTCCTAGTCCATTCGAAGACGGAATGATACATGTATTTAAAATGCCTTACCAACTACAAGAAAAATATCCTATGGCGATGGGCGGTATTAGATTAGTACCTAGAGGCTGGAGAGAAGCAGAAACTAAAATACACCCTGCTTGTCCTGTAGAGGACGAAAGTTATGATGTGTTTTATGTTGACGAAGATGAATTTACAGCAGACGCATACAGCGAATATGCTGACCGTAGCAAAACAGATTGGTTTTGGGTAGTTGATCGAGAGTTTCAGTTTAATGGTAAACTGTTATTTGTTCCTGCGATACACGAAAGAGAGTTTATACATGTATTTAAATTGCCAGGACACTTAGAAGAAAGATATCCATCTGAATACACAGACGCATGGGATAATCGCTGTGGGGGTATTAGACTTGTACATAAAGAGTTTGATTTTACTAAACACAAATATCAAAAAGATGTTGTGCCTGTTAGATATGATATATTTTACACGGACAATATCAGTGACTATGAATCACATGCTAGAAAAAGCAGAACTAAAATGTTTTGGTTAGTAGACAGTGATCACGAACTTAATGATATATTTAAATATGTGCCGGCTAAGTATGATCAGAAAACAATACAGGTATTTAAAATACCAAATCAATTAGAACATAAGTATCCTAAAAGTGTTACTAATATCAGCGACAACAGATGCGGCGGTGTTAAGTTAGTACCTAAATTATACAATACAGAATCTATTAAATATGTTGCTACTAATCCAACAAGCGATAGAAGTTACCCAGTTGTAAAAGTAGACAACGTAGACGAGTATACTGAAGTATTCCAGGACTGTTGGATTGTAGACAGCGAATACGAATTAAATCAAAAGATAGAATGGACACCGCCATTGTTCCAACAGAACTGTATTCACACATTCCATGTAGGAGATCAACTTAGACATAAGTATCCTGAAAGCATGGGTGGCCTTAGATGGGTACCAGTCGACTGGAATGGTGATATAGTTATACATAGCGAAATGCTAAATGCTATACCAGAGTATCCGTTATACTATGTCGATGATCCTTCTATAAATCCTAATAAGGATCACAGTTGTTGGGTAGCAGATAGTTCTTATAGACTAGATGAAAGTATTAAGTGGGCACCAGATTCATTTGACGCAGATAAAGTACATGTATTCCACATACATAATCAATTAGCAAACAAGTACCCTGAAGAGATGGGCGGACTGTATTGGTATCCTGATAGCAGTATAGAAGAATTAAAAATACATAAAGATCCTTTAGTAGTAAGTGCTAAAACATTTCCAGTACGCAGAGTAAATGATCCAAGCAACTATATTGATGTAACAGAAGATTGCTGGTTAGTAGACAGCGATTACATATTAGAGGACAGTGACTTTGAATTTGTGCCATGGCAAAACGATAATGAAAAAGAACAAGTGCATGTCTATCAAGTTAGAGGACAGTTGGAACATAAGTATCCAGATGAAATGGGTGGCATCTATTGGGTGCCTGCTAACCACAAAGATAGCAAATTTAATATTCACGACACAACACCATTTGGAGAGCAACTTACCTTTCCAGTATTTGAATCAGAAGAACAGGGTCGTAAAAATACTACATCTAGTTGGTTCTGGGTAATTGATCCAGACGTTGATGTAATAGAAGATTTTGATTTTGACTTTATTCCTAAAATTTGGGATAACGGCAAACAACATGTGTGGCAAAAATTAAATCCTATAACTAATAAGCAATACGATTATGGTGGAGTAAGTTTATGTCCTAAAATACCACAGACAAAAGGCAGACCAAAATACATTAGAGAAAGTTGTTCAGTACAAAAGGAATATCCAGTGTACACAATGACAGCAGAAGATGTAACAGTTGGGGTGTCTGAATTTTATAAAAAATGTGCCGAACAAACAGATACAAATATGTTTTGGGTAGTAGATTATTGTGTAGAACTAACTAGCGATTTTGACTTCAGTTACTATCCTACACAATGGGATATTAAAAATGTACATGTTTGGCAAAACGAACAAGGCGAACATACCGATGTACGTTTATGTCCCACTAAATTATTTAGAGATAATACATACACTGAAAAGGAAATAGTTAATAACAGTTTTGATAACCTAAAACTAATGCCTAAACAAGCAAGTACAACTCCTGAATGGAATGTGTACACATTCAATAATACTATTCCGTTTAAAGAACAATTAAACAAGTTTGCTACAGCAGATAGTAAAGCATATTTTTGGACAGTTGACAGTAATGTACACACATATGATAACTGGGATAACAAGTTTAAACCCGCAGTTGAAAACGCAGATAAGTTACATGTATGGCAAAAACTAAATCCACGATCAGGTAAAGTACATGCGTATGGCGGTGTTAGACTATGGCCAAACCCCCTCTTAGACGTATTTAAAGCGTCTTACAGCAGTGATGATGTAAGGTTTAGTAAAACATCAAAGGGCAAACTACACTATGTTAAAGACGCTCTAAGTGTGTCTAAACAGTACGACATAGTGTTCTTATCGTACAACGAAACGGGTGCACAGACAGCATATAAGCGTCTTACAGCAAGGTTTGATGCTACCTGGGTCAAAGACATTAAAGGTATATTTAACGCACATAAAGAAGCCGCAAATTCTGTAAACAGCGATATGTTCTGGGTAGTAGATGCTGATGCTGATATAACAGAGGACTTTGATTTCAGTTATATACCAGATGTATATGACGAAGAAGTAGTTCATGTGTGGGCAAGTAGTAATCCTGTAACAGGCGAAGAATACGGTTACGGTGGTGTTAAGTTATTTAACACAGAGCAGGTACGCGAAGCAACTAGTTGGGGATTAGACTTTACCACAGGACTTAGCAAACGGTTTAAATCAATGCCTGAAATAAGTTGTGTTACACGTTTTAATACAGATGCTTATAGTACATGGCGTAGTGCGTTTAGAGAGTGTGTTAAACTTACATTAAGTAATGACCCCGACAGTGATAAAAGATTAGAGGCCTGGTTACACCCTGTCCCTAACGCAGATTTTAGACACGATGCTAAACTGGGTGCCGAACAAGGTAAGGCATTCGCTTTAGCAAACAAGGATAACTTGGAACAATTAAATAATATTAACGATTACGACTGGTTAAATGAACAATACAATAAATCTAAATAGTTGGGAACAAGTAACAAAATACATTGATAATGGCTTTTGGAAACCTTCCCCTAGTTGGTTTGAACATATAATACAGCACCAGGGTGTTTATCCACGTGATGCTTTTAGTAAGGGCCAGTTAGCAAGTAAGACTTGGCTACTAGGTGAACTTTATAGAGTTACTCCATTGCCAAGTAATATGACCGTTGCTATTTTAGGTTGCTGGATAGGTACTTTGGTTGAACCATTACATAAAGCATTAACCATAGAACGTATATATGGTATCGACATAGACCCACAAGCAATAGAACTATCAGAAAAACTCAATCAAAGATATGTCGAAAATTCGTGGAAATATAAAGGTGTGGTAGCAGACATGTCGATGCTGTCGACACATAATATGGAATTTACTACAGGCGGAGAACTAATTAGAGTCAAACCTGAATGTATTATTAATACCAGTTGTGAACACATGGACAACGAATGGTTTGAATCAGCAGATGATGATCAATTAATTGTTATGCAAACCAACAATAGTGAAGACTTTGAAGGGCATATTAATATATGCGAAGACGTAGAGCACATGCGTATCAAGTACCCATTACAAAAAACACATTTTGTAGGGCAGTTAGTAACACCTGCTTATACAAGATTTATGCAGATAGGATATAAATGAAAAAAATATGGACTATATGGCAGTATGCCATAGGCAGTTTCTCTGACGATAAAACAGCAGACTACGACAACTATGTTACTATAATCAGAACGGTTATTGTGCTAGTTAATGTAGTATGTGCGTTCTTTATTATGACTAATATCGTACATAATTGGTAAAATAATCCAAAAAAAGTGGCAAAAAGGTTGACCTCTACCTGGTTTTTTGCTATAATAGTTGTATAAGTTAAATAAAAAGGTAGGAGTTTTTATGTTTGTAATAGTAGATAAAAGTAACACTTCACTTCACAGTGAGCCAACTCGTAAGTCATATCGTTCGAATCAGTATAAAACTGAAGGTGCGGCTAAGGCTGGTATTACTAGGACTGTTAAGTTCTATGACAAGGCTAAGGCACAGGTTGCTGAAGTAGTTGCTGAAGGTAAGAAAGAGTTTTATGCTCCGATGTACAATGCGTTCAAAGACGCAACTGATAAGGATTTAGGCAGAACTCATTGTGCTGATAAAGATAATTATGTTGTTATGTCATATGTTGACTACCAAGCAATTGAGCCAATGATTACTAGAACTGGTATTTGCCCAGGGAACGGTAAAGAGATTACTGTTACCGAGAGCATCAATCAACCTCACTACTTGTCACCACTTAGTGAATCTTACTGGAGTGCATAATGATTGGATCAATTTTTAAGTTTTTTGGAACAGTAATATTTATAATTGTAGTTCCTGTATACTTTTTGATTACAGTCGTAGCACTTACTAATTGGGGATTTACTTTTTGGACAGTATTATTACTAATATTGTTCTTGAGATATATTATTGATTAACGTTGATTGTGCTTTGGGTCCGGTCTACTAAACCACATCCAAAGTTCAGGATGTTGCCTGTAAATATCACCTAAAGTTAATCTTCCGTTTTCACCGTCTTTTCTAATATTATGTATTATGTGCTGATACGCACGACCATTAAAGAATTGTTCGTTTGCTGTATCAGGAAACTGTTCTTGAAAAGTAGGTGCTGTTAGCATACCTTCTAATTCTCTAATTAGTGTTTGTTGTTTATCAGTAACAATAGGCCTAGCATAATCCAAAACATCATTTACTATTTCATCTAGTATGTGCCTAGGCCAAGCCATAGGCGATAAAACAATATCCGGGTGAAACGCAAACATACGTTTTGTTTCTATTTTTACATCTAGTTCTAACGCATAGTCTAAAAAGTTTTTAAGATCAAACATACCAGGACCTGTTATTGTTAAATCCATTATCATTTTGTCATGACCATTTGGTAATTCAACACCTTCTCTAAAGTTTCTATCCCATTCGTCCCAATTAAGTCCTGTGCGAATAAATTCGCCTATAGGACCTGTGCCATCTATACTAGCACACATAGTCCAGTCTTTTGCTTGTGGTAACCAGTCATACAAATAATAATCTTTATACCTTACTCTACTTAGGTTACTGTTGTAACGTAGATGTACTTTATGTAAGTTGTCATCTGCTTGAAGTCTATCCATTGCCTTCCAATGTATGTCGTACATAAGCGGTTCGCCACCAACCCAATATAGTTCTTCTACTGTACCGGACTTAATGTATTCCCAAAATTCTTCTTCTACTACTTCTTTTTGGAACTTCTCGATGATCTTCTTGTTCTCAGGAACCATGAACGGCTGGCTCTCAGGCGTCCAAAGGTTATGTTTTCTCTTTTCTGTTTCCCATGTGCTAGATAGTTGTTCGCCACACATACGGCACTTAAAGTTACACAGATTGCTATACCTATAATCAAAAGATATAGGTTCCATAGTTGTATATCCATTTTCGTCTGTCTCCTCGAAACATTGGTCTATTTTGTTATTAAATAAATGTCCTGTAAACCACTGGCGATATGTACTATTACTTAATATGCTATCATTACACACATCACATTGTGGTATCCTTTCACCTGCCATAAGTTTCTTTCTTATGTCCATCATATAAGGCGAGTTCCAGTGTTCTTTTAAACTTACAGGTTTATAGTCATCTATTGTACCAGACTCTTTTACTTCTCCATACTTCTCATCGTTGCTGGCATCGATGTATTGCTTTTGAAACTGGTGCTCTTCTCTACTAGCACAACACATACGTCTTTCTGATTGCGGTGAAATATATGTGTGGGTCCATGGAGCCGTACAAAACACCTTATTAGGTGAGTCTGGACTTACGGAACCGTGTTCCCATATTGGTTTAATTTTACTCATCGTATCCTACCATTTCAAAATAATTATCTGTTTCTTGCCAATTAATTCTTTTGTGATTTTTAAAATCGTCTTTTGTAATTTTTTCCTCAGTACTAATA
>UEXM01002732.1_pt1 | contig 12103 bp, 10 predicted proteins | sample 1796661 | NCBI WGS metagenome assembly UEXM01 (sample SAMEA4772469, study PRJEB27181) | metagenome | reverse complement strand
CACTACGGGCAGAGGCGCCTGATTGTCTGAGCGGAACAGCACCTTCTGATCCGGGAAAGACGGGTTCTGTCCGAGAGCGCCGGCCTCGCTGCTAATGAAACGGACGGGAGTCTCGCGGATCTCCCAGTCCATACCGGCTTCCTGCATCCAGACATTGAGGGGTTGTTGGGCGGCGAGCTGGTTGCCCAACCCGTGCCAGGGAGTGCGGCCTGCATAGGCCATGCTTTCGACAAGATGTGCCATGGTAAATCTCCAAGAAATAGCAGTGCGCCCGAAGCGGGCGGGTTAACGAATGAGAAGAGGGAGTTGCGTCAGGGGTAGAGCAAAAGCAGAAGAGCGAAGGCTTAGAGCCAACCACGCTGGGCCAGGCTGACCCACTCGGAGCGGGACACGACGAAGTGATCCAGCACTCGCACATCAATCAGAGCCAGAGCGTCCTTGAGCCGGGTGGTGATGGTGCGATCAGCCTGGGAGGGCTCACAGCACCCGGAGGGGTGGTTGTGGGCAAAGATCACGGCAGCGGCATTGCAGGCTAGGGCCTGCTGAACCACCACACGGGGATACACCGCCGCTCCATCAATGGTGCCGTTGAACAAGGGCTCGAAACTGAGCACCTTGTGCTTGTTGTTGAGGAAGATGACCGCGAAGACCTCATTCTTCTCCTGGGCCAGAGCCATCTGCAGGAACTGGGCGACATCGGTAGGCGCAGTGAGCGCCTCCCGACCGGTCAGCTCATCCAGCAGGATGGTGGCAGCGGTACTGACAATCTCCTCAGGCTTCACGCAGCCCTGTACGTGGTACAGGCCCTGCTCGTTCTTTACGAAAGTGGGGATATCCATTCAGGCCTCCAAAGCGGCATAAAGAAGCCCGCACTGGGCGGGCTTCGAGAATGAGAGATAAGGGAAAAGAAAGGGGGCTACTCAAAATCGAGGCGGAAGCTGTGTCCGCAATCCAGGCATTTCAGATTGTCGAGATAGGTGTCGTCGAGCCTGGAGCCCAGCGCGGCACCGGCTTCACCGCCGGCAACGCCTCCTGCCAGGCCTCCAAGAACGGCACCTGCGATGCCGCCGATAGCAGATCCCGTGGGTCCAAACGCCATGCCGACGGTCGCTCCCACGCGAGCTCCACTGGTAGCCATGGCAACGCCGCTGGCTGCACCGGCAAGCGTGCCGACAGAGCCACCGATCTTGCGACCATTCTGCAGGGCAACAACGCGGATAGAGCGACAGGACGGACATTGAATGATCATGAAACCTCCATGAAGTGGGGCCTGGAAGGCCATTCCTTCCTGGCTTCATGGGGGTGATATGTGGGTGAAAAAATCTGGGATAGTGGCCGCATTTCTCTTCGTGCGGATATGTTGAAGGTTCTGTGTGGTATTTGGACAGTTCGATACTGCGCCGATCGCTCTTCTCTATTTAGTTGGCCGATGTAGGTGAGCTGCGGCCTAACATGCCTCTCATCTTCTCAACAGCACCTGTTCGGGGAATTCTCATACGAGTTAGGGAGGGTCTGAATATCGTGCATATTTCGGTTTTACGATGCTCAAGAAAAGCTGCCATCAAAATCAGGTCACAATTTACTCTTGAGTATTCACTTGAGTATTCATTTTTTCGCCTGCCCCTCTCATTTAAGCAGCAACCAGGCGCGCTGCTCTCAGGGGCAGAGCAGCCCCCGTTTCACTCCCTGGCCCCGCCAAGGTATATAGCCTGTTGGTATTCTTGGCCTGGCCAAGGTGGCAAACCCTGCTGTAGCCGAAGATACCTTTAATCACCCGGAATGTATGTTCACGTTAGTTCGCACGCTGGTTTGCTGGTCTCGCATTGCTGTGCTGTCTTCCTCGTCGTGGATTGCATTCCAGAACGTTCAGCGATAAATCACTGAGTATTGTGCTTCTTGCTTTGCGGTTCTGGATATTGCAATAACCAGATTCTTGCACAGATTCAGCTCATCCCGCAGGCATCGAAAGTTCAAGATGCAAGTTTCATCGGCATTCCGGCAAAGATGAATATTCGAAAAACAGCACACCGATTCAATTATATACAACGTATCTTCCATGGTCGGACCATCCTTCCAAAACCACTTATATGCAACTTGGTGCAATTTTGGCTGCTTCACAGAGGAGCCTTGAGGCCTAAGGTTATTGACATTTGGTTGTTCGGCCAAATAAGATCAAGGGATGTCACTATGTAGACAGCCTGTTTATTTGGAGGAATTATGAATTCTGTATCAATTCAGCCGCGCAAAGTCGCTTTTGATGTCTCTTCAGTACCGCGGCACTGGAATGGTGGCGATCCCGTTCTGACCCGTTTTTTTGATGCCTTGTCAGTACATTTTCCGGAGGGAGAGCGCTTCTTTATCCAGTCCGTGCGTCACTTCCAGGATCAGGTGGAGGATACGCGCCTGCGTGAGGATATCCGTCATTTCATTCGCCAGGAGGGTCAGCACGGGATTGTCCATGATCGTTTTAACGACGTTATGGTTAGTCAGGGCGTGGATGTGGATAAGGTGACCGCTAATCTAAGGACGTTTATTCGCACTACACAGAAGTACTTGCCGAAGAAGTATCAACTCGCCATGACCGCGGCGTTTGAACACTTTACAGCAACCTTGGGCGAAACAATGGTCAGCGAGAAAAGCGACATGTTCCGCGAGGCCGACCCGGTAATGAGGGCTCTATTTCTTTGGCACGGGGTTGAAGAAGTGGAGCATAAGGCTGTGGCCTATGATCTTTATCAGGGAGCGGCTGGGGGTGGCTACCTGACTCGTGCCTCGGCGCTGGTGGTTGCAACGCTGATGGTTCACTTGGTCGTAGCACCGGTATTCTGGAACATGCTCAAGCTTGATGGTGTCACGCGCCAGCCGGGTGTGATTCTGAAGGGTCTGAACAAACTTTATGGGCGAAAAGGTATTCTCACAGGAATGTTGCCTGATTTTCTTGCTTGGTTTCGTCCCGGGTTTCACCCTTGGGATACCGGCATGCCTGAGAAGGTTGCCGCCTGGTTGGCGGAGTATGAAGCTCATGGTGATCCAATGCAGGCATCGGAGACCATTTATGGTCCGGCTCCTGTGAGAGAGGCAGCCTGATGCAGGGCAGCGATCAGGATAACTCCGGTGCCTTTGATTTTCAGCACACTCATAGGCCCGGACGCCACTGTGGTAGTTCAGCTATCAGGGACCTTCTGGAGTTTCATGGTCTTAATTTAACTGAAGCTTTCTGCTTTGGGCTGGGTGCCGGGCTTGGTATTACCTATGTAGAAATACCGGGCACGGAAACCCCGTTTATTGTTCATGTTCGCTCAATGGGTTTTGAGGAAGCGGTGTTCTCTACACTTGGAGTGCCGTTTCACTGGGAGTCCTGGCAGGATCAAGATGCTGCTGCAGATGCGCTGGATGAGCATCTTGATGCTGGTCGGCCCGCGCTTCTGTTAACCGACATCTATCACCTTCCGTATTTTAAGAGCAGCACACATTTTCCCGGTCATGCCATTGTGGCCTGGCAGCGGATTGAAGATGGCAAAGCCATTCTGGTCAGTGACACTGAACGCCCTGATCTTCTCAGGGTTCCGCGAGAAAATTTGGCACTGGCACGGTTCTCTCTATCACCGCCTTTTATCCATCAAGGCTCCCTGTTTGCGCCAGAAGCTATTTCGGTTGAGGTCTCTCCCGAAAAGGTGCGAAATGCGATTATTCGTAATGCCGAAACGCTCAAGCATGGAAGCAGAAACCAAGGAATTGAAGCATTGACGACTTGGATAAAGGAGCTTCCTCACTGGGAAAGTTTTGAAAAATGGCCATGGCTATTACGATTTGCTTACCAAGTGATCGAGAAACGTGGTACTGGAGGCAGCGGGTTTCGGGCCATGTATGCAGAGTTTCTCGAAGAGGCGGGTGAGATTGTTCCCGAATTAAAAGAGGCGGGTTTGATACACCGGATGCGCGACAGTGCGGCCGCCTGGTCCGCATTGGCTAATTGTCTCCGCCTGGGCTCAGAAAGCGAAGTATTTCCTGATGAAGCGATAACCGAAGCCATTAAGGCTGTGCGTGTTGCGGAGCTGCGGTATGTGGACGCCGCACTAACGTTGTGAATAGACAAGTTGTTAAATATGACGGCTGAAAATTCAATCTCGAGAGACTTGCTTGCCGCTAAAGCGTTTTTTGGTTCGGCGCATCCGTTGTTTCGAGCCTTTGGCATAGAGGTGGATGAAATCACCCAAGATGGCTCGATGATGAGCATGCCCTGCGTGCCAGATGTTTGTGATCACGATAGTGTATTGCACCGAGGTGCCATCGCAACATTACTGGATACTGCTTGTGGTTTGTCGATTTTTGTTCGTCTCGGTGATATGCGTCCGATTGCGACCATCGACTTGCGTGTCGATTTCATAACCATGCCGAAGGCAGAGGAAGGGGTCTTCTGCAATGTCACGTGCTTTGCAGTTGAAGGAAATGTTGCTTATGTCCGTGGAGAGGCATTCGGGAGTGTTGAGGGTAATCTACTGGCGTCGGTATCAGGAAGTTTTGCTATAGGGACCGCAGGTCCTTCCTTTGACCAATCAATTGATGATGGTCAAGAGAAGAAGTCTGGCCCGGAAAAGTCATCCGATGCAATTAGCATTGAAAAGAAAGGTCAAGGTGAAGACACGGATAAGTGGGTTGATGGCTCTCCATATGCACAATTTCTTGGCATCACTGCTCTTAACGATAACGGTGAAAAAAAATACAAAATGCAATTTCGTGAACAGCACATTGGCAATCCACTAATCAAGACTTTTCATGGCGGTATTATAGCTAGCTTTGCTGAGATTGTTGCCGGGTGCCACTTAATCACGAACCAGAATGTGAATGATAGTCCAGTGTGCTCCAGCATGACTTTCGATTATTTGCGCCCAGCCTTTGCGGGCACTCTGATGGCAAAGCCGAAAATTATTCGTGAGGGGAAGCGCTTCATAGTGGTTGTTGTGGATGTTTCTCTTGGAACGAGTCAAGTATCCAGAGGGCGCTTCATCTACAAGCGATCTCTCGCCTCTAGTTAATCCAATCGATAAAAATCTCCCCGTCTGCCTCGTAGAGGAATTCTGTATGTATATTTCACAGACATTGCGCCGTGCGGTTCAATTAAATGGTAAGGGTACGGCTACAGTTTTTGCTGGCCGCCGCCAAACTTGGCGAGAGTTTGAAAACCGTATTGCTCGTCTTGCTAATGGGTTGTTGGATCTCGGTGTTGGTGCCAGTGACAGAATTGCCATACTGGCACTGAATAGTGATCGCTACCTAGAGTATTTCTATGCGGTTCCATGGGCCGGTGCAGCAGTAAATCCGGTCAATATTCGTCTTTCCCCGCCTGAAATTGCCTATACCTTGAATGATTCGGGCTCCAAGGTGCTTTTCGTTGATGATACGTTTGCGGCATTGCTGCCATCACTCCAGTCACAGCTGGAATCCATCAAACATGTTGTCTTTATTGGAGAGGGTGAATGTCCGGAAGGTTGTATTGACTATGAATCCCTTGTTGCCAACTCGGAACGGATAAGTGATGCCAATACGGGCGGAAACGACCTTGCAGGACTTTTCTATACAGGTGGTACGACGGGGCGGTCCAAAGGCGTGATGCTGAGCCACAACAATCTGGTTTTCAACGCCCTGAACGTGGTTGCCGAAATGGGATATGACTGTGACACCGTATATATGCATGCCGGTCCTATGTTCCACCTGGCTGATATGGCCAGCACCTTTGCCGTGACACTGGCGGCCGGCACCCATGGAATTGTGCCACGCTTTGATGTTGATGAAGTTCTGGCGTTCATTGAGCAGGAGAAAGTCACAAATACCCTGCTGGTGCCAACCATGGTCAATCTTCTTGCTTCATCCGGTCGCATTGCTAACTACGATGTAAGTAGCATGAAGAGCATGTTGTATGGCGCGTCACCGATGCCAGAGTCGGTGCTGATGAGCGCCATGGAGCAAATGCCGACGGCGTCGTTTGCTCAGGGCTATGGCCAAACCGAAGCTTCACCGATCATTACTTCACTCGGCCCGGAATTTCACATTGCCGGTGGAGAAAAATTGCGCAGTGCAGGCCGTGCTGCACTGGGTGTCGAGGTATTGGTGCTCGATGCAAATGACGAAGAACTGCCTAACGGTACGGTTGGAGAAATCTGTGCGCGGGGGGCGAACGTCATGCTTGGCTACTGGGGGATGGAGTCAGCAACCGCTGAGACCTTGCGTAATGGCTGGCTGCATACCGGTGATCTTGGCTATATGGACGAGGATGGTTTTGTCTTTATCGTTGATCGTGCCAAAGACATGGTGATTAGTGGTGGAGAGAACATTTTCTCTGTTGAAGTGGAAGGCGCAATTTATAGTCATCCGGCAGTACAGGAGTGCGCAGTAATCGGCATTCCGCACGAACACTGGGGTGAAGCTGTACATGCGATAGTGGTGTTACGTGAAGGAAGTCGTGCCAGAGATTCAGAAATCATCGAACATTGCCGGGAAAAAATAGCGGGCTATAAAGTGCCGCGCACAGTTGATTTTCGAGAAGAACAGTTGCCGATGAGTGGTGCCGGCAAGGTGCTAAAGAATGAACTGCGTGCACCCTTTTGGGAAGAGAAGAATAAGCGGGTTAATTGAGTAGCCTGCCATCCTGTATCGCGACAGATATTACCTTGGAGACTTCCATGAACCTGGATTTTAGCAATGACGAAAAGAGATTTCGTGAGACTATCCGGCAATGGATGAAAGAAAATGTACCTGACGATATCCGGAGCTGTACTTCTCGAGGAGCGATGCCAGATAAGAGCATGCAGCAACGATGGGAGCGTTTACTTGGCAGCCAGGGCTGGCTAACGACAACCTGGCCAGAACAGTACGGTGGCCCAGGGTGGAGCGCAACCCAGCGATATATATTCGATCTGGAGCGCGCTTTGGCGGGTGCTCCGCCGACAAGTCCTTTTGGTGTGGCCATGGTCGGGCCGGTGCTATACACCTTTGGATCCGAAGCACAGAAGGAGCACTGGTTGCCCGGTATTCAAAGTGGCGAGACGCTCTGGTGCCAAGGGTATTCCGAACCCAATGCCGGCTCGGATCTGGCCTCATTAAAAACGCGTGCCACGCTTAATGGTGATCATTATTTGGTAAATGGCCAGAAGATCTGGACCACGCAGGCACATTGGGCGGACATGATGTTCTGTCTGGTGCGCACAGATAGCAGCGTGAAGCCGCAACAGGGCATTTCATTCCTGCTGATCGACATGAAAACACCGGGCATTGAGGTGCGGCCGATTTATTCAATTGATGGGCATCATCACCTCAATGAAGTGTATTTCACTGACGTGAAAGTGCCAGTGGAAAATATGGTGGGGAAAGAAGGGATGGGATGGACCATCGCCAAATTTCTGCTTACCCACGAACGTACTACCATTGCTGGTGTGGCAGATATTCACTACGAGATCAGTCGCCTCAAGACAGCCACGGCCTCCCTGCCAAGTGAAAATGATAAAGAGCAGGCGAAGCGTCGCCTGGCAGCCTTGGAAGTAGACCTTATGGCATTGGAATACACCAATTTTCGTACCGTGGCAGCCACTGATGAAGGCAAGCCCTTTGGCCCGGAATCGTCGGGACTGAAAATTAAAGGCACAGAACTACAGCAAAGGGTTTCACAGGCGATGGTTGAAATCGGTGGTTTGATGTCTCTGCCCTGGGACAATGCTGAGCCAATTGGTGAGGAAATATTTAACCATTCCAGCCGTCGTTATAACTTCCTGCGCGCCTGCACCATCTATGGCGGATCGAACGAGATTCAGAAAAACGTGTTGGCAAAGATGCTGCTCGGATTGTGAGGTGAGCATGGATTTCAAGTTACCCGAGAATACCACGATGATTGCGGATACGTCGCGCCGTTATCTTAAAGACAATTACTCATTTGACACCTACATTGCACAGCTTGCTGAGAATAACCACCTTGAAGCAGGCCGCTGGCAAGCCATGAAAGACCTGGGTTGGTTTGGTCTTCCCTTTGCGGAGTCTGTTGGCGGATATGGTGGTTCATTGCTTGATGTGACCTCGATAGTACAGGAGATGGGCGCGGCGCTTTGTCTTGATCCTTTTGTTGATTTGATTGTTTCTCCCGGCAAGTTGCTCGAGTACGTCAACACATCAGCATCGTTAGTCCTTCTTGATAGAATTATCGCTGGTGAAGAGAAAGTGGCTTGTGCCCTTTATGACCGGTATGCCGGTTATCACGTACTGAATCCTTCCTTGAGGCTGAACGGAGAGCGACTTTCAGGTCAGAAGCATATCGTTTCTGATGGTGGTTGTGCCGACACCGTACTCCTGTCTGCCGTGTCTGGCGATGAGTTGGTGATTATCGTATTACCTGTCGATGCTTGCGATATTGAACGATACCGATTGCTGGATGGAAGCCGTGGTGCCAGTTTGACTCTCGATGATGTGCTCATCAATGAGGATATGATCTTGTGTCGCGGTAATGCCGCAAAACAGGCCGTATCTGTCTGGTTCGATTATCTCTGCGCGCTGGATTGCGCTCGCATGTATGGTGCCTGCCGTGAAGTTTTTCAGTCCACGCTGGAATATGCTCGCACGCGAAAGCAATTCGGTGCTGCCATTGGCAGTTTCCAGGTAATACAGCATTATCTTGTCGATATTTTCATTGACCTCCAGCAGCTGGAATCGATGCTCTTGATGGTGTCGGTGAAAGGGGAAAGCGAATGCAATTCTGAGCGCATTCGCGCTACGGCAGCGGCAAAGGCTTACTACGCGAGCCAGGCTGTTGGTATAGCCCAGCAAGGTATCCAGATACATGGTGGCGTTGGCGTTACAGAAGAGCTGAACATCGGACACTATTTCCGCCTGATTACGCATGCTTCATTGAGTAACGGTGATCGAGAGCATCACATAACGCGATTTAGTCAGGCAGGGGAGAGTGAAAATGGAGTCATTTGATTTCATCGTTGTGGGGGCTGGTTCCTCAGGCTGTGTCCTTGCCAATCGTTTAAGCGAATGCGGGCGATATTCCGTTTGCCTTATCGAGGCAGGCCCTCATGACAATAGCGGCTTTATTAATGTTCCATTTGGTCTTATTGGCTTGATCAAACAAGGAAAGCGGAACTGGGGATACGACACCGCGCCGCAGACTCATCTAAATAACAGAAGCCTCTACTGGCCGCGGGGTAAAACACTGGGGGGAAGTAGTTCAATCAATGCCATGGTCTACATTCGTGGCCAACAGCAAGACTATGATGACTGGGCCGCGCAAGGGGCAACAGGTTGGGCGTGGAAGGACGTGCAACCTGTCTTCAATGCACATGAAAATAATGAACAATACCCAGCAGATAACTGGCATGGGGTGGGTGGGCCACTGAATGTAACCCGAGTAAGAGATATCAATCCCTTAACCCGGTTGTTTGTTCAGGCCGGAGAGGAGCTGGGTTATGCTCGTAACGATGACTTTAATGGACGACAGCAAAAAGGCTTTGGACGTTTCCAGGTAACACAAAAAGATGGCCAGCGATGGAGTGCCGCGCGCGCTTTCCTTGATCCTGCCCGTGGCCGTAATAACCTACACATCATCACAGATGTGCAGGTGACAAAAGTGATACTTGATGACGGTAGAGCGGTTGGCGTTGAAACTCGTAACGGTGATGGTAGTGTTTCGATAATTGACGCTAGTAAAGAGGTTATTCTGTCTGGTGGTGCGATAAATAGTCCTCAGTTGCTTATGTTGTCGGGAATTGGTAAGAAAGAGCACTTGTCGAAAGTCGGGATTGATTGCTTGCATCATTCACCGGAAGTCGGAGAAAACCTTCAGGACCACCTTGATATGACAGTTATGATCAAGGATCGAAGCCGTCAGTCCATTGGAATGTCACCATTTTTTATACCTCGACTAATCGGTGCCTTCTATCAGTACTTCCGTCATCGACGCGGGTTTCTGGCCAGTAATGCTGCAGAAGCCGGTGCCTTTGTCAATCTGCTTAGCGAGGCTGATCGCCCTGATGCCCAGCTACATTTTTTGCCGGCTTTTCTGCGAGACCATGGCCGTAAGTTGACCCCAGGTTTCGGCTGTACTATCCATGTTTGCCAACTTAGACCAAAGAGTCGCGGCTGTATTCGCCTGGCGAGCAATGATCCACTGGCCTCGCCCACGATCGATCCGAACTACCTTTCTCATCCTGACGATATCCTTGTGCTTCGTGAAGGTGTGAAATTGGCCAGGAAGGTGTTTCACAGCCAGTCTTTCGGCTCTGCTTTTGGCGGCGATGATGAGCCGGATTCTTGCGTCGAGAGCGATGACCAGATTGACGCTGATATTCGTCAGCGGGCAGAAACGATCTATCACCCCGTCGGTACTTGCCGTATGGGCAGTGATGAAAAGGCGGTGGTAGATGTTCGCCTGCGGGTAAACGGTGTCCGGGGATTGCGAGTCGCGGATGCCTCGATCATGCCATTGTTAATCAGTGGTAATACGAATGCGCCGTCCATGATGATTGGTGAGCGAGCAGCACAATTCATTCTTGAGGATGTGAGTTAACGAACAGGCACTCAAGCATACTGAGCTAACGGTAAATGGTTTGTTAAATCGCTGAAAAGGCCGGAATTGCCGCAGGCAATATCCGGCATAGTGTGTCTTAAGTCATTGAAAAAAGGTCGCTGGATGTCATGCCTTCTGGGCCGTCAGCGAGCTGACGTTATGTGCTTTGCTTTTCCGAATAAGCACGTCACGGCTACCGGAATGACGATAATTCGGAGTTTTTTAGACGCTCTCTGGTTTTCTCGTGATGTGGCCCTTGGCGCTGCGATCTTCTCGAAACCATTATGCGCAGTCAAAGAGGTTATTCTCTTCGATGCAGTAACGCTCCCTATTCCATTTTGACGCCTGGTGACTTTATACGGGTAGGGCCCTGTTGATCAAACAACCTGATTGTGATATTGCCCTGCATGGTGTTGCCGGCAGCTGATCGCTTCGATTTTAATGTTGGCCTTACTATTATGCATTGTGTCAGGGTTTGAATGGGTAGGCTGGAACTGTAAATGCAGGAAGAGTAATAGGTGAACTGATAAGGCATTATGAAATTTTCTGACTTGGCTGGTCAGTGAGGAAATGAACCAGGATTGGCTCCGCTCGTCACCATGTGGGTGACGAGCGGAGTTGAATCTAATCACGCAGCCGGATTGCTATACAGGTCATGAAGTTGACCGCCTTCTGAGAACAGCTTTTCACGCCAAAGTTTTTCCAATCCTTTTGTGTCGTGTTGATCTGGATGAAAATTGGGCTGAATGAAATCCGGAAGACGAGACAGGATTTGCGACACAAATCCGTTACGCCCGAACAGTATATTGAGTCCTTTGATATTATCACTGATTTTGCCAAGCTGGCCGTCTTTCGCGAGCATCCAGCTCCAGGTAATGCCCAACATCGGCAACAATACCACCATGGAGGCGAGTGCTGCCGCTACCCGCTCTGTCCGGCTGTTGCCAATAAGTTCATAAACATCGTAGGCAACGGATTTATGTTCTAGTTCTTCGAGTGCATGCCACTGCCATATCTTGATCATTTCAGGGTCTGCCTGGCGTACGAAATTCTCATCGTCAAGGAGCTGTTCGGCAAGAAGCGCAGTGAAATGTTCCATAAAGGTTGTGGCGGCTAGCCGAGTGCTAGGCGGTAATTTCTCCAGTATGGCCAGGCCAATTTTGACAAATCGTTCTGGCGACTGCATGTCATATCCGTATTCGGCGAGAATCTGGTTAAGCCGGTCATGCTCACGCCCGTGAATGGCCTCCTGACCCATGAATCCTGATATGGCAGCCCGTAGCGATTCGTCCCTGACCTGGCCACGGAAATGTCTGACGGATTCCATGAAATAACGTTCACCAGGTGGAAAAAAACCGGAAAGCATGGCAAAGAAGGTGGTCGCTGTAGCATTTTCGGCATAAAAATACTTCGGCATGGATTCCGGAAATTGGAAATTGATATGACGCGGCGGAATACCCACCAGCGCGCCGCTGAGTTTCTTGATACTTCTTACAGTGTTAGACGAGCGCATATCGCCTCCAGTATAGAATGTAATGGTTTATTGAATAA
>UEXM01001601.1_pt2 | contig 12111 bp, 21 predicted proteins | sample 1796661 | NCBI WGS metagenome assembly UEXM01 (sample SAMEA4772469, study PRJEB27181) | metagenome | reverse complement strand
GAGCTACAAATTTATAAGGATATTTTTCCCGATGTGGATTTACGGATCGATTCCAAGGCTGCTGGTCGATGGGAAACGGGCCAAGGAGGGGAATATTATGCGGCAGGTGTTGGTGGTGCGATTACAGGTCGTGGTGCTGATTTACTGATTATTGACGATCCGCATTCAGAGCAGGACGCACTTTCTGAGACGGCTATGGAAGGTGCTTACGAGTGGTATACTTCTGGTCCACGGCAGAGACTCCAGCCAGGGGGGTCTATTGTTATTGTTATGACGCGATGGTCACTTAAAGATCTTACTGGCAAACTGCTCAAGGCCCAAGGTTCAGATGTTATGTCCGATCAGTGGGACGTGGTCGAGTTTCCGGCAATCTTACCCAGCGACAAGGTTCTGTGGCCGGAGTTCTGGAAGAAGGAAGAATTGTTAAGGGTCAAGGCTTCGTTGTCCTTGGGCAAGTGGAATGCACAATGGCAGCAGAATCCTGTTGCCGAAGAGGGTGCAATTATAAAAAAGGAGTGGTGGAACAAGTGGGAGAAGAAAGAGATCCCTCCGGTGAGTTATATTATGCAAAGTTATGATACGGCGTTCTCAAAGAAGGAGACAGCGGATTACTCTGCCATAACAACTTGGGGTGTGTTTAAGCCAAACGAGGGGGACCCAGAGGCGATTATACTTATGGATGCGCAGCGTGGACGGTGGGACTTTCCCGAATTAAAGGCGAAAGCACTTCAGGAGTACAATTACTGGGAGCCGGATATGGTGATCGTAGAGGCGAAGGCTACTGGTACACCGCTCACGGACGAGTTACGGGCAACGGGTGTTCCGGTGGTAAACTATACACCGTCCAAGGGCCGTGATAAACATACAAGGATGCATATGGTCGCTCCGATATTCGAGTCCGGCAAGGTTTGGGCGCCCGATAGGAGGTTTGCGGAAGAGGTGATTGACGAATGTGCGGCGTTTCCCCATGGCGATAATGACGATTACTGCGACAGTATGTCGATGGCACTTATTAGATACCGTAAAGGTGGATTTGTAAGACTTGACTCAGATGAAGAAGAAGATGACATTACGGTGGTTCATTCCCGTCAATATTATTAGGAGATGTTAATGTTAGAGTGGATTAAAGATCGTGCTATTGAGCCTTCAACATGCGTGGCTGTTGGCGTTATATTGGTAGGCGCTGGCGTACTGATTGATATAACTTCTGTTTCTATTATAGGAATAGTTGTTTCAGCAGGAGGCTTCTTTCTAAAAGAAAAAGGTCCAAGCTAACTGTTCCGCATTATGGTCCAGAAAAAGCTACAAAAAAACAGTGTACATAATGATCTTGATATTGATGGTGACGGTGTTGTTTCTGATAAAGAACTCGTCATAGCAGAAGCAGTCGATAAGCACCAAAAGTCCGATGCCCAGCGCCACATGGCGTGGGTCTCTATGTGGTCTATGCTGTTTTTTACGTCAGCAGTCTTTCTGCCTATCTTTCCTGATGAGCGAATAAAAGCTTTGTCAGATTTGTTTGGTTTGTTTTATATTGGACAAGCGGGCGTGGTTGGTGCATATATGGGTATGACTGCTTACATGAGTAACAAGAAATGATAGCTGCACTTATACCTAAACTGTTACCTGTTATCGGAGATGTCGTTGGAAGGTTTCTTCCAGAAGACAAGGAGGCGGCCGCTAAAGCTAAAAGAGATATCGAGGCGGAACTTACAAAACACCTTGCCCAGATCGATTTGGCTCAATTAGACATAAACAAGGCGGAAGGACAGCACAGATCCATGTTCGTTGCGGGCTGGCGTCCGTTTATAGGGTGGACATGCGGTGTTGCTTTAGCTTATACTTATGTTCTGCAGCCGATATTAGTTTTTATACTGGCTCAATCAGGCTATTTGGTACAGTTACCCGTAATGGACCTATCGGTTATGATGCCTGTTTTATTAGGGATGCTTGGCTTGGGCGGCCTCCGCAGTTTTGAAAAATTTAAAGGGGTATCTAAATAATGGCTGACACACCAATATCTCTTATTGATAGCGCAATGCCTTCACAAGGTATGCCTCAAGAGTTGGAAGAAGAAGAAATTGAGGTTATTGAGGAACCAACAGAAATAACAGAAGAAGAAGATGGTTCTGTAGTTCTTAATTTTGAAGACGCTGTTCAGGAAGAGTTGATGGCGGAGCAGGATGCAAATCTTGCAGAGATTTTGGACGAAAGAGATCTGATGGATATATCGTCAGAACTTATTTCTTTTTATGAAGATGACAAAACGAGTCGTGATGAGTGGGAAGATACTTATCGTAACGGTCTGGACTTACTAGGTGTTAAGTACGAAGACAGAGAAGAGCCTTTTCGAGGCTCGAGCGGTGTTACCCACCCTGTTATTGCGGAAGCTGTTACCCAATTTCAAGCGCAAGCTTACAAAGAGCTACTTCCAAGCTCTGGTCCTGTACGGACATTGATCCTTGGAGCGTCAAGCCCTGAAGTTGAAGCTCAGTCACAGCGTGTTTCTGAGTTTATGAATTATCAAATAACCACTGTTATGGAAGAATACGACCCTGAGATGGATCGTTTGTTGTTTTATCTCCCCCTTGCAGGTAGTGCTTTTAAGAAAACTTACTTTGATGACATACTGGATCGTGCTGTTTCGCGGTTTATTCCGGCTGATGACCTGATTGTTCCGTATAATGCTACGGATTTACAGTCTGCTTCCCGTATTACCCACGTTACTCGTATGGATGAGAACTCTGTTCGTAAGTTTCAGGCCGCTGGTTTCTATAGGGATGTTGATTTGGAGCCTTATGAGGGCGAAGATGAGCTTCGTGAGAAAGAAAGAAACCTTATGGGCATCCAAAAAACCACGGACAGTGATGATTGCACCCTTTTGGAGATGCACGTAGACTTAGATTTAAAGGGTTTTGAGCATAGGAGTCCTTTAGATAACGAAGTAACAGGTATCAAGCTTCCTTATATCGTTACAATTGACGAAGGAAGCGGAACGGTACTGTCTGTAAGAAGAAATTGGGCTGAAAATGACGAATATTACAGAAAATTACAGTATTTTACGCATTATAAGTTCTTACCAGGCCTAGGTTTTTACGGATTTGGTCTTTTACACATGATTGGAGGGCTAGGTCGCTCTGCAACGTCTATTTTGAGGCAATTAATCGATGCAGGTACTCTGGCTAACCTTCCTGCTGGCTTTAAAGCTCGCGGTATTAGGATTCGTGATGCTGACGAACCTCTTTCTCCTGGTGAGTTTCGCGATATTGATGTTCCCGGTGGCGCTCTTCGAGAAAGTATTATGCCACTTCCGTATAAAGAACCAAGCGCGACACTAAGTCAGCTTTTAGGCTTCGTTGTGGACGCTGGAAGACGTTTTGCCGCTATCGCAGACCTACAAGTAGGCGATGGTAACCAAAAAGCAGCGGTTGGAACGACTGTTGCTCTCTTGGAACGTGGTTCTAAGGTCATGTCAGCTATCCATAAGCGTATGCACTACGCCCAAAAGCAAGAATTTAACATGTTGGCTAAGATTTTTGCAGAATCTTTACCTCCTGTGTACCCGTATAACGTATATGGTGCTGAAACTAACATAAAACAGTCCGATTTTGATGAAAGAATCGATATTATACCCGTTTCTGACCCAAACATCTTTTCAATGTCGCAAAGATTAGCTTTGGCACAGACACAATTAGAATTAGCACAGACAAATCCGCAAATGCACAACTTATATGAGGCATATCGGAGAATATATGAGGCGATAGGAGTCCAAAACATAGATGTTCTTTTACCAGCGCCTACTGCGCCTCAACCCATTGATCCTGGCATTGAGAACGCAAGGTCTGTAATACAAGAAATGCTCCAAGCCTTTCCTACACAGGATCATGACGCTCATATACAGGCTCATATAGCCTTTATGATGACGCCTATACCTTCTACTACCCCCGCTATTTTTGGCCTCTTACAGGCGCATTTATGCGAACACATAGCACTTAAAGCAAGGGGTGTTGCAATGGCTGAGATGACGGTTATGGCACAACAGGCACAACAAACAGGCCAACAGCCTCCTCAAATGGATGTAGAGTCGAAAGTTGCTCAATTAATAGCTCAATATACTCAAGAGGTTATGGCTGCTTTGATGCCACCTCCAGAAGGTGAGGTTGATCCGTTGGTTGAGTTGCGTTCTAAGGAACTCGACATAAAAGCTTCAGACATAGAGCGTAAGGCAAACGAGTTTGCGGTTAAACAACAGTTTGAAGAGAAAAGAGAAGGTGAGCGTCAGGAAATTACTCGTGACAAAATTGATTCTCAAGAAGATATAGCTTTATTAAGGGCAGACGTTAACTTGGAAAGAATTAACCAAGGAACCGCTGGCCGTGGAGAATAGATAAATGTTTTTTATGGATGCATTATTTCAAATAATATTATGGATACTGTGATATGATGTTTAAAATGTTTTTTGACTGTTTCACATGAAACGAATGGGATAGGCGTAGACCATCATGGCAAGAAAAAGAGAAAAACCCATCCGAAAAACCACCAAAGGAAAAGGAGCAAACTATCGCTCCACCGAAAGTGGAGCCGGAATGACGGCAAAAGGTGTTAAAGCTTATCGTAGAAAAAATCCAGGGTCTAAGTTAAAAACAGCGGTTACGGGTAAGGTTAAAAAAGGAAGTAAGGCTGCTAAAAGAAGAAAGTCATATTGCGCAAGGTCACTTGGTCAGTTAAAAAGAAGTTCTGCTAAAACAAAGAACAATCCTAATTCAAGGATAAGACAGGCTAGAAGACGTTGGAAATGTTAATTTAAAAAGTAAGGATAGAAACTATGATGAAGAAAAAAGGTGGAACCCGTAAGAAAATGATGGGTGGAGGCATGAGCAAGAAAAAAGGTTATGCCAGAGGTGGTATGAAGAAAAAAGGTTTTTCTAAAGGTGGTGCGGGCAGAAAAAGAGCTTAATGCCGTACTTACAAAGCAACATCCCGCATTTTCATTGCTGGGTGCGAAGAGAGTTTACGCATAATCATGAGCAGTATCATGGAGAATATCTTCATGCTATGGCGATTGCAGTTAATACAGTTCCGGATAGATGTTTAAGTTTTCAGTTAATATTTACTGGATGCGAAAGTGACGATACGGATGACGAGAATGTTCATGGTGGGGCTATGTGGGCTAGAATGCCTATAACGGCTTTAGTTGCAGATACTCCTTTAGATAAGTGGCCCGATAGAATGGTTACGCATCATGCTCAACCTTGGGACTGTAGCTCTCACTATCATTCTGTTATTAAGTATGATAGAACTAGTTCAAGTCCCTGGATTTGTAAGATTGACGGAGATTTTTATACAGGCAAGTACATGTTTACAGTTGATTACACAGAATCAGATATTGCTGACGACCCAGCACAACATAAACAGAGTCATGTTATTGAGTTAACGGATGCTGGTAGTTGGACGGGAAATATTATTGCGTTACCCAATAACAGAGTTAGAACAACAAGTCCTGCTCTTTGGGAAACGGGTGAAGGAGCGCCTGATTTCAAGCCAAGTCAGTGGATGCATAACGCTGAAAGTGATGGCAGTTATATGGACCCTTCTGTGACTTTTGATAACCTTTATAATAAGGATTAGTTATGGCTACTAAAGACGCTTGTTATAGTAAAGTAAAAGCAAGGTATAAAGTTTTTCCTTCTGCTTATGCGTCTGGAGCAATTGCCAAGTGTAGAAAGGTTGGAGCAAGTAACTGGGGTAATAAATCAGCTAAAAGAGCAGGGGGTGGTATTCTTAGAAAAAAAGTAAGAATATTCTAATGGCTGTTCGTAAAACTAAAAAAGGAGCGGCTCTTAAACGTTGGTTTAAAGAAGATTGGGTTGATGTAAGAACAGGTAAGGCTTGTGGTCGAAAGAAGGGAGAAAAGAGGGGTACTCCTTATTGTAGACCAAGCAAACGAGTCTCAAGCAAGACACCTAAAACTGCCCGTGAGCTTACTTCTTCTGAGAAAAGATCTAGAATAGCTCAAAAGAAAAGATTAGGTCAACCTGCTGGTAAACCACGTAGGGTAAAATCGGTTAAGAAAAAAAACACTAGGAAAAGAACTTAAAGTCTGTTACTAAAAAACAAGGAGATTAAAATGGCTGATATAGATCAAATGTCTAGGCAAATGGGTATTTCTAAAGGAAAGGCGAGTAGTCTTATGAAAACAGCAAAGAAAATGAACGGTTCTTCTAATACCGATGACCGTAGTATGAAGCCAAAAGGTTTTGCAGGTGGTGGTATGGCTCGTATCCAAGGAACTCCTCCCGCTCAAGTTAAGGGTTTTACTTTTAACGATAACGATGGCAAAGGAACTTTCTAATGGCTAAAACTAAGTCTGATCAAGATCTCGCAGCGATGATAAAAAAAATGCTTGGCGGGAGTGCTAAAAAGAAAGAGATAACTCCTGCAGATCGCGCCCTTGCTGAAAAGTTGACGGAAGATTACATGAAACGCAACGATGGTGGCATGGCTAAGAACACGAGGATGTTCTAATGTCTGAAGAATTAGATAGGCTAATGAAAGCCATGAGAGCGTTGAAGACAGCGTCAAAAACTCGAGATCCAGATAAAATAGACAGAGTTTTTAAAGCTTGGGAGAACAGCTTTAAAACAGGCATAAGAGAAAGAAAAGACGGTGGCTCAGTTGAGAGCTATATTAAACGCAACGATGGCGGTATGGCTCAAAAAACGAGGATGTTCTAATGCCGGATAATATTAAATTTGTTAAAGAAGACGAAGCTCAATCTTATTCAGATGAATTAAACAGACCTAGCCGAATGTCTTTTAGGGAAGGAGGAATAAAACCCCCTACGTTTCCTGCCAAAGTAAAAACCAGAAAAGAAGCAGAGGCCCAACAAGAGCAACAAGGAGCCGGTGCTGCTGTTATAGAGAATCCTGATGGAACTTTCTCTGTTGTAACTGATGATGAAGGGTACAACTTTGGCTATAACGAAGGCGGATCTAGCGATAAAGCTGCCCTTAAAAAAGCTATAGATGCAAATAAATTAGCGATGAAAATGGGGGATCTTTTAAATATATCCACCCCTAAAGAGATAAAGACAAATACAGCTAAACCAAGGAATTTTAAAGGTACGTTTTAATGGCAGACCCTACTACGTTTGCTTATAACGTTTTAAAATCAATTCAAAGCCGTGCAGAACTGACTAAGGATGCTATCCTTCACGGAAACCCCAGAGACTTGGAGTCTTACAGAGAACTTGTAGGTGAGTTAAAAGGGCTTGAATATGCAGAGCAAGAAATTAAAGATTATTTGGAGAAACAGGAGTTAGAATGACTAAGAAACTATATGTCCCCGAACATATAGCAGAGAAAGAGAAAGATAAAAAGAAATCAGCTTACGTCAAAAAAGACGAAAGAGTTCTCGATCCTTCTTTGCTAGATGTATCGTTAAGCGAAAGACTACCTCAACCCACCGGATGGCGCATTTTAGTAATGCCTTATGCAGGTAGAGCGACCAGTGACGGTGGAATTTTAATCCCAGACCAGATACGAGACCGTGAGGCGTTAGCTACCGTTGTGGCCTATGTCTTAAAGGTTGGACCTTTGGCGTACCAAGACTCTAACAAGTTTGGATCGGACGGTGAGCCGTGGTGCAAGAAAGGTGATTGGATCTGTATAGGACGTTATGCTGGCGCTCGATTTAAAATTGACGGCGGCGAAGTTCGTATCATCAATGATGACGAAGTCATTGCTACTATTAAAGACCCTGATGATATTAAACATGTATAGAAAGCAGAAATAGATCATGGAGAATAGATCATGCCGACTGAAGAAAAGAAGATTGATATAGGGGATTCGGAAGAATCATCTGTTGATGTAGATCTTTCCGGAGAGTCATCTTCGGAAGAGGAAGTTAAAAAAACTGAAGAGGAAGCTCCTGAAGTAGTTGCAGAAGAAGCCGCCTCAGAGGAAGAGCTAGAAGAATATAGCTCTGGAGTTAAGTCTAGGATAGATAAACTTACAAAAAGAATGCGTGAAGAAGAAAGGCAGAAGCAGTCTGCTGTTCAATACGCTGAAAATGTGAGATCAGAAAACGAAGACCTTAAAAAACGTTTAGAACAACTTGATAAAGGTTTTCAGGAAGAGTTCGATACTAGAGTAACGACTCAAATTCAATCAGCTAAACAACTCTTAAAAGAAGCTCACGAAACAGGTGATGTGGATAAAATAGTGGATGTTCAAGAAGCTTTATCAGAGCTTGCAGTTGAAAAAGGCAAGCTTAAAAAGGTTTCTAAAGAGGAGGGGGAAGAAGTTTCACAAGCTCCCGCTACTCCAGAACCCGCTGTTCCTCAACAACCTCCAGCAAAGGCAGACCCTAAAGCAGAGGAGTGGGCATCACGAAATGAGTGGTTTGGCAACGATGAAGTTATGACATATGCCGCTTTTGGGGTTCATCGCCGTTTAGTTGAAGATGAACAATTTGACCCGCAATCAGATGAGTACTATTCTGAGCTTGATAAACGGCTTCAATCTGAGTTTCCTCATAAACTTGGATCAAAGCCAAAAACGGGTGGAAGTAAAAAGGTTGCGTCAGCCGAAACTTCCGCATCCCGCAATAGAGGTGGACGTAAAACTGTGCGATTAACGCCTTCTCAAGTTGCTATTGCGAAAAAGCTAAATGTACCACTTGAAGAATACGCAAAATACGTAAAATAGGAGTTAATCATGAACGAAGAGACCGCAGCTCGCCAAAAGTCACCACGGACGCCCCGCGAAAATGAGACTCGTGTTAAACAAGCACGCAAGGAACCATGGAAGCCGCCATCAATGTTAGATGCGCCTCCCGCACCCGAAGGTTATAAACACCGTTGGATTAGGGAAAGTGTCATGGGCTTTGATGATCGGAAAAACGTATCAGCTAGATCCCGTGAGGGATATGAGTTGGTTCGCGGAGAAGAGTTTCCTGATTTTGATATTCCTACCGTCGAAGACGGTAAACATGCAGGAGTTATCGGAGTAGGTGGACTTCTTTTAGCCAGAGTTCCTGAAGATATAGTTGATTCGCGGAATAAATACTTCCTTGGCCAAGCCAAGGATCAAATGAAGGCTGTTGATAACGAGTTAGCTCGAGAGCAACATCCGGCAATGCCTATCAGCAGACCTGATAGGAGTTCAAGTGTAACTTTTGGAGGTCCTCAGAGTGAGGACTAGGAGAAAACTAAATGGCTAATTCAAACGGAAGTTTTGGTCTTCGCCCCCTAAGTAAGTTAGGTGGAGGAGCCAATTCCACTGGCCTTACGGGATATACTCCTTACGAAATTGCGTCTAATAACAGTGACAAGATCTATCACGGACAATTGGTTATTCCTCTTGCTTCTGGATATATCGACCATACAGCTAACGCTGCTGGTGGAACTGTTAGTCATCTAGGCGTATTTCAAGGATGTGAGTATGTTTCTAGCGTCACTGGAAAAACAACATGGAGTAACTACTGGCCTGGATCAGGTGCAGATAGTAATCATCCAGTTAAAGCATTTATTGTAGATGATCCTAATCAGCTATATGTAATTGCTACGGATGCTTCGTGGACAAGTAAGGCAACTGCTCGCGCAAGTGTCTTTCTAAACGCAAATCTTTCTACAGGTATAACGGGTACAGATGCTACTGGTGTTTCACTAGGTCGTTTGGCTATCAGTACTCTTGCCACAACTAATTCTTTAGCACTACGTGTTATGGGATGGGTTGAGGATCCTGAGAATGAAGATTATGCATCTGCCGGAATCGGCGCAATCGTAAGGTTGAATAACTCGTTTAATGCACCTGTTGGGTCCATTGCATCGGGTACACCTTCAACCACTGGCGTATAGGAGAATTGAGAAATGGCTATAAGTAGAGCACAACTAGCTAAAGAGCTAGAGCCTGGCCTCAATGCCCTTTTTGGGTTAGAGTACGCTAGGTATGATAATGAAGCTGCTGAGATTTTTGATACAGAATCTTCAGAGCGAGCATTTGAAGAAGAAGTAATGCTTGCTGGGTTTGGTACTGCACCTGTTAAAGGTGAAGGATCAGCGGTCAGCTTTGATGATGCACAAGAAGCATATACTGCACGATATACACATGAGACTATCGCTCTTGCTTTCTCAATTACTGAGGAAGCTATTGAAGATAATCTTTATGATCGTCTTGCTTCTCGTTACACTAAAGCGTTAGCACGTAGTATGGCTAATACTAAGCAAGTTAAAGCGGCTTCTGTTTTAAACTCCGCTTTTGATTCTACTGTTACTGGTGGTGATGGAAAAGAGCTTTGTGCTACAGACCATCCTCTTACCAATAACAACACTCTTGCTAATGAGCCAGCAACTGCTGCTGATTTAAACGAAACTAGTCTTGAAAATGCGCTTATTGATATAGCGGGTTTTACTGACGAAAAGGGTCTTAAAGTATCTGTACGAGGAATGAAGTTGATTGTTCCGCCAGCATTACAATTTGTTGCGGATCGTCTTCTTGAAACCACTCTTCGTCCCGGCACTTCTGATAATGATATAAATGCTATGAGGAACATGGGTATGCTTCCTAATGGCTACACAGTTAATCATTATCTATCAGACTCTGATGCGTTCTTTATTAAGACGGACGCACCTAGAGGCTTCGTTCACTTTGAGCGTATGCCTATGTCTACCAAGATGGAAGGTGATTTTGATACAGGTAATGTAAGGTACAAAGCCCGTGAGCGTTATAGCTTCGGTTACTCTGACCCACGTTGCGTGTACGGTTCACCCGGCGCTTAACTGAATTAAGGAGAGGGGAAACTCTCTCCTTATTTTCTGGGATCTCAACCTTATAGACTGCTCCCAGCAGACGCTTACAAGACTATAGGGTTTAATACTTTGTAAGGAGTAACCTATTATGGGTAATTCAACTTTTAGCGGTCCAGTCCGCTCAAAAAATGGTTTTCAACAAATTAGTGAAAACGCTACTACTGGAACTATTGCTCAAAAACAATTTGAAATTCAAACTGTTTCAACCTCTGGTATTAATAATATTGTTGATACGAATGGTTTTTCTGGCACTGCTACTGCTGCCGGAGCTAACAACGCTAGTTTAGACACAGGAGCTACTATCTTTGGTATTACTCCTAACGCTCACGGTTCTGGTATTCCAGACGCTTCTATTAACACTTTTGTTAATAAAGTTGGTGGTACTATTGTTACTTCAATTCTTATTGATCTTCATGGTGGCTTTGACGGTTCAGCAACAGCAGATCGAATTATTGGTAACGGAACTGATGCCAATGCTTATATTGGAGAATTAACTAAAGAAGTTAATGGTATTCCTATCCTTCTCGAGTTTGGTTGTGTAGAGGTTCCAACAGGCGGTGATCCAGATATTAACGTAGATATTTCTGCTACAGGAACTACGGCTTCTGGTGCTGCGGTTGCTTCAGGAACTCAGATGATGAACAACGGTGATCTTACTTTAGGCTATTATAACGCTGTTGATGCGGGTGCTGTTATGGCAGCTTTGTCTAAAAAGTATATATACCTTGTTCAGGGTGACGCAACAAACGCTGCTTATACAGCGGGTAAGATTTGGATTCGCATAACTGGCATGAACGTTGACTACGCTAATGGTTAATAATATAGATGGGGGTTCGCCCCCATCTTCTTTTACGGAGTAGATTATGGCAGATGCAGTTAGCGCAACAAAGTTACAAGATGGCGATAAAAAAGCGGTTTTTTATTTAACCAACCTTAGTGATGGAACGGGAGAGTCGGCAGTTCAAAAAATAGACATGTCTGCTCTCTCTAACAACGCTCAAGGTGAAGCAGTATCATCTATTAGTATAAGTAAGATTACTTTTTCAACTGTGGGAATGTCGGTAACTCTTTTATATGACGCAACAACTAATGTCGTTGCGATAGGATTACCAGCAGACTATACCGATACTATAGATCTTTCAGATCAAGTTACTGGGCTTCCTAATTATGCTGGAAGTGGCGTTACTGGAGATATCTTACTGACTACAGTGGGACATTCTTCAGGAGATACTTACAGCATTGTTATAGAAGTTGCTAAATCGTATTAAGATGGATGAAATGACCTCATATATGTGGAATGG
>UEXM01002730.1_pt1 | contig 12112 bp, 13 predicted proteins | sample 1796661 | NCBI WGS metagenome assembly UEXM01 (sample SAMEA4772469, study PRJEB27181) | metagenome | reverse complement strand
GAATATGATATGGAGGTCTATAAAATAGATACCTCTGCTGTTGAAGATGTTGGCTCTATGACTCCTCGACAGTTTGAGAATGCAAAAGATATTGCTCAACCAATTGATCCCGACTATTTCTTTTTTGATAAGCTTTTAAATGCTATTTGAAAAAAATAATTTGACAAATCTTCCGCAACGTGTTATAGTATAATTACTTAATATAATCACGGAGGATATATGATTAAGATCGCACATTTTGCGGATACACATATTCGCAATCTTAAATTTCATGATGAATACCGATTCGTATTCAATCAGATATACAAAAAACTATTGAGCCAAAAGCCGGACTATATTGTCCATTGTGGTGACCTGGCTCACACAAAGACCCAACTGTCGCCAGAGTATTTCGCTCTGGCTTCAGAGTTTTTGAAAAACCTAGCAGACATTGCCCCAACCTACATTATTCTTGGAAACCATGATGGAAACCTAAAGAACTCTGATAGGGAAGATGCAATTTCACCGATAGTAAATGCTTTGAGTCATCCACAGCTTCACTTGCTAAAAAACTCCGGACGTGTCTCACCACAACCTGGATTATCGTTCAACGTGCTCTCCATCTTTGATAGAGGTGCTTGGATGCGACCAAAGACTGGAGACATCAATATCGCACTATATCATGGCGCTGTTATGGGTTCCACAACTGGTTCTGGTTGGGCTATGGATCACGGAGATGATGATATAGATATCTTCAAAGGTCACGACTATGTCATGCTTGGAGATATTCACAAACCTCAGATATTAGACAGAGAAGGAAGAGTTCAGTATTCTGGTTCTACCATTCAGCAGAACTTCTCTGAAGATGGCCGCAAAGGCTATAAGCTATGGACAATCCGAGACCAGGATGACTTCGATGTCCAGCATGTGATTTTTACGAACCCCAGACCATTCATCACTATTCATTTAGATGATAAAGGTAAAATCCCATCGCATCACCACATTCCTCACGGATGTCGTTTGCGATTGATCTCAACTCTCAATATGGATAGCGCTTCAATCCGCAAAATTACCGATTTAGCGCGTTCTAAATACAGTCCTATGTCTTTGTCCTTTTTGAACAAAGGAACCAGTAATTTCACAACCTCGGGCGGCGAAGAGCATAAGATGGAGAATATGCGTGATGTTTCAATACAAGAAAAGTATATTCGGGAATATTTGAAAGATTATGAATTAGATGAAGAAACAATGGGTCAAGTACTCGATTTGAACACTAGATACAATAAAGAGGTAGAAAAAGTTGAAGAAGTTAGAAGAAACGTCAAATGGAACATTAAAGAGATGGAGTTCTCAAATCTTTTCAATTATGGACAAAACAATAGAGTGGATTTTGGAAACCTTTCTGGCATCGTTGGCATTTTTGGCAAAAACTACAGTGGGAAGTCTTCTGTTATTGATTCTGCTCTTTATGGCGTTTATGGCGGAACCAGCAAGGGAGAGAAGAAAAATGTCCACCTCGTCAACCAAAACAAGTCGAAAGCGTCTATCCGGATGGTTATCGAAGCAGATGGGCAAGAGTATCAAATTACTAGGAATCTTAATAAATCTTTTAAGACCCAACGAGGAAAGTCCGTCCCTGTTGCCTCTGGTGATCTTGACTTCCATAATCTCACTACCGATAGCTCTTGCAATGGTGATTCTGTAAAGGACACTGAAGCAAACATAAGAAAAATCTTTGGATCAATTGACGATTTTATGATTACTTCCATGGCTTCACAGTTGGACTCTCTATCGTTTATCAAAGAAGGTTCTACAAAGCGCAAGAACAGGTTAGCAAAGTTCTTAGATCTCGATATCTTTGAGCAAAAGCTGAACTTTGCGAAGAAAGACTCTTCCGAGGTTTCTGCTCTTATTAAGCGCTTGAAGTCTAAAAAGATTGGAGAACTACTTGTGGCTAAACAAGAAGAAGTCTCCGAGATAAATGATGATATCGACCAACAAACAGAATTGTGCAAAAAGCACAATTCCAGATATGAGGAGTTGTTAGAAGAACTACACAAGATAGAGTCAGAGATTGGCGGAATACCAGCCGAGATTATCGATATCGATGAACTGGAAGACGAAGTTGATCGCCTTGATGTGCAAATACACAAAGCAGGTGTAAAGGTTTCGTCAAACAAGGAAGATATACAAAAGAACGTTTTGGTTCTTGAACAATTAGATCAGATAATAAGCTCGATAAATGAGCACAGACTCTCTCAAATTGTACAGCAGTGTAATGACTTCGAGGTATCTCTAGAAGGTTATGAAAAGGAATTACGAGAGCTTAAGCGCAAAGAAAAACAGACTACTAAAAAGATAAGTATGCTTCACGATCATGAGTATGATCCAGATTGCGAATATTGTTCCAACAACAAGTTTGTCAAAGATGCTACAAAAGCCAAAGACTATCTCCCAACTCTTGAAGAAGAGATAGAAGAAGTCCAGAAGATAATTGACGGATACAAACTAAAAATATTTGGATTCGACAAGGAAGGAGCAGAAAAAGAACTAAAAACTCTTTCCGATTCTATCTCAAAACGAGACAAAGTAGCATCAAATAATAAAAACTTGGAGATATCTAATGAGTCTCTAGTTTCTAAAATCGCTCTTATGTCTAACCAAAAGAGTTCTTTAGAACAACAAAGAGACGAGTACAATGAGAATCGCCAAGCTATTGAGTCTTTATCTTCTCTGATTAGTTCCAAAAACGCAATCAACACTAAGATGCAAGAAGCTAAAGGTCGTAAGGAAAGGTGCGACAAAAAGATCCAAGATTATCTTATTGAATTAGGTGCTGTAAGGAGTACCATAAAGAGACTCAATGTTGAGAAGAGAGAACAAGATGAATTGGAAGATTCCTTTGCTTCGTACGAATTGTTTATGAGGTGTATGCATCCAAATGGGATTGCTTATGAGATTATCAAACAGAAGCTTTCACTTATCAACGAAGAAGTACAGAAATGCCTAGCAAATATTGTTGACTTCCAAGTTATGTTTGAGGAAGATGGTAAGAATCTGGACATCAATATAAAACATCCAAAGTACGACTCCAGACCTATCTCGATGGGTTCAGGTGCTGAAAAGACCATAGCAGCCATGGCAATACGCTTGGCTCTTATTGAGATAACTAATCTACCCAAGGCTACTTTGTTTATTATGGATGAACCAGCCACAGCACTAGATCAAGAACATATGGAAGGATTTGTTCGACTTATTGATATGATAAAAGATAAGTTCAAGACGGTGTTATTGATATCTCACCTTGATGTCTTGAAAGATTGTGTCGATAAGACCATAGACATACAGAAAGTTGGTGGTTATGCTAATGTAAGCTGCTAATTCTAATTCTAAAGCCTATTTAGTGTAAAAGCTATCTAGGCTTTTTTCTTTTGGAGATTTAAGTGACAAGAGAAGAATTTTTAGCCCTTGGAGAAAAAATGGAAAAAGAACAATTAAAGAAAGATCTATATTTAGATAACAAACAAAAAGGAATACTTGATGCTTTGCAAGAGAAGATGATCTCTCGTAAATTGCTTGTGTTTATCTGTTCTACAGCTTTATTGTGGAACGCGCAACTGGACCCTGAGACCTGGGGAATGATTGCTATGATGTATATCGGCGGACAAACTGCTGTTGACTTCGCCAAAATGTGGCGACATGGAGCGTAAGATGTTCTGGTTTATCAAAACAAAGAATTGGATTGTAGCTCACAAGAATTGGCTGGTTCTTATGGGCCTGTTCATTCTATCTTATGCTCTTGGTAAGAAAGCAAACAAAAACTATCTTGAAATGGCTAAGTTAGCCAAAGATCAGTACAAGAAAGACAACGAAGAATTGCAAAAACTTCATAAGCAAAAAGAAAAAAGAGACAAGACAATTGAAGAAAACACAAAAGTCATAACAAAGGTTCTTAAAGAAGAACGAGATCAAAAGATAAAAGAACTAGAAAAAGACCTAGCAACACCTGATGATGTGTTTCAAAACATAGGAATAACAAAAAAATGAAACTTACAAACAAACAATTAAGACAAATAATAAAAGAGGAACTCAACAAGGTTCTTGAATCTTACACACCTCATCACTCTATTAGACCACCTGAGTTTGATTCACGTAGCAGAAAAAACTATCCAGAATACGAAGAGAAGCTTACAAACCTATACATGAGCGATGATGGAAGAGACCAAGCCAGGGAATTAGCAGGAGCTTTAGATGAACCAATAGACATTCCTGTTGATGCAAACAGGACCGAAGATGATCTCACGATACCAGTTTTTGACAAAAGCAAAGACCGCAGTTTTGAACACAGATATTCTGACAGTGGAATAGAACTACATCTCTATTGGAATCCGCGTCAACAACAATTTGTTGTTAGTTATCAGATACCATATGACTATCCTGGTGGTGGCGGAGGTCAAGGTGGTTTTATCAACTATGATAATTATCAAGAAGCATTAAAAGCCTATAAGATGGCAAATTAAAATGATCTTGTTGTTATTAACCAGTCTAGCCTTTGGTCAAACCCCAGAATACACTTACATAGAAGCAGGAGAACCAGCACCTTTCTCTGGTCGCTTGTTCAATGACGAAGCAGCCCAGTTGTTGTCTGACAAGGTATCAAAAGCTGAAGATATGTGTAGAATCGAATTAGACTATCAAGTCGGAATGGTTCTTGCAAAGAAAAACGAAGAAATTCAAGAAATAAGATCAGAACACATTTACCAAAAAAAGGTATTAGTGTCCAAGATTGAATCCCAACAGAAGCGGATAGAGAGCTTGGAGAAGCTAAAAACACCATCAAAGAAGGAACTTTGGTTCTCTTTGGGACTAATTAGTGGTGTAGGAATTACAGTAGCTATAGCAAATGCGGTGAACTAATGAAAATATCAAAACAAGATATCAAAAGAATGATTAAAGAAGAACTGGAAAAAGTGCTTATGGAAGATTATTCAATTCTAAGAGACATGACTCCCGGTGACGCTGTTGCCTACATGGAGCGCGAACTTAATGGAAAAACTTGGGTATTTTGGGATCTAGAAACAATCGGCTTTGACGGACAGATAACTCAATACGGAGCAATAGCCTATAAGATAGACGACTTGGCTGGTGACATTCCACAACAACCTCTTTCTACATTCGATGTCAACGTTTCACTGAATAGAGATACCCTTCGTAAAAATCAAGACGAACAGAGAGTATTAGCTAACCAAGAACAATTAGATGCAGAATTTCAAGAAGCATGGGAAATGGGAGAGAACACTTCCAAAGATTATGAACTCCTAACTACCATCCGAAAACAACATGCCAAAGGAAGACTCCATACCGTTCAAGACATGATAGATTACACACACTATAAACCAACAGAAAACGATCATGATCAAAGAACAGCTTTGGTTCTATTTTTAGATTGGATTAGAAGTTTAGGAGATAACGTTCTTTCTGTTGGGCACAACATCAAAACTTTTGATAGAAAAAAGATAATTTCAGAAGGAGAAAAGTTTGGAGTTGATACAAAAGATTTTCAACAATTAGATATATTCGACACCGTTAATTTTCAAAGACAATTGTTTAAAAAACTAGCACAGCATCAAATGGAACAAGGCAATGAAAAAATGATGAGGTTCTTTGATGAAAAAGAAAAAACAATCAAAGGAGAAGTCAAAAAAGTTATGGCTTTTAATGGCAAGCTACAAAGAATGATGGACGTATATGGACCTGGAGAAGGCTATGTACAACTACACACAGCTATAGATGACACAAGACAATTAATAACATCTTTCTTTAATATGTATAGAGAAGTGAGAGAAATGGTTCAAGATCCAGCTATAGGGCAAATGACAACAGGGATACAAGCAAAAAGAGCTCAAAAGGAATTAGGACTAGATGGTTTACCTGACCCTTTGGAAATTAGTAGAACACTATCAGATTATAGGAGAGACTAGTGAGAAACAAAGACCCAAACTACGTTGTCAAGGTAGAAAAAGCTATCGCTGACAAATATGGAGAAGACACAATTCAAAATCCAAAAGCACATTGGAATGATGAAAAAGAGAAAAAATATGTAAAGCAACTCAAAAATCTTTACAAAACCTCAAACGAAAAAGATGACATCCAAATAGAAGTTGGTGGCGTTTTTATCGCAGAGAAACTAATTACCAAAGAATCTAAACGTTCTTGTCCGGTATGCAACACCTATTCATTTAAGTCAAACGATGATGTCTATATGGCAAAATTTGATTGTTGTGAAAAATGTTACATCCAGTGGGTTGAAGGACGTGAGGAACGATGGCTAAAAGGATGGAGACCTAAAAATGAAAATAACAAATGAACAATTAAGAAAAATAATTAAAGAAGAGTTGGAATATACCCTTAATGAAGCAAGACAAGCTTTTGTTTTCATTGACCCTTCTGGGAATATAGAACTTCAGAATGTAAGCCTTGACGATAGTCAAAATTGGAACATTCCTGCTAAGTTTTTAGATAGACAGAACTACAGTATCTTAATGACGATGGATGGCAAATCACTAGGTCAACAAGGTGCTGAATATTTTCTCAACATGATGAGAAGACTTAATGCCAATGCTGATAATTTAGATGTCAACAAACTAGCAAGAGCAATGGTAGTTACCAACACATAAAGGAAAAAAATTATGAGCAACACAACATTAGAAATAATACAAGGACTTTCGCAAGCAGCCGCAAATGCTTATGATGGAGCCCACGACAAAAGATTTTCCTATGATGGAGAAGAACGTTCAATGGGATTAAAGAGAGAAGAAGGGTGTCCAATTATGGATAAACGAGTTATGGACGGATTCAAAGTTCGTTTCTATGGAGACTCTATGATTCTTTCCTATCAATCAGATATTCTGCTTAAAGAAGTTTATGCTGGTAAGTTTGAACAAGAAATTGAAGCAATGCTCAATGATATCAAAAAGTTTTTGCAAAAAGAATACAGGGCAGTTACCGGAAAATCAGTAAAATTGACAGCTAAGAGTGAACCAAGTATTCTTGTTCAATCAACATCAAGAGTTCGTTCTTTTGTTGAAGCGCAACAACATTTCAAGATTGGCGGAATTGAATCAATGCCTATTCTCGACCCGTCAGTTGATGCCACAAGGGATGTTACAAGAAAGTTTTTAGAACAATTCTCAGACAAACGACCTAGCAACGATACACGCAAGAAAGGTGCTAACCAAAAGAAGGCTTAGATGTCACTAAAGCTATCAAAGCAAGAGATAATAAAAGAAATCCTGAAGAGCGGAAAAGATCCACTATACTTTATAAACAATTATTGTAGGATCTCTCACCCTCTCAAAGGGTTGATACCTTTCAATACTTATCCTTATCAGGATGACTTGGTAAAAGATTTCAATGATTATCGCTTCACAGTTATACTAAAAGCAAGGCAGTTGGGTATCTCTACGATCTCTGCTGCTTATGCTGTTTGGTTTATGTTGTTTCACAAAGAAAAGAATATCTTGGTCATGGCAACCAAGTTCGGAACAGCAGCCAACTTAGTAAAGAAAGTAAAAATGGTTATGAAGAACCTCCCACGATGGATGCAGGTTGCTACCATAACAATTGACAACAGAACTTCGTTTGAACTATCAAACGGGTCCTCGATCAAAGCGGTCGGAACATCAGCAGACGCTGGTCGTTCGGAAGCACTATCTTTATTGATTATTGACGAGGCAGCACACGTTGATGGTCTTGAAGAGCTTTGGGCAGGGCTTTATCCTACTCTATCAACAGGGGGTCGCTGTATCGCTTTATCGACACCTATGGGTGTTGGAAACTGGTTCCACAGAACCTATGTTGATGCAGAGGTTGGAGACAACGAGTTCCATCCTGTTTCTCTTAAATGGGACATTCATCCCGAACGAGACCAAGCTTGGTTCGAGAAAGAAACTAAGAATATGTCGAGAAGACAGATAGCACAAGAGCTTGAGTGCAATTTTAACACTTCTGGTGAAACTGTTATTCATCCAGATGATGTACACTGGCTATTTGAACAACAGCAAGAACCAGAATATAAGACTGGCTGGGATAGGAACTTGTGGATTTGGGAAAAACATAAAGAAGGTGTTCCTTATCTTCTTGTCGCAGATGTTGCTCGGGGTGATGGTGCGGACTCGTCAGTTTTTCATGTCATGAGAACAGATACGATGCAGGTAGTTGCTGAATATCAAGGCAAACCTACAATGGATCATTTCGCAACGATTGTTAACGATGCAGGAAAAGAATATGGAAACTGTCTTGTAGTTATAGAGAATGTTGGAATTGGTATCGCTGCTTGTGAAAAAGTAAGAGATCTTGGGTATACAAACCTTTACTATTCAATCAAATCTACTCACCAATATGTTGATGCTTTGGAAGGTGAATATAACAGTAATGCTGTTATAGGTTTCACAACCTCGACAAAAACAAGACCACTTATTGTGGCAAAACTTGAAGAGTATATAAGGAACAAATTGGTCAAACCAAGATCTACTAGATTGTTTCATGAAGTAAAAACATTTATATGGAATAATGGAAAACCTCAAGCAATGAGAAGCTATCATGATGATTTGATTATGGCTTTAGCCATTGCGTGTTGGGTTAGAGACACAGCTCTTGAAGCATCAGAGAAAGACCGTATGTATCAAGAAGCTATGATAACATCAATCAAATCTTCAACCACAACAATGAACACTTCTATAAAAGGAATGAGAGGGTATGGCAATACAAAAACACAAGAGTCACTAGAAGAATTCCAAAAGACTTATAAAGATTTTGCTTGGATTTTCAAAGGATAGCTTGACAAAGCGTTTGCTTTATGCTATAATAGAACTATTTATTACGAAAAGGAACCTCTATGCCAAAATATAAAAAGTCACCTTACAATCCTCAAGCGGATTTGTTCAAGGCTCTAACTAAATTGTTCTCCGGACCAATTACTCAACGTAGAACTCAAACTGGTCGAATGTTGAGAAGAAGACAACTAGACAATTATGCGACCAAATTTAAATCTGCATCTGGTGCCCAGTTTAAAAAATGGGAATATAATGCATTAAACACTGTTACTCTCAATATGATTTCAAACAGAAATCGTTCTGAACGCTACGTTGATTTTGATGAAATGGAATACATGCCAGAGATCGCATCATCCTTAGATATTTATGCCGACGAGATGACAACACACACTGCGCTTCGCCCAATGCTGAATATCAAGTGTGCAAACGAAGAGATAAAACACATCCTTCACAATTTATATCACAACGTTCTCAACATTGAACACAATCTATTCGGTTGGGCACGAACAATGTGTAAGTACGGTGATTTCTTTCTATATCTCGACATTGATGAAGATATGGGAATTCGATCTGCAATTGGGTTACCGACTAGAGAGATCGAACGTCTCGAGGGAGAGGACCAAAGTAATCCTAATTACATTCAGTACCAATGGAACACAGCAGGACTAACGCTAGAAAATTGGCAAGTTGCCCATTTTAGAGTTCTAGGTAATGATAAGCATGCTCCTTACGGAACATCAGTTCTCGAAGCTTGTAGACGCATTCACCGTCAACTTATACTATTAGAAGACGCCATGATGGCTTATCGTATTGTTCGTGCTCCTGATCGGAGATTGTTTAAAATTGATGTTGGGGGTATTCCTCCTCAAGATGTTGAACAATATATGCAAAAAGTAATGACACAGCTTAAAAGACATTCTGTTGTTGACCCAACAACTGGTCGTGTTGATTTACGATACAATCCTTTGTCGATTGAGGAAGACTATTATATACCAATTCGTGGAGGCCAATCTGCAACAGATATAACCAATCTTCCCGGAGCTTCTTATAATGGTGGTATTGATGACGTGAAGTACCTTAGAGATAAATTGTTTGCTGCTCTTAAGATCCCACAATCTTATTTAACTATGGGAGAAGGAGCATCAGAAGATAAAGCCACCTTAGCACAGAAAGACATTCGTTTTGCAAGAACTATTCAGAGATTACAACGCGTGGCTATTTCTGAATTGGAGAAGGTTGGGATTATCCATCTTTACACTCTCGGATACAGAAACGACGATCTCTTAGGATTTAAGCTTCAATTAAACAATCCTTCAAAGATTGCTGAGCTTCAAGAGCTCGAACATTGGGATAAAAAATTCACTGTTGCTGGAAACGCCACAGAAGGTTACTTCTCAAAGCGTTGGATTGCAGAACATGTGTTTGGGATGTCAGAAGGAGAGTTTCTTAGAAATCAAAGAGAAATGTTTTTCGACAAGAAATTTGGAGCTAAACTTGAAGCAGCCGCAGCTGGTGGAGAAGCTGGTGAAGACTCTGGAGGAGGCGGTGGCCTTGCTGGAGGAATGGGTGCCCTTGGAGGAGCTGAAAGTGGAGATTCTGGTAGTGATGTTGACTTGGATGCTGAACTTGGCGGTGGAGACACCGGCGGAGGAGATGTCGGCGGCGATGAAGGAGGTGACACCGATCTGCTTGCCGAACCCTCTGCGAAACGTGACGAGCCGCCTCCAGTTCGAGGACCCTACAAGCGACACCAATCTTCTTATGATAAAGGTGGAGCAAAAAAATCAATGCTTGGAGCGACAGGTATTGAGTCATCTAGAGCAACTGGTCGTAACCTTTACAAAGGTTATGTTGGAAACGAATATTCCCTTTCAAACGCAGCCGGTGGCTATTTAGAAGAAGAACAAAAATTAGAAACAGTGTCTCGCGAAGTAGAGATGCTTATCGAATCATTGAACAAAAAGGAACCAACAGAATGAAACATAATAAGAAAAGAAATACCGCTTTTCTTTACGAATGCCTAATCAAAGAAATGACAAAGGCAGTTGTAAGAGGAGAGCTTCAAAAGAAACAACAAATCATTGAGACCCTCAAGAGATACTTCTCAAAAGGAAAACCTCTCTATAGTGACTTACAGTTGTATAAACAATTAATGGAAACCAAGAACCTAAAAGAATCTCTTGGGCTTCGCTTCATGCAAGAAGTTAAAAACGATTGGGACGGATTGGATAGAAAAGAAATCTTCAACCAACAAACCAGCTTGATAAAAGAATTCAACAACAGTTTACCAGAAGCATTTGGAAACTTTGTTCCTAACTACAAATCAATTGCAACAATTGGCCAATTCTTTAATTCTAACGGCCTTAAAGCAAAGTCCCGTCTGTTGATAGAGGAAAGAGTCAAAAGGCTTGTTATTTCGCATTCTGAAGCAATTAAAGAGGATAGATTGAAAGCTGTTGATAGTCTTACTTATAAAACATTTGTTTCTAACTTTAACGACACATATAAAGAATCTCTTTTGAAAGAACAAAGAGAACTGCTAACTAACTACATCACATCTTTTTCTGACAATGGACTTGGCCTTAAGGTATTTATGAATGAGGAGATCGGAAGATTAAAAGAACAGTGTGATTCTTTAAGCGAGGGTAGGTGGTCTGATAAAATTAACTTGGTGAAAGAAAAACTTGAAGATTTTAAAAAAAGACCTTTAACTGAAGAAGTTGTTAAGGATGTGTTTCGTATCCAACAATTATTATCGGAGATCAAATAAATGTACAAACCACCACAAGATATAATAACAGAATTGTTGAAAGAAGATGTTGGAATTGATTTTACTCAAGAACCAACTGAAAGAAATATAAGAGTTGATATTGACCAACCGGTTAGTGTTAATTTAAAACAAAGAATGACGGATAGAAAAATTGGCGTCAACATAGACCAACCAGTTTCTATTCATGTAAATCCACAGATTGGTGTAAACATTACAAATCCTAACGAAAGAAAACATGAGTTCTCGGTCAATATGAAAGAAGCTCTTAATGGTGACATAATGTTTATGGAACACAAAGATATTGATATTATTCTTATGAAGCAAAAGAAAAAAATTGTTGCATTTCCTAAAGATATAAAGTCTGAAGTTGTTTATGGAGCTGAATCTCGCTTGATGGAATACCTTAGATCTAAAGGAGTTATACAGTTTGATTCAATTCAAGGCGGCAATGTATATGGATCTTTAGAAGGAAAAATTCATGAATCGAAAGGTAATGATGAAATGTCAATGACGGTCTATGAGTAAAGCG
>UEXM01002728.1_pt1 | contig 12125 bp, 9 predicted proteins | sample 1796661 | NCBI WGS metagenome assembly UEXM01 (sample SAMEA4772469, study PRJEB27181) | metagenome | reverse complement strand
GTGCTCTGTATAGTACGGTTCTGCCATCCTTATCCACAGCATCAACAAACATGTTACAAATATAATCATCATAATATGAAACATTGTAATTATTCGTTGGAGATGAGATATAGTTCATCCAGTTTTCGAACATTTTTACTTCTTTGAATTCTCTACCAACTCTAAATGTCAGTGTTATTTCTCCATTGAACTCCGCATCAATCACGGGTCTTCGAATCGGACCATACGTTCTTGCCTCTGCTGATCTGAAATTCTTACCGGGAAACGATACTTCGGTACACTGAAAAGTTATTAGGTCTTGTTTTTCTCTGGCACTTGGTAACGAAACGAATCGATCAAATGATACATCGTATCTGGAAGGTGTGTAATATCCATTATTTAAAGCGAATCCTTCGAAGTAGTCCTTCATGGATCTTTTTTGATTAAATGATCCATCACCAACAGCGAGTTCTTTTAGTTCTTTCTCTCTTCTGGTTCTTTCTATCTCCGCATCGAGAGCAATCTCCTCTGGACTTTTTCCAAATCGGATTGGCGTTTTATATCGCTCGGTAAGATCATTCAACTGACTCTCTGGACTCGGTGGTGGTGGCGGAGTAGCAGAACCACCAAGTCCCATAAGATCTCGAATAGGATCGTTCGGTTCTGGTGGTTGACTACCAAATTTTAATAAGTCCATGTGATTTCTCCCTCTGATAATGCATCAGTCATTTGATTTCCCCTCTACGTTGTGCCACTATTCTTCTGCTTTCTGTCCACACATTATACTTGGACGTTTTTTTGAAACGCTCCAGAGGAAGTGAGATTGCAATTGGCCAATCTTCTGCTGGTATTTTAAGCATTCTTGAGTTAATTCGTTTTATTGAGTAAGTTCTGTAACAAGGTCTAAAGTATTTATAACGATTGGATGACTTTAATATGTTAAAATCTAGTTTACCCAGTCTTGCCTGATCGCCTATACCTGTTCTGAGTTGTTGAAGGTTCATGAAAAATGGTATTCTCAATTTTCTCGGAAGATAATGTAGATTTAGTCCGTGTAATTTTCCGGGTTCGATCTTTACCAAGTAAATCAGAGGGAACGTATCGTAAAATTTTAATTTTGATCTGTTTCGAGGTTCGTAATTGAACATAAACATCTCGCCTGGACGCTTGAATCCTGATACGGAGATCAAACGCTTCTCATCCCGAAGGAATCTCTCCTCTACAGACAGATCTGCGTCTTCATACAACTGACTGATCGCCAGTTCCATCCATTTTAGTGCGGCATCACCAGTAGTAGGTGCGTCTACCGCATCTCTAACATCTTTAATAGCATCAAACACGTTTAATTTTAGATCTGTGTAGTCTAGTTTAGCAATACCTTTAATTAATTCTCGTTGGTTCACCTGTTCTACTTCAATTTCTTCGTCTGTCTTTGGTCTAGTAAACTCTGCTGCTTCATAGACAAGTCTATTTTTTGGTGCAGGGACATCTGGTTCGGACTGTTGTCTAAGTGCCGAACTTAATTCTCTTAGTTGCGTTTCTAGTAATCGTGCAACTGCTTGTCTTTGTTCTTGTTTACTTGCCATTCTTGAACAATACCTCTTCTGTTAGAATTTTAAATTTCCATCCGCGATTTTCTGCATAATCTATCGCGTATTTCCATTTGGCAGAATTAACACCCCATCGCTTTACCTCATTGATATATGATCTAGAGACTCGCTTTTTCTTTTCTGGGGGTTTGCATTGTTTCTTCGGTTTAATCTCAATCAATGTAGTTTCTTTATGGCCGTTTTTGTTGATTGAAGTCACTATGAAATCTACATAGTAACGGTGTAATTTATTATCAACCGGGGATTTATACGGGACAACTACAGTCTCAGATCCCCATGACAAGATAGACTTGTTTCCATCACAGTAAACCATGAACCTACGTTCCCAGAGACTTCGGTATACAATTTTGGTGGGATCACCATCATACTTCTCTGGATTCTTTGGTTTATACTTCCCTTTGTATGCCATATATATTATGTAGTAGAACCATAGGAGAATCTACATGGGCCTAAAAGACAAATTCAACGAAATCTATCAAACCGCTACTGAAGTTGGTCAAAACACGGATGTGTTTTTAGACGGAAAAGAAGTAGAAGTTATGACAGGCGATTACGAAAGCAGTCGCCTAAATCCAACAAGAGAATTCTCGGGTGACGTTCGAGAACAATTCAACAGAGCAAAAACCGAAGGTCCTATGAAATCTCTTCTTGAGGGAGAGGCCTCAAGAATTTTCTCTTATCCTATAGACTTGGGAACAAAACATGATACCGCCGAGGATGATGTTAACCATTTTATGCAGTTTAACATGTATGAAGTTGAGAGTCCAACCATAAGACAACAAACTAGATTAAGCACCGTCACGAAGGATCTGTCTCCAGCAGAAATTGAGTCCCTCACAGATAAATTATCAACACAAGATCTTCTAGACATGGGTATCGCCGAAAACTCCTACGAATTAGCAAGTGCTAGACGAAGTGAAGATGGAGTTCGGAGAGAAACAGCAGGATATTCTATAGCCGGAGTTGGACCAATGGGTGTTCCAATACTTGTTCCAATCCAAAGGAAAAGCGGAACAACGATTGTTAATAATATAAACGATTCTTTGAAAGAAAAGAAAGAAAGTGAACGTAAAGTTCGATCACCAAACCCAACTAGAACTCTAAGACAGAAAAAGTACAAATCAAAAGATACTTGTTTTCTGTACATGCCACACAAAATCAATAACCTCTCACTTCAGAGTTACGATACACCAAGTCTTCTCTTTGGTGCATTGGCGACTCAAGCAGGCACAGATATAGCACAAGCAGTTAATGCAATAAGAGAGTCTGGTGATTTTGAAGCAGCGGGGAGTAAATTAATGGATATGTTCGGAGCAGCAAGTCCTATCATACTCAGAAAACTAGTTGGTATGGCAGATAGTGTTGCCTCGATCATTGGTATTGATACTGAACTTGAAGCAACAGCGACTCAACTTCTTGGTCAAACAATCAACCCAAGAAAAGAATTGGTTTACAACTCACCAGAACTAAGAACATTTGAGTTTACTTACGAGTTTTATCCAAGGAATGCAAATGAAGCAAAGATGGTAAAAAATATTATTAAGTTGTTCAGATTTCACTCAGCACCAATGCTTCAATCAGGCGGAAACTTCTTAGTTCCACCTTCTATATTTACCCTCAAGTTCTACAAAAGATCAGGCGCGGACGTTGTAGAGAACCCGTTCCTCCTGAAGATGCGTGATTGTGCATTGACCGAAGTTAATGTTGACTACACACCCAACGGAAACTTTAGTGCGTTCGGTGATGGTTCTCCTATCGCAACCACCATGTCCCTTACATTTAAAGAAGTTGATATTAATGTCAAGGATGATATTCTGGAGGGATATTGATGTCATATTTTTCTAATTTTCCACTAGTCAGATACCCCTTTCTACAAGATGGGAAGACTAGAAAAAAAATAGCACTCAACATTATGAAACGTGTTGGGATTGCCGCAGAGTTAAAAGATGCCACCGAGGCGTTTTTTGAGTATACAGTTAAGGATGGTGAGACACCCGAGATTCTTGCTGATAAACTATACAACAATCCCGAACTACATTGGTTGATTCTTATATTCAATGACGTAATTCATCCATATTACAACTGGCCAATGGACAACTTTACTTTCGAAAACTGGATGGAAAAAACATATCCTGGCATTTCTCTTTTTCTTTCTGGTGGTGGATCAGGTGGTAGTAATGGAATAGGTGATGAAGTAGATCCTCTAAACGTATTTACTGGAAAATTCGTAAAAAATGAAACCATATATGAAACAGACGGAGAGACAAATCTCGAAGGAGCGTATTTCACTATTGGTGGAGAAGCATTAGTTCACTCATGGGATCCAGATTTAAATAAGTTAACTCTTAAATACTACACCAAAGAGTTTTCCGAAGGAGATCGTATAGCAACGGGTGCAACGCAAGGTAGTAAAAAAATTGCAACCGTTCAAAGAGTCACGGCATCTACAGACTGTCTACATCACTTTGATGAACGAGGTGGTTCTACCTATGATTATGCATACTTGAATCCTCTGGCAGAGGTTAACAATAAATTAGCAGTGTTAGGTGGAACTGGTGGAGTTGTAGAAGACACGGTTAAATTTTATGCTACTAATTTGGGTGCTTATATGGGTGTTTCTGGTAGCAACTCAAATAACAACGTGGTTACAATAAGACAACACGAAGAAGAAAAAAACAACGATAAACGAAAAATTAAAATACTCCACCCAAAGTATTTACAATTGATTGATACATCATTGGACGATTTATTCAATGCCTGATTATTACGATAGAACAAATATTGTAAATGCACCAGATCCTAGCAAGTGGCGTCAATTTGGTGATTATATTATTGATGAATTGATTCTGTTTGGACCGAACAAACTTTCTATCGACATAAAAAATCAAACGGGGTTGATTAAGTTAGTAATTAGCGAGAGTCTATATCAGAATTTTATGTACGGTGAGATAAAATTCTTAGACTTCAGTAATCTAACCGACCGACTCGAACTAAATGGTCAGGATTTTATTCAAGTATCATTTACAACTCCGGGATTTTCTGGTAAAATGATAAAGAAGAAGTTCTATGTTACTAACTTCAATCAGTTAAAATTGTCACACAACGCAAAAGGTAAAGAAGTCACTCTTGGGTTCATATCATCGGATGGGTATAACTCAATGCAAAACACTGTGGTTGGATGCTACAAAGGCACCATCACCGAAATGGTCTCTCAAATTAATCAGTCATATTTAAAAAATGAATTGATTCAGGCCAATCCAACTGTAAATTCACACTCGTTTATTATACCACACTGGTCTCCACACAAGACAATCAATTGGTTGGCCAAAAAATCAGTTTCTGCCACAAACACAGATGATTGTAGTTTTCTGTTCTATGAAGATTTTGATGGGAATCACTTCACAACCCTACACCATCTTGCAGAACAGGAAGTGATGGCAGACTACGACTATTTTGAGTCTAGCATGTTACCATACTCTTCGACCATAAGCACGAATAGTTCAATAGAAAATAAAATGATCAGACATTTTCATAACATAAAAGACTTGCAATTTAAGCGACATTTTGATAAAGTAAAGGAAATCGATAACGGTGTTTATGCCTCAAATATGGTTTCTCTTGATATGATATCAAAAGACTGGAGTTATTCTCAGTTTGATTATTTAGATCACTTCGATAAAACAGACTCAATAGAAAAATATCCACTAATACCAAGAGAGACAAACTTAGGTGTAAACAAGAATATCAATAGCAATTTTAATTTTGTGGGTACACATATGTTTTCACAAGAAGGTATAGAAGATAATTTTAGATACTCAGATTATCTCCTGAAACGAAGATCATCGGTCTTACGGACAAGATCGACTTCAATGAGTATTATAGTTTCTGGTGATTCGACAAGGAGAGTTGGCGATGTCGTAAATATTATTATTCCCAAGATGGAACCATTAGAGGAACAGTCGCCCGATCCCGTTGATCGAGCGTTGTCTGGTAGGTATCTTGTGACTGGTCTACAACATGTCATAAATAAGGATGACGGATACACAACAAGACTAGAAGTATCTCGGGATTCTCTACCGTTTGAATTGATGAACGCAGAAAATTAGGAGTTTAGATATGTTGAATTTCAACGAAAAACAAGAGTTTAATTCTTTCGAAGAAAAGTTTAAGGCGTGGGAACGGAAGAAAGATTATAGCAACGAAGAGTTACAGGAATGGAAGCAGTGGGCGGAAAAATGGGCAGAGAGAAATTGGCAATCACCTATTAGCGAGTAATAATGCTAGAAACATTTTTTGGGAAACAGGGATTTATTTGGTGGCAGGGAGTTGTAGAGGATATTGATGATCCTCTAAAACTTGGTAGGTGTCGTGTACGAATATTTGGATTTCATGTTCCCGACAAAGGTAAAATTAAAACCGAAGATTTACCGTGGGCCTACCCGGTGCAACCCATTACCAGTGCTGCTTTATGTGGCATAGGTGAGTCCCCCACTGGGTTGTTACCGGGATCCCACGTTTTTGGTTTCTTTAGAGATGGGGAGGATGCCCAACAACCTCTCATGTTGGGGTCAGTTCCCGGAATCCCACAAACCATAGCAAATCCAAATGTAGGTTTTAGTGATCCGAGTGGTATACTTCCATTCGAAACGTCGAAGCACGGACACTCTCAGGTTGGGGAGCAGGACGTAAGTAGACTTGCAAGAAATGAAAACGTAAACGATACTGCGGTCGGTAAAAAGGCACAAGACACATATTACCAAGGTGTTCCGACTGCGAATAGTTCTGGTGGTAATTGGAACGAACCATCATCACCATACTTTGCAGCGTATCCGTTTAACCATGTCAAGGAAACTTTATCAGGACACATCCAAGAATTTGATGACACTCCCGGTGCAGAGAGAATCCACACATATCACAAATCAGGAACCTTCAATGAGATTCACCCAGAAGGAACAGAAGTTCATAAGGTTGTTTCTGACAAGTACGAACTGATCGCCGGGGATGAGTACGTTCATGTTCGTGGTAACGTCAATCTTATTGTTGGTGGTAAAGGTGAAGGTGAACAGGATAGCAACATTACCATACTTGTTCGTGGAAACGCAGGACTTCAAGTAGACGGAAACGTCTTCGGTAATGTCAAGGGAGATGCAACCCTACAGATAGAGAAGAATCTAAACGCAGAAGTCAAGAGCAATATGACTATCGGCGTAAAGGGTTCTACTGTGATAAATACTGCTGGTGACACCGAGATAACATCGAAGGGTAAACTTAAACTCTCTGGTGATCAAGGTGTCGAACTGACATCATCACAAGGTAATGTTGATATGAACTCGGCAACTGCGGCCGTAAATATTACAGCAGCAACAACCGCGATGTTTGAAACTATTAGTGGTGGTATTGATATAAAGGCACAAAATAGTGCAGCGACAGGTAAGTGGGACGCAAGTGGAATCAAATTTAACGCAGCAGGGATTGATCTAAACTAATGGCAGAACTACAAAACACAATCACATTACACTTGGACAGCAATGCTGCATCTGAATGGATGTCGGAAGATCAAGCAGGTTGGGATACACGATTTACTGAGGGGTGTGATGATGTCACTAGACAGCGGCGAGTTCCCGTTGTCGGTGATGTGGGGGAACTGCCCTGGTCCACACGACCCATGAATCCACCTGATAATTTTATTATTCCTATTTCCTCAATGACCGGAGTCAGATTCGAACCTTTGGATCTTTCGTTCGGAATTGAAATTCCGAACTTTTTACAACCATATTACTCGTGGGGAATTCGTGGTGTTTGGCTTGGTAAGGCCCAAACCGAGGACCGTCTTGTTTTTGGTGATTACGTTGAAATTTTGTTTGATAGTGCAGAATCGAGACAAAGTTTCAAAGAAGAATTTGGTGAAAACATTACGATACAAAGAACAGGAATAGACAGAAAAGATATCACTAATCCAGTTCTTATAAATCAATCCCGCGATTATTCCTCTGCGGATCTTCGTGAAACAGAAATTACAATCGGCCCCGGAGGAGTGTGGGGGCCACAGTCTTTCTTCATGTTGTCCTACAAAGAAAGACCAGTCCCTAATCCAGTACCCAACCCTTCCCCAGATCAACCGATCAAAGATGCTGTTGAGAGTCGTTTAGATACCCAAATCTCAACCATTATTGATATTACATTTACATCTGCCACTGGGGCAGAAGACATTATGGGTACATGTGACAATCAACAGATCGATCGGTGCAAACCAATTGAGATGGGGGATTGCATTGCAGACTCCGATTGTAACTTTTGCAATTCCAAATGTGTTAATGGAACATGTATATGTGAAGACTGTCCGTGTTATTCTATATGTGTCTCCCGAGATCCAGAAACAAATGGATTTGTACTTCGAGACTTAATAGACGGCGATATATCTAATTGTTCACAACCCGGTTGTCCAGATCCGACACTAGGAACTTTTTTATGTGATTGCCAACAGGCCGGCGCCCTTGTGTCCAGTTGTCGTCCCGAGAGGGATATAGAAGATGTCGATCCGTCAATCAATGGAAGTAATTGCGATTGTCCCGATGTCCCGAACATGGTGTGTTGTGAGAACGACCAATCCGGGACATTTGCCTGTTGTTCACAACAGGAATTCGGCGCCTTCGGTCCCGGTGCCTCTGTAGTCCGATGCATCGATGGGTTTGGTTGCGCCCAGACCGAGTGTGCAGTTGACGCAGACTGCAACCAAGGCGACTGTGTGTTTTGTCAGTTGAATGACGATGGTGTGGGGACATGTACACCAAGAGAAGATGGTTCTTCATGTGGAGATGATTCTCCCGGATGCTTCGAGTGTTTCGAGGGGGAATGTACTTCTACGGAGAGTGATGATTGTAACTGTAGTTATAATACATGTCCTGATGGTACAATATGTTGCTCTTTTGGAACGTGTTGCCCAGAAGAGTTTGGTTGTGGTTCTGGTAGTGGATGTGATCAATGTGATAGTGACGCCGATTGCCCAACATGTGAACAATGCGTCCAACAATCTGGCGGAAATAGATGTACGGTAACTGATTGTGATCCATGTTTCACTAGACAATTCCCAGAGTGTGTATGTAATATCCCATTCTGTCGGGAGTGTGAAGACTGTGACTCTCGCACCGGCAGTCCTGTTTGTACTGTGAATTGTGGAGAATGTAGTAGGTGTGGACCCACTGGAAAATGTGCAGAAGATATTCCGGGCGGTGAATGTCGTCCTGATGAAATAAAGGTCATTCCGAGTGATGGAAGGCCTTGTTTCTGTGAACCCAGATGTCCACTCGACTGTCATGTCTGGAACGGAATTAAGTGTGAGGTTTCCGGGTGTGGATGTTGTGAGGAGTGCAGTGGTGATCCCCCCGGTACATGTTCTGGTCCAAATGATGACCTGTGTGCAGGAAATGCAGAGTGTCAAAATTGTGGATGTGTTACTGTAGGATGTCCAGACTGTAGTCTCGTAGGTGGAGGATGCCTAGTATGTGATGAATCAACATTCACTTGTGTACCCCCACAAACCATAGGAGAAATAGACGGGTGTGGTTCGGATTGCGAAGAGTGTCAATCGAATGGAAATTGTGGTAATAGTTCTTGTGTATCACCATCCACATGTTGTGGAGATATCAACGAAACATGTTGTCCGCCCGGGGAAAAGTGTTGTCCTAACTCAGACGGAACATTTTTCTGCGCCGATCAAGATCTTCAATGTTGTGGGGATGGTGGTGCATGTGATAACAATGCATGTCTGGAGTGTGTGGGTCAATCTTGTAGAAATAAGTGTCAGGCCTGTCAGGGATGTGATGGTGCAGGAAATTGTACTGGGGTGGGGTGCAATATCTTTTGCGAAACTTGCGAAGATCTAGATGGTGATGGAATACCAGAAACGTGTGTTCCTGACCCCAGTCAGTTTTGTGAAATAACCATTTGTACCCCGCCAGGTGGATGGTGTCAAAATTGTACGCCCGACGACTCCTGCGACGGAGAATGTGAGTGTGATGGTTTAGATTGTTTCTGTTCCACTAATTCCGACTGGAAACCGGGCGACCCGGCACCACAACTGTTTGCATGTGAGAATTGCACCAACACTCCGAGTGGTTTCGTAGGCAACCAAACGGCACAACCAGAAATCCCTGGCGCATGTTGCCTAGGAAATGGTATATGCACAGAGCAATTGCCATCCGCATGTGCAGATCTTGGTGGATTCTTTTCTGAGGGTTCTTGTACTCCAAATCCATGTAATAGTTGATGACTAACTTTACTAAATAGATGTATATAATACTAGAAAAAATCTAATCGAGGAAGTCCATGTCCACACGAAACAAAAATTACGCAGATCTGTTAACGCATAGATTTTACTCTGCTTTATATAATCCTCCCACAGTTTCTCCGAAGTTACTTTCTACACCTGCCTCAAGAAAGGATCCAAATGTAAATCCTGTTAATTGTAACGGGAAGTGCATTCAATCGAAAATAACATCCTTCAGTGCCACATTTTGTATTAGAAAAGAAGAATCGCCCGGTGAGATTTGTAGTGTTATTGATGCATCAACTTTTTATGATGAAATCGAAACCTCCGATTGTATCGGTGAATCACAATGGGAAGAGTTTGGTATTCTCGATGGACTCTTGTTGGACGGGACACCGTATAGGGAATTCGAATTAAGTACAACGTATGCAGATGGTTGTGTTGTCATGTCTGGATCCTCTTTTATCCAGAGAGTTAGTGGTAATTGTGATTATTGTAATGTCGGTGGAACATGTGTCTCTAGTGAGACAAAGAATATTACTCAGCAACATCGAGTGTGTCGCAGAACATATCCCGGACTCAATACAGATGCACCACAATTCCCTACGGTGACAAATCTTGTACAAGATTATTATGATCCTAACCTCGGTGTAGGAACATTGTGGGCGTTCCGAGAGATGATGTTAACTGCAATTAACAGCGGACTGTTCTCATTCACACACAGTGCGGATTGTACTTGTGATAAAGAGGATCCTGTAATTCCTCCAGTGGCGGGTATAGTGATACCAACACAACCATCTACGGCATCGGGTAGAACTATTACAACACTCGGCCGAGGAAGAAACACATCACGATCTACATCTTCCCAGTCTCCACCATCATCGTCTCCACCATCATCGTCTCCACCATCATCGTCTCCACCATCAACAGGTGGTGGTTATTGAAACTGGAGTGAATTATGGCGGATGAAAATCCATATGATAACTTTCAACAGGCCCAAAATCCAGACTTTAGATCTGACGAGGAATTGTATCAATCTCCTCAAGAGGAATCACCTGAAAGGTCAGTCGAAGATATTGAAGGTGCTGTAGATATACCAAAAGGATCTAACTTACCTACTCCACAAGTTCAACGAGATATTTCTCCTAGATCTCGTTCTCGTAATGGAAGAACAAAGTTTAGAAAAACTGGTAAGGTACAAGAAGAAAAAAAACCAGAGATCGATCTCAATTCTTTTGTGGTCGAAATTCCACAAGATGATAGACCAAAAATAGAACAGGAAGAAAATTTACCCACTGAAGGCCCCAAAGGCCCGAGAGGATCAGTTGGTCCTAGAGGTCCAAAAGGTTCACGCGGCGAAAAAGGAGAACAGGGAGAATTCCGTTCCGGTTCTACTGGTAATACAGGGTCTCCGGGATTCTTGCATGTTGACGTAGGACTAACACTCAATGGTGATACATTGGGTATTGATCCCACATCTACCATAACAGTCTCTGGTCTTTCTGCTGCCGCGATTACCGCAGACATAATTCATGTTGCAGATCAAATCAAATTCCCAAACGGTATGACTGCTGGATCCATCGTTACTACGGTGAACGGTGCATCTGGTGATGTAACACTAACCGATCTCGTTGGTGTCGCTACATTCAATGGTGCTGCTGGAGATGTCCAAGGTGTATCGAGTTTCAACGGAGCAACAGGCGGAATAACAAGTAGCAACCTTATCCTACACGTTGCGGGACTTTCGTGTGATGGTGGTGCCTCATTCGGAGGTCAGGTAGAGATACACGCTGGTAGTGATCTTGTCCTGAACTCGAATTCGAATATTGTTCCTGGCAATCAAACTGCTGAAGGAGCAATTCAAATCAAGTTTAATAATCAAGACATCCAAAGTCTGATCGAGATCGGTGAACTCGGTGATGAAAAAAATGCTACGACTTTCTCTTTGGATGATAAGACTTCTCAAATCTCGTTAAGTGCCTCTGGTCATGGTGTTACCGCTGCGATAACTGGAACGCTTCACGTTAAGCGTCTCGGAGCAAGCACACACGCAGGAGGAATTTCTGCGGATGGTGGGTCTACCTTCGGATCAACACTTCAGGTAGATGGTAACATACACACAGACGGAGGTATCTCAGCAGACGGTGGTATCAGTGGTGCTGCACTCCAAGTCGATGGTCTGATTAGCGGTGGTAATGGAATTAACTTGTCTGCTGGTAATCTTGAAATGGTTAACGGTAGTAGGATGGGTAATGCAACCAATGGACAGT
>UEXM01002727.1_pt1 | contig 12126 bp, 7 predicted proteins | sample 1796661 | NCBI WGS metagenome assembly UEXM01 (sample SAMEA4772469, study PRJEB27181) | metagenome | reverse complement strand
ACGCCATAGTGACACTCCTCGAATGGACACACCCCATGCGAGGCGCCGGGTTTCCCTGATCGATTTCGATTGGGCAGACCTTATCGATGACGAGGACCGCGTCAGAATGTTGATCGATCCGCAAAGCCCCTATGCCGAGGCAGCAGCCTGGGCCATGGGCCGTGCGATGGATGAGCAGATTGTTTCGGCTGCTGATGGCACCGCCTTTACGGGCGTCGCCGGGGGCACCTCAACAAGCTATGACAGTTCCAACACTGTTGATGTTCAAGTTGGTATTAGCCCCGCGGCTGATACGGGCCTTAACGTCGGCAAGTTGCGGGCTGCTAAGCAGATCCTCGACGCCAATGAGGCGGAAGATGATGATAGATATATGATCATCAACGCCAAACAGCTTCAGAACCTTCTAGGTCAAACTGAAGTTACCAGTTCAGATTTCGCATCGGTGAAAGCCCTTGTGAACGGTGAGGTCGATACCTTCATGGGTTTCGAGTTCATACGTACTGAACTGATTGGCACCGACACCAACAGCGATCACAAAGTTTTATTCTACCAAAAGGCTGGAATGAAACTCGCAGTTGGTTCTGAGCCGTCGATCAAGATCTCTGAACGGGCCGACAAGAACCATGCGACGCAGGTCTTCTGCTCCATGGCGATTGGCGCCACCCGTATGCAGGAGAAGTTGGTTGGCTACATCGAATGCGACCCAACATAGGAGGGCTGACCAATGGGTACTAAAAACACCGACTTGGTTGCCAATTTTGAGGCAACCCCTCCTACCTTGAACGACGTTGCCGAACTCCACGGCCGTGTGCGTATCGCACAGGGTACCGTCGAAGTTGCGGCGGGTGACAGCGATGATGATGACATCGTTATGTTGGCTCCTGTTCCGTCGAACGCAACGGTCCCGCACCTCTACATCGGGTCCGATACGTTCGGTGGTTCTTGCACGTTCAATGTAGGCATCTACACATCGGCTGGTGTGGTTAAGGACGAAGACGTCTTTGCTACGGCAGTTGCCGATGCTGCTGCACTCGCCGACGTTCGCCATGAAGTGGCCAACATCGACACGTGTGGCAAGAAGATGTACGAACTGGCTGGTGATAGCACCGATCCAGGTGGGTATTATTATGTTGCTGCCACCATGGCAGCGGCTGGTGGAACCCTTGGAACGATGAGTTTCATTATCCATTACGTCGTTGACTAACGGATTGGGGGGCTTCGGCCCCCCTTTCCTCTTTAATTGATTGTGAATAGGAAACCGTGCTACCGTGGCGGTGTTAAGAGAAGTTATATAGAAGCGTCTAGGGGTCCAGCCCTAGGCGTTTTTTACTTAGAGGCTAAAACAACTTTCTTTAGCCTACGGCGGAACCCATTAGATGACGGGCGCTCTCTTTCTAATAGCTTGGGCATTTGGATAGAAATTTCCTCAAGCTTAAAAAGATGTTCACTGCCATCCTCAGTTTCGGCCCATATGCCTTTGCCGGGTCCAAACTGAATAGCCTCAAACCCAGTAACATCGGCAATGTAGCCTTTCACTTCTTGACCGAAGACATCAAACATGCTGCCCCAATCAGATGTGAATGTTTGGAAGGCTTCAAAGGCCGCTGCACTCCGATCCTCGTTGCGACCGTATGAGCCGCCTGTCATCATCGGGATGTAGCAAAGGAAGTCTTTTGAGTTGGCCATGGCAATTCTCCTTTCATGGCGAAAGCCACGGCAACACGGTTACCTATTTACAATGTAAAATAGCGGCGCGGGTTTTCCCGCTTTGTTGACCTATTATAACACGCGCATTTTTCAAAAATGGCTGAAAGCCCCAGAAACGCTGGGTTTTTTGAGAGTTGAAAAATTAAGTCACTGAATTAAAACGCTTACTTATCATTTCATTTTTGAAAAAAGTGTTTTTTTCGAGTTTTGGCGTTTCTGACAAAAATCGGAAATTAGGAGGTTTTGCATGGCCGGATCAATTGTAGACATTGCGAACAAAGGTCTGACCTATTTGGGCGCCAACGCGATTACTGCGCTTACGGATGACACGGTTGAAGGCCGCGCCATTAATCGCATCCATGAGCAAAGCCGACAGTATTGCTTGCGCGACCACCCGTGGAACTTTGCCATGACCCGCGTTGCCCTGGCCGCGGATACGACATCGCCCGTGTGGGAATACACAAATTCATATCCATGGCCTTCAGACTGTCTTCGCATTATTGAAGTCGATACGACAGAGGAATGGGCCGTTGAAGGCCGCAACATTGTTACCGATGCCGCGGCACCGCTTAACATCATCTACATTGCCGACGTTACGGACACGTCAATTTATGACGCGAAGTTCACGGAAGCCTACGCCATGCGCCTCGCATCTGACGTGGCGTATGAAATTACGTCCTCGCAGACTGTTGTGGCATCGGCATCTGCCGCTTATGCGACGCTAATACAGGAAGCGAGGCTGGTTGATGCGCAGGAAACAACGTCTGCGTCTGAAGACACCTGGTTGTCTGCGAGAGCCTAATAGATGTCTCGCGTCACGCAGATCAAAACCAACTGGACGGCGGGCGAACTAGCTAAAGAACTGTTCGGCCGCGTAGACATCACCAAGTATGCGAACGGCGCTGAAACCCTAGAGAACTTTATTGTTCAGCCGCACGGGGGCATCACACGCCGCCCAGGCACACGCTTTGTCAAAGAGGTCAAAACATCGTCGGCCAAGACACGGCTGGTGCCGTTTGAGTTTAGTACCACCCAGGCTTACTGCATTGAGTTCGGCAATCTGTATGTCCGGTTTTACAAAGACAACGGCGCAATCCTTGAAGCCAACAAAACCATTAGCGGGGCGACACAGGCTAACCCGTGTGTGGTGACGGCAACGTCACATGGCTATTCAAATGGCGACGAAATCTACATTGCGTCTGTTGTTGGCATGACCGAACTAAACGGCAAGTATTATAAAGTAAAAAACAAAACAACAAATACTGTTGAACTAACGGACATTGATGACACAAACATCAATTCTACCGGGTTCACCGCTTATTCGTCTGCCGGCACCGCGGCGCGTGTCTACACCGTCACAACGACCTATGCGACGGCAGACCTGTTTGACATCCAATTCGCCCAATCTGCCGACGTACTTTACCTCACGCATTCGTCTTATGCGCCGCGCAAACTGTCACGCACGGGCCATACGTCTTGGACGCTGGAAGAAATCACGTTTACGGACGGGCCTTACCAAGACGAAAACATTACGACAACAACCCTCACGCCTAGTCATGCGTCGGGTAGTTCGCGGACAATTACCGCCAGCGCCGTCACCGGCATCAACAATGGCGACGGTTTCCAGACGACCGACGTAGGCCGCATTATATCTATCGGCCATCAGGCCGCGGCCTGGGCGGCAAGCACGGCATACGCCGTGGGTGACGTTAAGCGAAACAGCGGCAACGTATATGAGTGCATTAAGGCTGGAACGTCTGATGGGTCTGGCGGGCCTTCTGGTGAAGGCGACGAAATCGTTGACGACGGTTGCACCTGGAAGTTCTTGCGTGATGGCGGCATCCAGTGGGGGTACGCCACGGTCACCGCCCGCACTAGCACAACGGAAGTAACGGTCACTGTGAACGAGACTTTTGGCGGCACTACGGCTGAAGCCAAATGGCGCCTGGGAGCGTTCTCAGAAACAACAGGGTATCCGGCTGCGGTGGCGTTCTATGAACAACGATTGTTCTTTGCCGGCACCAGTGAACAACCACAGACGTTGTTCGGCAGCAAGTCGGGTGACTACGAAAACCATACGCCGGGCACCCTAGATGATGATCCTGTCATCTACACGTTGGCCACAGACCAGGTCAACGCGATCCGCTGGTTGTCACCAGGTAAGGTCATGGCCATCGGCACGGTGGGCGGCGAGTTCGTTATTTCCGGCTCAACCACGGCTGACGCGCTGACGCCGACCAATGTTAGGGTTGTGCGTGAGGGCACACGGGGATCGGCATCGCACCGTCCCATCCGTATCGATAACGTGGTGGTCTTTATCCAGCGCCAGCAGCGGAAGCTGCGTGAGTTTGTGTACGCATTTGAGAGCGACAGTTTTCAATCACCAGACCTGACCATACTGTCCAACCAAGTCAGCAAGGGTGGCATTACGGAAATTGCGTACCAGCAAGAGCCAAGCACCGTTGTGTGGGGCGTCAAAGCTGACGGCCAACTGGTCGGCATGACGTATCTGCGCGATCAACAGGTGGTGGCATGGCATCGCCATAAGATTGGCGGTGTATCAGGCGCGTGTACGATTACCGTATCCGATTATGCAAACATTGCCGTTGGTACCACCCTGACGTTTACGAAATCTGACGGGTCAACCGTGACGTTCACGTCTGAAGCGGTGGGCGCCTCTGCCCCGTCAGATACCTCTCTGGGGTGGCGACCGAACACTAGCAACAATGTGACCGCTGACAACATCTACACCCGCATCAATGCTCATGCCGATTTCACCGTAGCCAATCCGGCAGCAGCGGTTGTCACTGTGGAAGAAACAACGTCCGCCGGCGCCAGGCCGTTGACCGTGACATCTAGCGATACGACGCGCCTGACAACGACAGACCAGGCCATCGCCGTTGTTGAAAGCCTTGCCATTATACCGTCATCGACAAGCGGCGAGGAAGAGGTGTGGATGATTGTGCAGCGCACAATAAACGGAGTAAACCGCCGTTATGTGGAATACCTTGCCGATCAATTTGACGTTGAAGAAGACCAAACAAAAGCTGACGCATTTTTTGTGGACAGCGGACTTACATATTCGGGCACTGCCGCTGCGAGTATCACTGGCCTTGACCATTTGGAGGGTCAAGCTGTGTCTATACTTGGCAACGGTTCGGTCTACACTAAGCGCAATGTATCGTCGGGCGCGATTTCGACTGTTGATCCGACAGTCACGAAGGCGCAGATCGGCCTTGCGAACGAGTGCATAATGAAGACCTTGCGGCCGGAAGCTGGCGGCGACGACGGCACCGCGCAAGGCAAAACAAAACGCGACTTTGAAGTCACCTTGCGGCTCATCGATACGCTGGGCGGCAAGATCGGCCCTGACATATCGACGGCAGATGAGATCATTTTCCGCACGGGGTCTGACCCAATGGACAGCAGCCCGCCGTTATTTACCGGCGACAAGCGCATCAATATTCGTGGCGGTTGGGATGCCGCGGGGCAAACGGTTTACATAAATGACGAACCCCTGCCCGCCCACATCACCGCGCTTATAACCCGTATCATCACACACGATGGGTGAATAATATGTGTCCTTCTATTTTATTTGGACTTGCTTCCACTACTGCCGGTGCCGCTGCTGCTGGCGGGCCACTTGCAATGGCTATGGGGGGCGCCACTACTGGACTGCTTGGTTCTGCCGGTGCGTTTAACCTGGCAACGGGAACTCTAACAAGTGGATTATATAGCTCCATTGCAAGTATGGGGGCTGGAACCGCCTTTAACCTTGCCGGTGCCGGAATATCAGCGGCTGGCTCTCTTTATCAAGGCGCCATTGCTGAAGGCAATTACCAGTACCAAGCCGGCATGATGGCCTACAATAAGAAGATTTCTGAGAACAATGCGCTGATGGCCCGCCGCGCCGCTGAGTTTGATGCGGACGCACTCGACTTGGAGCGGCGACGATTGATTTCATCGCAAAGAGTAGGTTTCGGCGGCAAGAGCGGTGTGGTTATAGATGAGGGAACGCCTGACGCCGTTGCCTTAGAAACGGAAACGCAAGGATCACTTGAGCGCCTTGCCATTCTATACAAGGGCGAGACACAGGCTGACGCTTATCTGCAACAAGCCGCGGGACAAGAAGCTGCTGCTGCCCGTTATCGCCTCAATGCAGCCACGGCGATGACAAGTGCCGGAGTTGGCGCAGCAAAAGAATTAGCAACTGCTGGTTATAGGCAGTACCGCTACGGCGCCGGCACAAGTTTATTGGGGGATTAATATGGCCCGTATTCCTACACTTCAGCGACGCGCCACGCTCCCGACAACCACGGGCGTCCCTGCTGCGCCTGTTGTCTTAATTGATGATCAAACGGGGCAAGGACTGCAACAGGTTGGTGGCGTTGTTTCTGAAATTGGGGAAAACCAGTTACGGGCGCGGGCCGATGCCATGGTCACGCAGTCTTACGTCAATGCCACGCTCAAAATGGATGAGTTAAAGGAAAGCATTGGCACAAACAAAACTTTGTCTTGGGAGACCGATCCTAATAGCAGTCAGTTTAACCTAGGTGCCGTGGCGCCAACGGCTGACCCAGATGATGTTAAAGCGCGGATGGCGCAAATCTATGAAACGGCATCTGAAGGCCTGTCGCCTTACGGGCGCGAAAAGTTTGACAAAGATTACTCAATGTTGTCGGCCAAGGGTCAGATTGAAATCCGCCGTGAACAGGTGGCCCGCGACAATGCAGAGTTGCAAGCCCACAACCTTGCCGTATTAGACACGCTTGTTAGGGGGTCTACAAAAGACGGCACCGACGCTGTGTGGGTGGCCTCGTTAAAGAAGGGCATCGAAAGTATTGATAGCCTGGAGTTCAACCGCCAGATCGGGCCGAAAAAAGCTGAAACATTACGCCAAAAGTTTCGCGCACAAATGGATAAGGTTAAAGGAGACCGCCTAACTGTTGGCATTGAATTGGTTGAAGCGGATGGATTGCGGACCGTTGACATTGATGAGGAAGATAGCGCGCCAAAAGAACGGCTTGATAAGCTAGATGCTGCTATTAAAGAGGCTGTGGAGTTCGGCGCCATAACGCGCACACAAGGTACAAAGATACGGCTGGCGTTTCTTCGCAAAGTTGATGATGCAATGGCGCATCAACAGGTGGAAGATAACGCTGCCACGTTTTTAAAATTAGAAAAAGACTCAAGCTACCTTCCTAACTTGGAGAGCAAGCAACGGTCACAGTATGCAAAAAGAGCGCGAACTATAATAGAGCAAGAGGAAAGGCAGACAAAAACAGCGGCCAACGCTAAAGAAAGAACATTTGTTAAAGCTGCATCCGATATTATAGAGGCACTTTCTGTAGCTGCAAATATTACACCTGGGTTAGAAGCACAGATCAATGATGCGGCCATAGATGCTAATGTTCAAGATGCGACAACGCGCGAAAAATTAAAACTGTTGCGTGAAGACGCTAAAGATTTTGCTTATGTGGTGGCGTCAATTGCAGGGAAAACCCCTGCTGAAATTTTAGCTTTAGAGCAACAACTAACAGCCGACCTTGAAGGCGAACGAGGCACGGTGGCCCAAGCATCGCTAGCGGAACAAGACAGAAGGCAGCTTGATGCGTTTCTGCGCGCAAAAGCTGCCGACAGCAAGGCGCGCCTAGATGACCCAGCGCAATATGTTGTGAGCAATAACGGGGCTGTTGGAGAGGCGTACACAGTTTGGGCATCGGCGATTCAAAACCCACGCGCCGATGAAGACACTGTTGCATTCGCGTATGCAAATTACCAAGCAGCGCGAGAAGAAGCATATTCATTGGGAGGGTTCCCGCCTGACGCCCGAACCCGTCTTCCAAAAAGTTTCGTAAAGGCACAAGTGGCGCTGGCACAAGAAGCTGGCGCAGAGGACATAGCAAAAAACTTTGACAACATGAGCCGACAAATGGGCCGTGATTGGCCTTTTATGTTGCGCGAAATGGTTGCAGAAGGATTGCCAGAAGCGGCGGGCGCAATTGCTATTGTTGAAAACCCACAAGCACGGGACACGCTTGCCAAGATTGTGCAAGCGGGGGGCTACAAAGAGTTAACAAAAACAATAGATCCCGGCGACAAAACAAACATGGACAAAACCATTGATGCTGAAATGCGAAAGTTGGGGTTTTCCGGCGCTGGAAATATTTCCATGGTGAACTCGCTGCGTGAAGCGACGCGGCTGTTGGCCGCCAATAGTTTTTTACGCGGCAAAAGTCAAAGCGTGGCTGTGGACGAGGCGCTGAAAGTTGTTGTGCGGGACAACTATCAAATTATTAACGACCAATACGTTAAAGGCATCATACCAGCCGGCACTGTTGATAAGCCAAGACAACTTACAAGCGCGTTGCGAAGATATATGCGCGATGACAGAAATTTGAAAAACATTAACATCGCAGGGTTTCCAGGCGGCGACGATGACCTAAAGCGAAAATGGTTAAGACAAAATGCGCGATGGACTTTTACGCCAGACGGGCAGCAGCTTGAATTGAGAGGGCGAAGCGGGACGCCTGTTGAAGACCTTGAGGGCAATCCTGTTACGCTTCCGCTGGGTGCCGTAACCGCTATGGCGGTCACGCTAGATTCCGACGCATCATTTGCAACAACACAACAGCAATTCCTTAGTCCATAGCAGCAATGACACAGCTATTTAATTCTTTCGGGCCAACAAACGAATTTGGTTTGTTGGAGCATGAGGGTGCGTTCGATACAAGCACGGTTTTAGGCACAACCTTTGACGAAGCATTAGCCACTAACCCCCTTAGACAGCTTTGGCGGTGGAATGAACTTACCGGCGAACGGGCGGGAGAATTACAGCCACAGTTCCATATAGGCGATTCTGACGATGCGGAACCGACGAACACGCCGCAACGTATATTTGACCGGCTGGCACAAAGGCCTATACGCGAACCCGACATTATTTCTACTGATCGACAAGACGAACTTATTGCAGAGCAAAAACTAGAGGGCAAGTTAACTGCTGTTGAGGGCGAAACTGAAGAAGGCTTGGCCCTCCGCGTCAAATGGAAAAAAGAGGAACTTCTTAGAGAAAGCATCCTCGCCAATTCTGACGGCGACGTTTCGACCATGTTCGCACAGTTTGGCGTCGGCCTGTTTGCGAGTTTGCTTGACCCGCTCAACGTGGCAGTTGGATTTGTGCCTGTTATGGGCGTGGCGCGTTACAGCCAGATGATTGCGCGGCAAGCAAGTTGGGCCGGGCGTCTTGGCGTTCGTGCCCGCGTTGGTGCGGTTGAAGGTTTAGTTGGCACGGCAATGATTGAACCGCTTGTATTGGCGGCAACAGAAGCCACCCAATACGATTACGACCTTTATGACAGCTTTGCCAACTTGGCTTTTGGTACGGTGCTTGGCGGCGCAATGCACGGCACTATTGGAGCCATTGGCGACAGAATGGGCGGCATCACACAAGATGCTTTGACGGCGCAACGTATCAGCAAAGCTATTGACATTATTGATGAACAGTCACGGCGTGAACTTATACAAGTGGCAGTTGCCCAAGTTATGTCAGGCCGGCGACCAGTTGGCCTGGATACGGCGCTGCGTAAGAGCCTTGAAGAAGGTCAAGGAAAGGCGCGGGGGTCGCGAGAAGACCGTGACGTTATTCGTGATCCAGCAGAAGTTCAGTTTGATAATGAGCCGACTCTAGGCGAAGGCCGCGTTAGGGTAACGGCAAGTGATGGCGACGGCGTACAAATGTCGTTTCGTAATGTTGCGGATGCCGAAAAGAAAGCGCAACAACTAGAGAAAGAAGGTTTCACGGCAACAGTTCGTTCTTTTGGCGAAGACGACCACCGCATCGACCTGTCAATTCAAAACAATTTTGCCCGCAAGCCTGACGGTGAATATCAAATTTTTCGCTCTAAAGAAGAGGCAGATTCTTTTGTGACCCGGCACAACAGAGTCGATGCCATCCCCGGTGTGGTTGCACACGCTGTTAAAATCGGTGATGAGTTTTTAATTTACGAAACACGAGGGTCAACGGTTTCCGTCGGGAACCAAATTCGCAATGCGTTAGACGCCAGCGGTAATGAAATTCAAATGCCGCTGGAAGTGCCTGTTGTTAGATCGGACATAAACCCAGAAGCGCAAGGCCCGACTATCCAAGAAGTTGCACAGCAAGACGTGCGCGATGCCAATTCCGACAACACGCTTTTCGGTGAAATGCAAGAACGTGAGTTGGCGGCAGAAGTTGAGCGCGTTATGGAGAACATTACCGAAGCGGCAGATGTTCCCCAGATTGAAGCTGAAATTGCCGAACTTGAAGCACAGATTGAAGTGATGAAAGCCGAAGTTGGGGATGACGCCCAGGCACGTCAAGACTTGGATGACGCAACGGCGGGATTAGAAAAGACACGCGAAAGCCAGAAGGCTTGGGAGCAATCGGCCGTGTGTGTACTTGGAGGGCTTACCTGATGGCCATTGATAAGTGCATCCAGTCTGTCCGCGATGCCATGCCCGATCTAGACGAAAAGCAAGCGGAAGAACTGCTGGCAGAAGTTGTCGATATTGTTGACACAATTAAATCAAACAAGGCAGAGCAAAAGGTAACGGACTTACAACGCGCCGTTGATGAGGCTATTCAGAACCGTGTGACAGATGCGGTTCGGGAAGCGGCAATTCTTAAACGCAACGCGGCCATTAATTACCGTATTCGCATGGCGTTTATTACCAAGCTGAGAGAAACGCCTATTGAGGAAGTGCCGCGTATGCTCCACGCGATCCTTGCCGGTGAAATGGGAAAGAGCCAGTACAAGCAGTCCATTGAAAGCAGTTCACGCGGGTTGGCGTCGATGGCCAAGGCCGTGTTTAACCAGACAATAGAAAAAAGCGGTATACCAAGAAACGTGGCCATTGGGTTTTTGCAAAACAAAAAGAATGGCCGTTACCTTGTGCAAGAAGTGGACAACCCAGGATCATCGGGCAATGACATTGCCAAGGCCGTAGCCGAAGCAATGGAAGCCACTAATGAGTTCCTACGGAAACAGGCCAACCGTAGTGGAGCCGACATAGGCCGTATTCTTGGCCGTATCGTTAAGCAGTCGCATGATAAGACGCGGGTGACGCGGGCAGGGTTTGAGCAATGGTATAATGATATATTGCCCTTGCTGGACGAGGAGCGCACGTTCGGGCGCCCAATGAGTGCCGCGGATAAGAAAGCGTTTCTTAAAGGCGCCTATGGTTCAATTACGGTGGGCAAGCGCACCGACTTGATGGGGAACCTGGATGACTCACCTGGGTTTACCGGCCCTGCCAACATGGGCAAGAAACTGTCTCACGCACGATCCCTGCACTTCAAGCAAGACGGGGAAAGCGCGTGGACGTATAACCAGGCTTACGGCAACAAGCATATCGGTACGGCATTTGTAAACCAGTTGCTGGGAATGTCGGACTCCGTTGCGGCCATGATGCACTTGGGGCCGAACCCGAGAAGTATGCTGGATGAGTTTTATCAGCGGGCATTAAATCGTGCTATTGATGAAGACAACCATGCGGTTGTTGCTGAACTGAGGGAAACAAAATTTAAGTCTAAAACAGATCAGCTTTATGATGAGGTGACCGGCCAGGGCAATGCGTTACCAGGGCTTGGGCAATCAGGTTATTATTTAGCGCGTGGGTCTAATCTGGCCAAGAACCTGACATCAGCGGCAGTGCTTGGCGGCACTACTGTCGCATCTATTGGTGACATCGGCACAGCATCAATACGTCTTAACGAAATTGGTGTTCCGTTTTTTGAAGCAAACCTTTCTGTCCTTGGCGGTTTAATTCCAGAAGCTGTTGGCGGGCGTGGCGGGCGCCGCACTGGAGAGGCAAGAGAAATTGCCGATAGTCTTGGCGTCGGCATGGATGCCTTGATGGCCAGTATACAATCGCGGTGGCTTGGCAACGATGCCTTGGATGGACAAGGTGCCAGCACTGTCAGTTGGCTTATGCGCGTGACCGGCATGAACTGGATGAACGACAGCTTGAAAACAGCCGTTGGCATTAGCCTGTCCAACTTTATTGCCAAACAGGCGGGCAAGAAATTTGACGATCTGGAAGTGTCGCTGCGAAGTGAAATGGAAGCCTACGGCCTGACGCCGGAAGACTTCGACTTAATGAACAGTGTGGTGCGTGAAGTAGACGGCGTTAAGTTTCACGACATTAGCGCCATCGATGATGTTGACGCGCAGATACGCATTAACGGCTTTTTTACCGGCTTCGCTGACAGCGCAATTCTAACGCCAGGCGCCCGCTCAAACATTTATACCAGGGGCCTAGAACGCGGAACACTCAAATCAGAATTTTACAACCTGTTCATGCACCTCAAGTCGTTCTCTGTAACTTACGGCATGGAAATTTTATCGTGTGGGTTGAGGATGACCAAAGAAGGCCACCGGA
>UEXM01002725.1_pt1 | contig 12131 bp, 7 predicted proteins | sample 1796661 | NCBI WGS metagenome assembly UEXM01 (sample SAMEA4772469, study PRJEB27181) | metagenome | reverse complement strand
ACACTAGGTGCAATCTCTTTACGTATTGATACTGGGACACCAGAGTCTCCTATCTTCTGTCCTTTTTTTCTTAATGCTATATCTATAGTGTTCATAACATCAAGGTCAGCAAGCTGATAGTTTGTTCTAGCTTCTTCTGTATCTATTTTTTCTTCTAGTGTATTTGCTTTCTGGTTGTTAGCCTCTCGTTGAGTCTCGTACACATTACCGTCACTACTAATATAACCGTTCATTAGCTACCACCATTCCAGTAAAGTAACTTCCCGGCTATCATGTAATAGCCGGGTTTACTTCTGAATTGAGATTGAAGCAATGCCCCAACAGAGTCAAATACTTTTGCATTAGTCATTGTTTGTTTTAAGAGTTCACCAAACTTTATTAAATTAGGATTGTTTGTAACATCACCGGGATTTTTTTGTTCTCTAGTAGCTGCATCTATTAATAAATCTGGCTGATACTTAGAGTAATTAACTAAAAAGTTATCTGTTGATAGCCCAGCTAAACCTTTTAATATAGTGCCGTGTGATCTAGCTTTGCTTTGGTTGTTATACAATGGATGTGTAGGAAAATTATCGCCTGTGTATATTGATGCTCGTTCAGCTAGTTTTAACTCGTTATTATAGGACATTTTTGCATCGTCTAATATTTGAGATGAAATAGAAGTAGATAAAGTTGGGTTCATTCTTTCACCCGGAAGTTGTAAATTTATACCGCCTAATCCTGTAGGTACGTTACCTTCATTAGCTATCGCACTAGTTAATTCAGGGTACTGTGCGTCTACTCTTTCCATCCAGTAAGGATCATTACCAATTAAAGCTTGAGTAAGACTGTTCTTTCTTACTACAGGATCTGCTTCTCCTGCTTTAACTGTATTGAATGCTCTCTGCATAATTGTGATAGGGTCTATGTCTAACTCACTAGCGTAACTAGATGTCTTATCAATTATCTCTGATAGTTCTGCAGTACTTAATTCTGGTCTATCATTTAACATAGCATAAAAATTCTTTACACCTGCGTAGCCACCTTTTTCTAGTAAGCCTTGTACACTACGTTTAGGAATACCTCGCATAGTAAAGTAACTAACGTACTCCTCCATCTTTTTTATTTCTTTTTTGTTACTAGCTAAAGCTGCAGCTCCTCTTGTCTTTAGATATGTACGTCTATCATCAGAAGCTTTACGAATGTACTTTCTATTCTCTTCTACAGTGTCGGAAAACTGCTCTCCGAATCCTGCCCAAAAACCTGCACCCATTATACTGCTCCCCTACTCATTAATCCTTTTGAAGAAGAACCCTCTGCCATTAAAGGGTTTTCATCTGACCCTAAAGGATAGGGATTAAATGGACCGCCTTCTTCTGGAGGGGCAGTCTCTCTTCTAAATTCTTTTTCTGGAGTCATGTCTTGACCAAAAGGTTTGTTAGGACTACGTGGCGTATTTGGAAGGGTGTCTTCTTTTCTATCTTTCATATCTTCAATAATATCTAAGTTATCATAATCAGGTGTACTATCAGATAAGAAATCTAAAGCACCTTCTATTAGACTATCATCGTAGCCTTCTGCTCCTATCTCGTCTTCCATTTTATTTAATTCTTTACGCAAGAGAGCTTCTAATTTATCTTTCTCTTTTTCTTCTTTAGCTGTTTCATCTGGTTCGAGACCAGTCTTATACGTAAGATCAGCTTCTTCTGCTACCTCTACTAATTGTTTATACAAGACAGGAGACAAAGATAAACTTACATCTATAGAGTGAATGCCTTCCATTACTGCAACTGTCAGCATACTCTCCGCTAATGAAAGTAAAGGATACCCTAACTCTATGAGAGTATAGAAATCTTCTAGTACTTCGGGGTTGCTTAACCTTTCAATGTGGTATCGCAGTGCCTCATTAGAATCAGAAATCTCTGGAGGGTTTTCCCACGGAAAGTTCTTCGGCTCATCAGTGAGAGACTGTCCCGGTATTGGTGCTTGTAAAAGAAATTCTTCCATTATATATCTTTCCTTGTTATCTCTGCAAAATTAGCAGCTAAAGATAAAGCTTGTAGTTGTGAACGGCTGTACTGTTTATCTACAGAATCAAATTGTCTAGCTTGTTTACTCATCAAACCATTTTTGTTAATGTCTTTAGGGGTATCAACAGTACTGCCTGTCTCTAGTAACAAAGAGGAGTCTTCGTTTTTTATACGATCTGCTAAATCTTCATAACCATTTAATGCATCTATAAAAGAATTTGCCATTATTATTTACCTACAGCAAAATTAGTATACCCACCCAAGAAACCAGTGAGCAGTGTACTAAAGAGTTTACCTTTACCCATGTTGTCTGCTAACTCAGCTTTAGATGTAGCATCTAACTTAGCTACAGCAACTTGTACTGCTCTGTCTGACGCACTCTCTATTGCAGTAAAAGCAAAAGACATTAAGTCTCTTTCCCTTTGCCATATCTGATCTATACTTGTAGAGGTAAGAGCATTAATAGACTTAGCGTATTCCATGTTAGCTTGGTTCTGAGCAGCAGTATCTATAGTGGCTGTGTTCTGTCTCCACTGTGTGTTAGCTTGTGCTATAACTAAAGCATTCTTTGCGTTGAATTGGTCTCTTTGATTTTCTAACTCTGAGTTAAATCTTTGTAACGTACTAAGATTGTCTGCATCAAACTGTGACATTGCATTAGTTTGTGTTGCATTAAACTGTTGTGTTTGATTTGCGAGACTAGCAAAGAATTGTTGTGTTTGATTATCCGATGTAGCATTAAATTGACTCGCTGCATTAGTTGCTGCCTGATCAGTAAACAAAGATTGTATTATAGATTGCTGCTTAAACAAACTTGTTTGCTGTTCGTTACTTAAGTTTTGCATATCCATCTGCATAAAGTTCTGAGCATTCTGTACTGCAGCTTGTTGTCTATTGCTTAGATTAGTCATCTCAAGATTAGAAAGTGCAGCAGCTTCAGCCATAACCATAGCTTGTGAGTTACTTAAGTTAGCTAGGTTCATTGTGTTAGCAGCTCTGCCGTTCTCTAAAGCTATCTGTTGTTCAGCAGTAAAGTTCATGTTAGCTATGTCACCGATACGAGCAGAGTTCTGTACACGAGCTTGAAACTCTTGTGTAAACTCCATGCCCATAAAGTTAGCACGTTGTTCTGCTGCAAGCATAGCACGTTGCTGTCTGTTTGACAAGTTCTGTGCTTCAAATTGTGCAGTTACTTGTGCGTCAGCTTGAGCTATAGGTAGTGCAGCTTCCATAGTTGCTTGTATGATAGCTTGTCCTGCCATGCTTGATGCACCTAAGCCTCTAGCTGCCATCGCTGCGTTAGCTGCTCGCATAGCTCCTGCTGCCCACACGGGTGACTTACCATCTGCAAAGTCATCCATAAGAGTAGCGAGTTGTCCTTGTACGGTAGCTTTAACTGAGGGTAGTGCAGTTGCAGCTTGTACTTGTTCAGTAAATGCAGCAGCAGTAGTTGCATCAGCAACTCCAGTGACGAGTTCCCCTGCTTCTATCTTACGTTGTACAGGATTAGTAACGAGAGTAGCTGTACCTTGTGTTGTCTTTAAATTAGAAACAGCAGAGGTTTCATCTGTTGAAGCTATAACTTTTGAGTTAGCACCAACTGAACCTGTCGCTGCAGTCATAGCATCTGTAGCAGCTTTAACTGCAGGTGTCACATTAGAAGTAGACATCACACCTTTTGGTCCTTCGACTGCAGGTGCAGTAGCTGTAGCTACACCAGTAGCACCCGGTATAGCTACACTAGGAGCAGTGCTAGATACTGAACCTGTTCCTGCTGCTATAGTAGTGTCAGGACCAGTGGGTGTACTTACTACAGTTCCCGGTGTTATAACTTTAGAGGGGTCACCGTACACGTTAGCCATCGTAGTAGCTTGATCTGCTGCTAGTTGTTGTACAGGAGTTAATGGTACTTCTGGAGTTGCACCCGGAGTTGCAGCAGGGTCAGCAGTTTGTCCTGCTTGTGCTTGGTATTGGGGGGTAGCCATATTATTATCTCCTTCGGCACTTTGTAATTGCCCTTGATCATAGTCAGAAGTTTGAAACGCATCACGACCTTCAGCTATTATAGCTCTTCTTTGTTCAGTAGTTAAAATAATACTTTTACCATTTAACTTCATATTGTAAAACGTACCCATGCCTCCTCGCATAGTTCCGCTACTTACTTTTACTTGTTCTAACTCTGCAGGAGTAAGAGTACGCCCATCTATCATGTCCCCACTGTCAACTCTTTTTTGTAAATCAGGGCTTATAGGGCGGTCTATAGGTGTGCCTAAAGTTCCATCTACTTTTGGTGGGCGTGGATTTGGATCTTTTGTTACTTTTGGCATTGTAGTAATAGGTTGTAAACGTCCATCAGGTCCAGCAGTGCCAAATTGTGGAGCTTGATATTGTGGGTTCTGTACGAAGTCAGCACCACCTTGTAAGTAACTTGTTTTACCTGTTCTATTTAAGTAGGCTTCATAAGCTTTTGCAGTCATACCAGCTATAGTACTACTACCAAACCTACCAAAGTAAGGATTAGAGCCTACAGCCATATTTACTGGACCACTAAAGTCACGCACTTTTTGATACTCTGGTGAATCGTAATAGCCACGTTCAATGTTAGGGTTATTATTTATGGCATTTTCACGTCCTATTTTTATATTATAATCTTTTAGTTGTTGGTTTGTAAAATTCTCACCTAGTGCAGCTTTCTGTGCATTGTATTTAGTTAAAGCTTTTTGATACGCTTCTTCCCTACGTTTATCTGATGCCTCTACACCTACAGAGTTGTCTCTATTTATACTCCCATCCATTCTAACACCATACGCTAATTTGTTTCCTGTATATGGTGAAATGTATATTGTGCTAGGATCATAATCTGGTTTTTGTTTAACAGGAGGCTTAACGGGTTCGTTAGCAATAGGAGCAAATAAGTCAAATCCTTTTTGTGGTTCTGGACCTCTAGGAATAGGCATAGCAGGACCAAGAGGATTTGCTGCTTTGTATTCTGCAGAATAAGTTGGTAGTGGTGGTGGATTGTTGTACATACCAGCCGTAAGTTCATTAAGTACATTCGTTCCAGCAGGTATATTGTACACGCCACCCGGACCTAATGCTAATGCTGCGTTTCTATTAGCTATTTCATTTGCACTTCTTTTTCTTTGGTCAACAGCCTGTGAATCCTTTAGAGCGTCTTCGTAAGTTAATGTAGCTCCACGAGGTACTGGTGGCAATGGGGGTGGTTGGTATATTTGTACTGGTGGCCCACCCATCTCAGTTCCCGGCCCTCTAGGTCCACCTCTTCGTGGTGGTGGTGGTGGATTATAATTTGGCTGAACAGCATCTAGTGTAAGTGGGTCACCCGGAGAATCTAAACTCCCATAATTTATAGGTTGTGATACGGGTGGTAATTCATTTCCAAACGAATTTGTAGTTGAGTTATAAAAATCTTCTGGACCTTGAGTCATACTACCGTAACCATCGTTACCAGTACCTGTAAATGCTACACCTTTACTATTGAAGGGTTGCATATTAGGGGGTAAGGGTGGAGTGTTTGTAGCTGTTACTGTAGGTTGCATACCCCCTACAGCATAACCTCTAGTGCGGTTCATTCTATCTTCAGGTTGAGCAAACCTTTGTTGCATCTTATTAGCTGTAGCATCTTGTTGATCAACTGCAAACTCAGAGAACTCAGGGTTGTCCTTCATTCTGTTCTTAACTCGTGGATCACCTAGTTCATCAGGAGCAAAGAGGTAGCCCCCTTTAGCTAATTTTACAGGTCTCTTTCCTGCTTGCATATTAACTAAAGCTCTTGTAGTTATTCTTAATTTTGTTATTTGCTCAGGAGATAGTCTACTAGCAACTTGATCTAATGGACCTTTGTAACCTACATTGCGTATCAACGCTGCTGTTTGAGCTGGAGTTATCTCAGGTATATTAAAAGCCATTCTTAAGTGTCCTTAATCTTTTGAAGCTATACGCTCTACGTGTGTACGTATTGCTTTGATGTTCTCATCTATTCGTGCAAGAGCTACTGCTTGTCCTTGGACTGCAAGCTCTAGCTTTTCTGTTCGTATTTCTATGCGTACTATACTGTTAGCGTTAGCTTCTATATTAGATTGCATCTGTGATACAGTCCACACTATGGCGGCTGCTTGTATGACGAGTGCTAGTATAAGTGATACGGGTACGGACTTACTTAGATGCCAGCTATTGTTTTGTTCTTTACTCACAGTTCAACCCAATTTGTACTATCTTCATCCCACGTATAAACTTTTCCATCACTAGGGTAAGCAACAGGCGCACCCCATAAATATGTAGTTCCATCTAGCAACCAAGAAGCATAAGGCTTTGGCGCATAGAAGACATCATTGTCGCTGTCGTAAGTATAACCAACACCAGCATAGTTTGCTCTTAAAGCTGTACCAGAATCTTCATTACCATCTTGTCCATAGTGTTTACCACCTCTTGTATTGTAAGAAGTTTGAACCCACGTTTCACCTGCTCCTGCACCAAGGTGGCTCAGAACATCTTGCTCTGCGACAACTACCTGTAGTACTATTCCGTCTTTAACTTTTGCATAATGTGCCATTTTATTTTTCCTTATAGTCTATGCTGTATATGAGCCACTAGAGTTGAATAACATTATTGTATCATCTCCTGATGTACTAACTGTTGGAGAACCTGTTGTTGTTCCTGTGTAACGTATTGTGGGAACTCGTAGTACGACCACACCAGAGCCACCATCACCACCTACTGCACTTGGAGTTCCTCCAGCACCGCCACCGCCACCGCCACCAGTATTTGCAGTACCATCAGTTCCATCTGTAGAACCATTTACACCACCTGTTCCACCACCACCTGCTCCAGCGGTAGCACCGCCAGACCTAGTAGCACCACCACCACCGCCACCTCTAGTGACGGCACTTCCTGTTATTGAAGAACTTAAACCATCTCCACCATGTCCTGCACCATCTGTGTTTCCAGCTTCTCCAGCACCACCACCACCACCACCAATAGTACCTGAATCTTGTCCAGCACCACCAGCAAATCCTTGATTAGTTGTTCCAGTTCCACCAGCATTAGCACCAAGATAATTACCACCACCACCAGAGCCTCCATTTCCTCCAGTTTTTTCACTTGGTCTTGAACCACCACCACCTCCTCCAGAGGAAGTTATTGTTGTAATATCTGAACCAGAAATTGAACTATCAACTCCTGCTACACCTCTTGCAGAACCAGCAGTCGCACCAGCACCGCCACCACCAACTGTTACAGTGTATGCAGTTCCTACAGTTAATGATGCCGCAGATTCAGATGAGCCTCCGCCACCAGAAGTCTCACTATTAAATGAATTTCTGTAGCCACCAGCACCACCAGCACCAGCATCATCCCAACCACCGCCACCACCACCAGCAATGACTAAGAAGTCAGCATCGTAATTTAATCCAAATAATAAATTACCTGAAGAAGTAAAACTATGTATAATGTTACTGCCAGATGTACTTACCGTACCGCCTACCCATCTTTGAGGGGAAGCATACGATACAATAACAATACCTGAACCGCCAGCTCCACCAGCGTGATTTCCACCGCTTGAATTTTCTGTGGCTGCACCGCCACCACCACCACCAGTGTTTGCTGTTCCTGCTGTTCCATCAACACCATTTCCTGTAGCACCAGCACCACCGCCACCTGCGCCACCATTACTAGCGGCTGTTCCGCCAGCACCACCGCCACCTCCAGCATATGTCACAGAAGAACCAGTTATTGAGTTTGCTTTACCTGCACCACCGTCACCGCCTGTACCACCAGAACCATTTGAGCCAACAGCAGATTTACCGCCACCACCTCCAGCACTAGAGTTTGTACTTGCGGCATATGCTGTAGCATTACCACCAGCGTTTCCTTGTCCTGACGTTCCTGCCGCCCCCGGTACAGAAGAAGGGTCGTTATCAACAGGGCCACCGCCACCGCTACCTCCTACAGTTGGAGCATTGTACGCTGTACCACCGCCACCACCACCAACATTAGGTGTAGTTGCCAATAAAGTACCAGCAACAGAAGAAGCACCGCCAATAGTACCCTGACCACCAGCACCACCAGTGGCAGTAGATGTGCCACCAGCACCAACTGTTACTGTATAATTACGATTACCAAGCCACTTAGAAGTATCTTCAAGCATACCACCAGCACCGCCACCACCTGACCTTTGATTTGACCACGAAGATGCGCCACCGCCTCCGCCTCCACCAACAATTAAAAGACTAGCTTCTTCTGCTGGGAGTAAAGTTCCTGAAGATGTAAATGTATGAATTATATTTCCGCCAGACGTAGTAATAGTTCCGCCTGTAAATCTTTGAGGGGATGCGTAAGATATTATTACTACACCAGAGCCACCATTACCTGACGCTCCTGTAAGGCCACCGCCTCCTCCGCCACCACTACCTGTATTTGCAGTAGCCGCTGTTGGTTGGGTTGTAGTTTCTGCACCATCACCACCACCAGCTTGACCAGAACCAATTGTACCACTTGAACTTTGCGACCCACCGCCACCGCCACCAGCTCTAGTTACAGCAGAGCCTGTTATTGATGAAGCTAAACCAGTACCTCCGTCACCAGCCTTATTACTTGTTGCATCTGCTATTGCCGCACCTGATGCACTACCACCGCCACCGCCTCTGGCATTTCCTCCTTCTGCGAAACCAACACCACCAGTACTACCTTGATTTGCCGTACCAGCATAGCCAACATTAGTCTCCGCAGGTGAAGCACCACCGCCAGAACCACCTGTTGCTCCTCGTGACGCTCTTCCATCTCCTCTACCTCCACCAATGGAGGTAATTGCAATTGTGCCAATAACTGAATCTGAACCTGAGGTTGGCGATGCATAACTACCAGCACCACCAGCTCCTACAGTAATTGCATAGCTTAGGGCTGTCTGTAATTGAGTCACAGTTTCTGTGCTAGAACCATTACCTGAGGTTTCACTGCTAAAGCTATTACGATAACCACCAGCACCACCACCACCGCCATAGCCTCCACCACCAGCTCCACCGCCAGCAATAACTAAATAACTTGCTGTTATTCCACGGGAAGTATAACTACCAAAGCCTAATGTATTATAACCAAAACTAGTCATTATTATTCCTTATGCGTCATTAGCTGCATCTGTAGTGAAAAATACTTTAATGCCGTGTAACCTACAGTCTCCTGCCATATCATCGTTTGATGCTGATACATCTCTAAATACTCTAAAGTAACAAAGTTGATCTACTGCTGGTGAACCTGCAATAGTAATAGCACCACTTTCTGCTGATACTAACATTTCTTCTACTGCACCTTGAGCGTCATCATCTACTAATACTGCTGTACCATAGGCTACATCTATAGTATCATTATCTCCTACAGCTACACCTTGTAGCCCTAGTGTTACACCTGTAGTAGCCGCAAGCCCTGACCAAAAGTATTGAAAAGTTACAGTGCCTTCGTTCCAAGATTTAGGAAACGCTATACTAAATTGTGCAAATTCATCACTATCTTTATCAAAGTCTAATACAACCATATCAGGTCTACCTGATGTTGTTTCAACTGTAGTAAGAGTAGAACATCCGTTAGAAGCAGTAGCTTGCATAGCTGCTGCAGGAACCCAAATTGATTCTTTTCCTGCTACTTTTGCAGCAGCACCGCCAACTGTTAAAGTGCCATCTATTACAGCGTTGCTTGATAAGTCCATCGTAGTTGCAGCCATCTCACCTGTGACTGTTACGCCAGTAGCTTTGGTGGAGAGTTTATTACTGTTGTTAAATTTAAGATTTACTTCTGCACCTGACTGTGCGCTTATCATTTCCCCTGCACCACTGGCACTTCCAATTACTACATAAGACGAACCTAGTAATTGTAAACTTCCAGTTCCAGCGTCTTTAACATAGCTATTGCTACCATCATGATATATTTCTAAATCAGACCCAGTACCAAACAATGCTTTGGCATTATCTGCAAAGGTTGCATTACCTGCGTGAGCTGTTGTAGATGCAAAATCTACAGCACCGTCAATATCTACTACATCTAAGTTAGTTGTACCGTCTACGTCTAGGTCTGTACCAACGTACAACTTTTTAGCTATACTAGCCCCACCCTCAGTCCGTAATGCGCCTGTATCACCTGTAGCATCACTTGAATCAGTCGTGTCAGTTATATCAACTACACCTGCCACTGTAAGTGTTGATGCCATATCTACAGCACCGTCTATATCCACAACGTCAAGGTTTGATGTGCCGTCTACGTCTATGTTACCAGAAATGTCAAGAGATGCTGCAGCTATTTCACCTGAGAATGTAGAGTTATCGTCTGCTGTTATTGCCCCTACGTGTAAGGGTGCGTAGTCATTTATAGTTACGTTACCTGCAGTAGTTCCTGCTTCTGTGTTAGCTGCAATAGTTGCAAACTCATCCGCAGACTCATCCCAGATAAAACCTCTGTTTGCAGTGTTACTGCTTGAACCATCTCCACGAGTAACAATAAAGCCTTGGTCATAGGCTGTACCAGTATAACCTTGTCCGTACTTAACGAGTGGATCTGTAACGGTTAAGTTAGTTGTAGCAACTGTACTAGTTGTTCCGTTAACAGTAAAATCACCTGTTACTGTAACATTGTCTCCAAAGGTAACTTCAGATGTACTGTGTCCTATACTAATGGCTGTACCAGATATACCTGTACCAATAGATACAGACTCACTGCTGTTAGCTGTATCAATTATAAGATAAGCATCTGACCCTTGTTTAATTGTAAGGGCTGTAGCGGAGTTATCTGACACAGCTAAGTTAATATCTGTACCATCTGCACTTATTGAATCAAGGGCAATATCTCCAACATTTGTAATGTTATTGTCACCAAAAGATGTAGCTCCTAGTGTAACAGACCCTGTTGTTGATAAAGCACTAGAGCCTATATCTATAGACCCAAAGCCAGACGTAATAGAGCCTGAGTTTAATGCACCAGTTGTAACGATATTACTGCCGCCAACATTATGACTAGAAAAGTATGTAGATACAGTGTCCACATTAGTCATCCTCATTGTGCCAGCGTCATTGATCAGGATACCGTCACCTGAAGCTACGGCAGTTGTACCTCTTGATGTACCGCCATCAATTAAGTTAATTTCTGCTGCTGTTGCGGATACTGCTGTACTACCTAAAGTAAGCTGTCCGTCAGGTACAATAAGTCCTGCTGCACCGTTGAAGATCAAGTCATCTGCTGATGTATCCCAAGTCATATTAGCTGATGCTGTGTCACCGTAGAGTATAACATCGTAACCTTGGTCGTTAGCTCCTATTGTCAGAGTAGCATCTAGCTGTACTGCTCCGTCAATGTCTACTGCGTCAAGGTTTGTTGTTCCATCTACGTCTAAGTCTGTTCCTACATATAGTTTCTTAGCTATACTTGCTCCACCTTCAGTTCGTAAAGCTCCTGTGTCACCTGTAGCGTCACTAGAATCTGTAGTATCAGTTATGTCAACTACCCCTGCAACTGTAAGTGTAGATGCCATATCAACTGCGCCATCAATATCTACAACATCTAAGTTTGTAGTACCATCAATGTCTATGTCACCACTAATGTCTAGGGATGCTCCCGTTAAGACACCTGCAACTGCAAGAGTTCCAGATACATCTACGTTACCATTTATATCTACGGTTGTTGCAGCTATCTGTACTTCTGAGTCAGCTACAATGTCTAACTGTCCATCTGTACTTGAATTAATGTACAACCCAGAATCACGCCACTGTATTTTATTAGCTGCATTAACTGTCCACGTAGAGTTAAGGTTTGCACCATCAAGAGCAATACCTGTAGAGGCATCAATGTCTACTATAGGGGATGTAATAGCTACTTCACCATCTGCAATAGCATCTAGCTGTCCATCAGTAGATGAATAAATGTATGTACCTGTATCTTGAAATTGTAGTTTTTCTGTGCCAGCAATAAGTATGTCGTCAGAAAACTCAAAGTAATCCTCGTCTTCCATCCACTTAAATACACCGTCATTAGTCTCACCATCAAAGGTAATAGTAATGTCTGTACCTGCAGTAGCTGCCCCAAAGGTAAGTGTGTTACCTAATAGTTTAGTTACTGGTCCACCTT
>UEXM01002723.1_pt1 | contig 12133 bp, 22 predicted proteins | sample 1796661 | NCBI WGS metagenome assembly UEXM01 (sample SAMEA4772469, study PRJEB27181) | metagenome | reverse complement strand
GGTTACTGAACCAAGTGTTACACTGCTATATATTACAATGTTTTTTTCTTTACAATATTTTGATGATTTCCCATCTGTAGAAATACCTCCTTTGCGAATGGCAATATTACACTGGCCACTGTTGTTAAGCATTTTTATATAAACTTGAAAATCATTATCAATACACCATTTAAAATCAGAATACCAATTGATCTCCATCATTATATTCTTTGTTTTTATTTGTTACAAATACTATCCACCTACCATTTAGGTCTCTTCCGTCTTTCGGTTTTGTTTCCGTCTTAAACAAAGCAAAAGAATTTAGCCAACGATAAAACTCTGTTCTAGATATAGTACGTTTTGCTTTAGGTGCAAAGTCAGGATTGTCAGCTATGAATTCTAAATACAATTCATTCTTGTATATCTTTTCATTGAACCTTATACTTTCGTTTTTGTAATCATCATCAAACAGCCCACACCATTCAACAAACTCGTGACAGGTATCTGCTGATAAGTGTCTAACAGTTTGGTTCTTGAAGTCTCCTTTTATTAATCCCTTTGATAAGTAGAACATAAGATTCTCAACCATATAGTTGTCAAAGGCACACCACTCATCTTCATCCCATTCTGAAAACAATAGCTTACCAAATTCAACCAGGGGAGTAAAGTCTTTGGTATAAAACTGCGAGAACTCAAGTTCCCACTTCCTACGTTCAAAGGAATTACCTCTACCCTTTATAGCATAGTTAGTTGTAATAGCTACCTTTGGCGACTTGCTAAAAGGAATCTTTATAGCATCCTTGTTTTTCTTTTCTAATGTAAGCCCTTCGGTTACAACACTAAACAATCTCTCAAAATCAAAATGTTTCTTTACATCATCAAAGCATAGGATCTGAGTGTCAGCACTTACTAATTGATAGGCAAAACTTTTCTCAAAGTTAAATGCCTTACCATCAATAACAACTAACTTCTTCATTTGTGACAGAGCATTTACAAATAAACCCTTACCTGTTCCTCCCTCTGGATTCTCTGATATAATCTCATCATTTAATATTATTGCAGGACAATAAGATAAGTTCTTATAAGCATGAAGCATATAACCAATTGTACTACGCATTGATAATATTGTTTGCTTGTTTCCTCCTGATATGTTCTTTATAAATGTTTTATAGTCGCAATCAAACGAATCACATAAGTCAAAGTCACGATCAATCACTTGGTCTTTCCAAACATAACCACCCAAGTCAAGATAGTCAATAGTTGTTTTCTTGTCCTTTGTAACTTTTACTGCACAATTTCTATAGTATAAGTAGGCACTATCTTTATCATCTTCTATAAAGTATACATCTACTGTACCTAGCAATGATAAGAACTCTTCCCTAAAGAACCTGGTCTTATCGGCAAAGTAATTATATACAGACATATCATCAAGGTCTTCAAGATATCCTAATATAAAATCTTTTATCTCCTCTTCATTGGTATGGTCAATAAGATTGTTTGTTACTCTAACAAATATAAAATGTTTACTACCCTCTGGACAGAACTTATAAAACCCATGGTCTTCTAAGAACTGTCTAAACAAGTAATGTATTATTGTTATAACCCCTTTGTCATTTTTATTCCAAAATCTTTTCTCGCTCTCATCTTCTTCAATGGAAGTAATAACAGAATCAATTACAGCGTCTTCAATTTGGGTTTCAGATAACTGAAGACGAATCTCTTTTTTTGACACACCTCTTTTAAGTTTCATTCTAACCTGGTTTACCTTGTCTTCATCTTCATAATACTTTGAACCGAAGTTTTGTTTTTGTGAGTAGGCTGAATTAATAGTGGTCTTTATCTCACTAATTTTAAAGTCACTACTTTCAAACTGAGACATAATATATTCTGCCAATGACTTACTGACTCCATAGTCATTGAATGCTGCTGCCAATATGTATATGTTATTGTTTCTTTCTCCATCAATAATTCCATACTTCTTAGTCCACCACTTCATAAGAATGTCTACTATCTTATTCTCATCAGTAACAGGTATGGTTGGTCTAGAAGAATACTTATCTACAACCTTATACTCTTGTTCTTCTATCTTATCCCATAAGAAAGAATTCTTATTTATATAGATCAACGGATCGTATGACTCATAACATACTCTTGATACATTCTTACTAGTCTTATCAAAGTAGCTTGAATTAAAATACTTTTCTAATGACATAAAGTAATTCTTATGATTGTTTGGTTCTTTAGGTATCTTAACTAAAGCCTTTAGACCATTTCCACTTGGAGATATAAACACTGAATATGTATATCTGTCTTTTGATAGTCGTTCTTTTTCAGACATCATATCTTTCTTGGTTTTATAACCATCAAAGTCCAGGCATATAAACCCACTGTGTACGGTTATACTATCATCTGCTCTCTTGTTGAACATTCCTGAGAAACAAATAGCAGGTAGGCTTTTCTTTAAACCCTGTCTAACCTCTTTGTCTTTCTCAGAACGTATTTGCTTTATAAGCTCTTTAGATGTTCCATCTTTTATTCTATCTAATATTGATTGTATGTCTCTAAAGAATGGAGTAGATGTATCTTTTATATTTCTAAATATAGTAACTTGATTTTCATCCATGTCGATTTTATTTGTATATATATACTTTATATAATTATAATTAATTTAATTTTAGTTTGCCATATCTAAGGAAAATAATTGACATTTTCGACATAGATAAGATAAAAGAAAAGGGGTTTTTACACCCCTAATCTGAGCAACACAAACTTTTAAAATGGTAAATCAGCTTGTTTTTCAGCCTGAACTTTAGTTCCTTCTTCCTTTTTCTTAGGAACAAAAGTGTCAAGTTCAATGTATGGCTTTCCTCCCTTGCTGTTAAGCACGTTGAGGTTTACCCATCCATTCTTTTGATTGTTTGTTAAAAATGTAATAGCATCTTCAACCTTTACGCTGATGTTACCAATTACGAAATCTGGTGCGTTCTCTCTTCTCTTGAAAAGAAATCCGTCTGCAAATACTTTGTCTTGTGACATAATAATAGTATTAATGTTGAGCGCTGAGTTGGAGCAGCGCATCTGACTCCTTTATTTTAAAACTGTTCGTACTCAATGTACTGTGTGATGTCCTCTGCTGAATCTTCTGCAAAGAATTTATTATATACCTCAATAGCTTTTAAAACCTTATCTCTACCCCTTAATATTGTTTCAGGTGAAGGCTTTGCTATCTTTAACTTAAGAGTTGTCTTATCTATTATATAGAACTCTACAGGTTTACCAAACAACTGTTCGTAAACGTAGGCTTGACTATCATAATTATAATCATTGGCACTCCATTTAAACTTGTCAACATTACCAGTTGTCTTTATATCTATAACTCTTGTCTGAGTAATTATATCAGCTTTCCCTTTCCAATCTACACCAAACATATTTGTTATAGCAGGTTTCTCATATACGTTTCCTTCTGCATATATATCTGTATACATTACAAAGTTTGATTTCATAGCATCAACCCAAGTGTTGATCTTTTCTACTTCTTTTGTAAGCAAGACATCATAAGGATGAAGGTCATTGTCTTTTATATACTCTTTAAAACCTTTGGTTGCTCTACTAGATACATCCATTACAGAGTATTCTTTCAGCTTATGTGGCTCTAACATAGCTGTATGAAAATACCCACCCTCTATGAGGGCTAGGCTTTTCTCTTTCTTTCTAAAATTTCTAGGGTTTTTTAGTAAGCTATAAATATCTGAGTTAGATAAGTATTGCTGACCAACTTTACCATAGTAATTACTATCGTCTTTGAGTTGTTCAATTATATTATTTTGCATACGTAGAAAGTTCTTTTTTAATTGCAGCAGTCAATGTAAACTTCTGCTCTACTTTAGATATGGTAGATGCAAATGTTTCATTCTTATTAGCCTTTACAAAATTAACTACATCGTTCCACTTATCGTGTGTTTTTTTAAGTGTAGTCTTTTTTACTGTAGCTGATACTTTTTTAGGAGCGGTCTCACTAATATCAGCAAGGTCTTCACCTGCCCATAATGACAATCCTAATCCATGCATAGCAATAGCTTTAACTGTACTACGCTGAATAGTTTTATTTACTGCAAATGAAGTAATCTTATCAATAGATAATGATTGGTTGTTGTGTCCCATAATAGGTAGATAATCTATATGCTCTGTGCCGTCTATAGTAATACCTACTTTTACATAAGCAGTAGATCCATCACTAAAGTAATTAAGACCTGTGTGTTCTGATTCATATACAGTCCTGTTTGAATCAGGGTACTTGTCTTTTACTATAGCCCAGGCGTATGCCCAAGATAAGTAATCAAACCTCCCTTTCTTTTCTACTTTGTCCTTTACATTGATTGATGTAAGTTCCTTAAATGTTGATTTTGTGTTTCCCATTTTAATTTAATTTAGATATTTGTGTGTATTTATTAATTAGATTTTCTCTTTTAACTTTCAAAGAATCATAATGCTTTTTATTATTCCTTGTATTGATTTCATTCTTTATCTTTTTATTTAAGATTGAAATCTTGTCCTTGTAGTTTCCCATTTTTGTAAGGTGAACTCCTTTTATAAAACCGTTATCATATAAAAACTGATATTCATCTTCAGTTAATTCTTTGTAGGCATATCTTTGTATTCCTGCATTATATATTTTAATGTTATTATTTACATTACAAATCTTAATACCCTTATAAATATATGATAACTCTGTCTTATAACTTAAGTTAGTGCATTTCCTACTGGTAGATGCTTCATCCCATAAATCTTTGAGACTATGCATTGTTAATTGCATCTTTTATAAAAGACTTAACGTCATAATCATTTGAATCTTCTATCTTTTGTATTCCATGCTCTACCGTTGTTCTAGCTGTATGATAACCATTATCAGCCATAAGATCTACTATCTGAACTATAGTCATAGGTCTTTGGTAACATACAGCATACAATAAAAATCTTGCTGTAGAATACCTTGATGATCTATCCTTTTTAAATAATAAGTCTCTTGATACACCTGTTTCTGAACAGATATAATCAACGTATCGATTAAATATTCCTCTCTTCATTGGATTTAGTTTTATTTAAGTTAAATTTATCTTCTTCACCGAATATTTGTGAAAATGTTACAAATATTTCGTTAAGTATTAGCCGCTGTTTATTAGCGTGGTATTGAGACGACTGGTATGTTTCGTCTAAAAATTCTCTTAAAGTTTCTGATTGTTGTTCACGCTCTCGGTTGAACATTTCTCTTGATTTTCCCATGATAATTAAATTAGATTGTGTTTTGCAAATATAATATTTATTTATTTATTATACAACTTTTATTTGTTTTTATTTGATTCAGAAATAGAATCGAACATATCTATTTGGTAGTTTATATCCTGTTCTTCAGGACTTCTTTTTTCTAAATCGTTTACTCCACAAAAACCGTTGCATTCAAACAATGGTTTAGGCTCTCTTCCTCTCATCTTTGTTATATCTTTTATATTAGGATATTTTGGATGTGGTTTCAGAAATACTAATCCTCCCCTTTTTGATTGATCTTTTAGCATTGTAACAGGTTTTCCTTTAAGATCTGTTAAATCATGTTCTACTTTACTCATAGCGTCAAACTTTTCAGGAAAATCTCTTTTCATTTTTTGCCAATAACCTATCCCACCTTGAACACATCCTGTTTTAAAACAGTTATTGTTTAAAAACCCCATCTTATACATAACAGGTACTTCTATTTCTGCATCTTGAATTATGTTAATGCAATCTTTTTTTGAATAGTGATGCATTAATAAGGGGAATATAGGTTTAGCTCTAGAATGATTTAACTTCATTCCTTTAGCCCTCCTAACCTCATCAATATCAAAGCCAAATGCCTGGTGTGTGTAATTGTTATTTTTCTCCCATTTTTCTCGAGTATTTCTTTTTAGTTCAGAAGAACATACAGCTCCATGAGCAACATTTAAAGACTTATACTTTATCCAAACGTCTTGAATTTTATCGTACTTATCTCCTATATTACTAATGGTTTCTATGTCAACTCCATACCATTTCTCGCAATCCCTTTTAAATCGGTATGTATCGTCATGTTCATTATGTGTGTCTATGAAGATAACTCTTACTCTTTTTTTACCATAACTATCAACACATATTTTACATGTAACAGCAGAAGTGACTCCTCCTGACCACCAAGCAATAATATCTTTATGTTTTTTCATATACTACAAATTTAATATTTATTTATTTATTATACAACTTTTATTTGTTGCTTTCAAGCTCTTCGATTGCTTCTTCGTATGTGTCAAAGAATTGTTCGTCACCTGTATCGTAATCAGTCACAAGATAATCAACTGACTGGTTAAAGCAAGAACAAATTGAAACTCCGTTTTCTAAAGCTATATAAACATAGCCTGAACTAGTATTGAAACCTGTCCCTCCATACATTATGTATTTGTCACTTGAAGGAATGTTTTCGTATGCGTCAATTACTTTGTGCATTGAGGCAATATCTGAACTGCCCATTTCGTCTAAATTAAAATTGATTGTGTTTTCCATTTATTTATTTATTTATATTTAACATGCGGCCCATCCAATGAATACATAGTGCGTATCTGTCTCATAATACACGCACTCTCTCTTGTCTACTCTGTCTAATGCTTCGTCATAAGCATCGTCATCTTTAGGCTCGGATATCTTACCTTCTAATGAACAGGTGGCAATAGTACCACTGTACGGATCGTGTCCGTACTCGTATTGTGCATCTTCTCTTAGTTCTTGATACGCATCTCTTGCCGATTTGTATTGTTTTTTACTCGCTGTGTAATGAATGTTTGTTGCTCCCATAATTTAATTGTGTTTATTGATTAATAATTCTATGTTTTCTTACATCTCTTAATGCTTGCATTACATTATCTCTTTCTGTTTCAGAAGATAATGCACAGTTTATAAGCCACTCCATTTCTTCCCATGGATTGGAGCATTCTTCCCTGTACCATGTGTAATAAGTATCTATTAATTGTTCAATTTTTACTTGTTTTCCCATAATTATTGTATTAGTATTTGATTTTGGTTAATAATTGTTCCATGAGCTGCGTCTGCAACCCATCTTCTCGCTTGGTCTAAAGATGTAGTGTGTTTTGTTTCATCTGACATCTCTCCTGCATAATACAGGTGTACTGTAAATGTTTGTTCTTTCATTTTTATTGATTTAAAGTTACCTCAAAAGAGGGGCGTCTTTCCGTCCTGTCAGTCTTGTTGTAATTTGTGCATGTTAAACCTAATCTCAAAAGGTGTGAGTCTACACTTTAACTGTTAAGCATTACAACGGCCTACATTAGCGACAACTAAGGATTTATAAACAATGACTCACTTCAGTCTTATTGATACGTCTTCCCACTTCCCTATTGTATTTTCATTTACAAGGAAGTCAATTCTATGTGTCCATCTTTTGTTCATTCGGTCTTGGACTACCCATATTCCATTCATTTCACCTGCTCCACACACAATGACTTCAGCTCCAAAGACAAAGCCTATTGGCTCTAAGTCTCTAGATACTGCTATCCATTTATGTGAGGCTGGGTTGTTTGGATTAATTTTCTTACCACTTGCAGTTATAAGAGGGGTGCTATCAGTCTGCCCCTCAACTGCGTGGTATACGGTTGCTGTTACTAACACATCATTAGGGGTAAAACCTACCCCTATGATGAGTGTGAACAATATTACTAAAGCTCTGCTGAAAATTGACATTCTCCGTTTTCTTTTACATAGTCTAGTATTTTTTTACCTAAACAATAGTCAGCATAGTTACTCATCTGTTCACTTGTGATACCTGCGTCTTTTTGTTCTTGTGTACTCCAAGTATCTCTGTCTTTAAAGAACTCAGTGACTACCTCCCAGTCTTTCTTTAGTAAAGCCAACTCCTCCTTTATTGTAGGCAGGTGGTCTTCGTTAAAGTAGTAGTCTAAATAATTGTTGTAACCAGCAGATCCAAATCTATCTGCTGCGTCGCTTGATTGTACTGCAAACATAAACTTGCCGCTTATGTCTCCATCATAATATCTTCCCATAATTTCTATTTATTTATATTAGTTAAACTTATTTTCTTGTGCATACTCCCATACTTGTTCATATACTTTGTCCTCTACAAAATCCCAAAAGAAATCTGTAATGTCAATTCCATTTAGCTCTACTAAACGTATCTCCATATCTTCTACAGGGGGGTCTTCATAAGTCCCACTTGTGTAGTAATACATATACTCTACTAGCAGTGTATAGGTCTCTGTCTTTAATTCGTAAAATCCTTTTTTAGATATACTCATAGTTTATAATTTATTAGTTAATAAAAGTCGTAATATATTTCCATTACTTTGTCTCTCTCCTCTTGAGTAAGTTCAGTTGCTTCCTTGCCATATAGGTTGAAAGAAATCTTTAAAATTGTTGTACTTGTGTCTGCCATAGTTTAAAAATTAAATTGATTAATAGTGTGTTCATCTTCTATAATATTACCGTAACATATATCACAGTAATGGTCGTTGTAATCTAATACAGGCTGAGGGTTGGCACATTGGCACTCGTAATATTCACTGCCTCCCAATAAAGGATTGTCATAAAATCCATACACCTCTTGAGTAAATGTCTTGTGATGCTCTCCCTCATCTTTTACAGTGTCATTGAAGTATATGTAAGGAGTAAGTACAGTACACATATCTTCTAATATAACCTCTGTCTTTCTTCTCTCATACCAAGTGGGGTGTCCCTCTAGCCTGTCAATACTTGGTAGGCACGTCTTCCTGTCTACTAAGAATAGTTCAATATCTATATGGTGTCCTACACCTGGCTTGTCTAGTACATAAGGTATACCCTGTATCAACATAGGGTATTTCTCTAAAGTGTTCGCCTTGCCTACATAGATAGAGTTTGCTAAGTGGTAGTCGTAATTACTACCATACCTCTTGAGTGTGCCATACACACCAATCAATACCTTGTCAAGTACATTTGTTTTACTGTACCAAATGTCATTTACTTTAGTCCAATCAGACTTGTTGTATAGCGTATACTTCTTAGTCTTTAGGTTGGCAGTAACAAACCTTGAGTCATTCATCTCCAACACTTCTCTCCATCTATTGGGTGGTACGTCTGAAAGTATCTCGGCTAGGTGCTGAGTGTCTGTCTTTTTCTTGCTACCTAGTCCGTATACTGTACCGTTTTGAAACAGTATGTTGTCCTTGTTGATGTCGAATGGGTGACAGTTAGCCTTGCTGACCTCACCGATCGTGGCATACCTAAAGTGTGCTATGTATGGTCGGTTAGTTTTGAGTATCATATAGTCTGTGCTATCGTGATAGGTAACGTTCCACTTGTCTAGCCACAATACGCCTAGTCCATCTGGGTTCTTGACTGATGATGCAATTAGTGTCTCAGTCTTAATTTGTTTCTTGTTGTCTTTAATAATAATTATACACATTGTTATTCTTCGTTAGAGTGATTAATAAATTCATTTATATTTGATGATGTTTCTTCTACAATTAAGTATCTTCTAAAGTGATGTGCTAATTCAAATATAGCATCTACTTTTTGGTCATTACCATTGTACATCTTCTTGATAATGTGACGTATGTTTGAAAGAAATACCTCGAAATGTACCCTTCGTTCAAATGAGTGGTGCATAATCTTGTACATCAAATCATAGCGTAACTTTAATTGTTTTACATTGGCTACTGCCGATGGTATCCTAAGCTCAACCTTACAACCCTTGACGTGAACAGGTGCATACTTGACATTGTTATCTTTCTTTATGCCCTTGTTACTACAACAATAGGTACGTTTCAATCGGTATCGGTATAGTGCATACAGTATGGCTAACTTCTCCCTCATTTTATCTACCAACTCATAGCCATCTGACATACCATTTACAGATACAGTGATATGACCACCACAACTAATATCTTTAGGGCTGTTAATTACCCTTGATGCCTCGTCCATCATTTCGAAGACCTTGAGTCGTGCCTTACTTCTAGGAGAGCCTAAAGGTAGTATGTGAGTCACTGCCTCAACACCACAAGAACTATCGGTCTCGAATCCTGCAAACAAATCATACCAACCTACTTGGTCACCTGTGTCAGTAGCATCTGCATAGTCTGTATGAAATACATTTTTCTCTATCTCAAACCCAATGTTAAATTGTGTATTGTATCTATGGTATTCACTGTTGAGGTTTTCTACATAGTCTTTGCACGAATGATAGTCTCCAACTTCATTACGTTCATAACCAGAGTGTGGCATATTATCGCAGTCATAATAATATTCACCATCTGCATCGCAGTAAGTCGCATCATTTTCGTGAACATGCTGGTCTATGTCAGTACAGTAGGTTGTATGTTCATACCATAACCAATGGTCTGATGCTGTTCCTCTTTCAATCCAATAGTAATCACTATCAGCGAAACTTTCTTCGTGTCCGTAATCGCCACAATAACTACGTGTAAAGTCATCATCAGTTGAAAGGTAACTGTCTGAAACCTCGCAATAATAAACATCATCTTTAGGGTGATATCTATTATCATCTACTGTAAGACGATAGTTCTCATCTCTGAACTCTATCGTTACCACGTCGCCATCAACATCGTCTATATCATATACACGATAAGCGGCGTCACTTGGTATCTGTCTATCCATTACCTTAGACCATACCATTTCTTTTAATTGTGTTTCCATTTTTTAAATAGTATAAATTATATTATAGTTCTCCTTACTAGGAATGTCTTCGTACAAGGCTGCGCCTCCATCGTTACCTTCGTCGTCACTCTGTAATATTATGTAACTCTCATCAGTAAACATAATAATGAGTGGTCTTTTGTACCAACCAAACTGATCGGCTTCTTCTCTTGTCATATACCTACAAGAGTCTATCTTCTTTCCTTTTAATAGCTTGTCAAACTTTGCTGAATGTGTTTCGTCTTTTGTTCTCATATTTAATATAAATAATCATTAGTTACTAATTGTTTAAAATTATTGTTAATAAATGTTTTTTTATCCTTGCCTCGGATTGCCATTTCATATACAATTACTGCAGTTACTTCATCGTATCTTATCCAATGGACTTCATCGCAATAACCTGCGATTATTTTATACCTTCCTAAATCTAATAAGTTGTACCACCATATCCCTGACTCTTGAAATGACTCTTGTGTAAAATTTTGCTTGTTTATATTAGATGCCTCAACATCATTTGTTAAATAAATTTTAACGCCCAAACCAGGGCAATCTTTAGTAAACAATTCTATGATGTCTGTGTCATTAATAATTAAATCTTTTGTTCTCATATTATTTAAAGTTTAGGTGTTCTTTGTCTATTACGTAGATGTACTCACTCCAATCTAACACTATCCCATTTTCGTCGATAGACTTGCATAGGTAATACTTAGGTTCTTTAAGTCTTATATCTTTACGTTCTCCTGACTCTGTGTCTTCTGGGGTAAACAATGCTCCGTTCACTTTAATAACAAAGACTGTGTCTCCCTCTTCCGTGTGTCCGAACTTACTTCGTTTTAAAGTTGCTTCTAATAAAAATCTGTGTTTCATATTTAGTTATTTATATATTATTATTCCCTCGTAAAAATGTCCTTGATATGGGCAGTCTAATAGCAACTTGTTCTCCCATTCTCTGCTATCATCTGTTACTAAGTTTGGGTATATCACATTCTCTATTGGATTGAAAAATATATCTATACCTTTGTCCCTGCCTTTTAGTCCGTTCATTTCTGCTATTAATTCATATATGTCTTTGCCTCCGAAGTCTCCATATCCTTCGTAATCATTCTCTTCCCATACATTACCTTTGTTGTCTATCATATAGACTGTGAATGTTGGTCTGACTTCGTTCCATTTGTTCGGCACACTCTCGTTCGTGTCCGTTGTCATAAAGCTAAATACTCCCATAATTAATTTTTAATTGCCCAAGATGCTCCTGCACCTAAGTCGGTTAATACTCTCTTTGTTCGAGTCCACCAAGTACACTGGTCCTCTCTGTCTTTGTACTCTTGCTCTGTGTATACGTGAACCTTTCCGTTCTCTGTTATACAATGTAATCCGTTTACTACTACGTGTTTTCGTCCCGTTTCTTATGGTTTTAAATTAATAATATCTT
>UEXM01002722.1_pt1 | contig 12142 bp, 5 predicted proteins | sample 1796661 | NCBI WGS metagenome assembly UEXM01 (sample SAMEA4772469, study PRJEB27181) | metagenome | reverse complement strand
ATGAATCTGCGAGTGCTAGTTTAGTTTTTGTAAACTCAGCATTCATGCCTTGAAGTCTTTTTAATTCTTCTTCTGTAATTTTTTTTGCCATTGTATTTAATTTAATTTAAGTTATAAAAAACAAATATAGTAAAATATTATTATTCTTCAATAGGTGGTACTGGTGGATTGTCCCATGTAAAATATAAGTCTTCATCAATAGGTTTTTTTTCTAAATCTATTTGTTTAGATAAACTTGCTTCCATTTCAGCAACAGGCAAACCGTCTTTTAACCATCCAATGACAACATTTTCAAATGCCTCATCATCTGCATAAGGTATAAATGGTGTTGAAGGATCGTACTGTAAAGAGTAAGTTCCTATTTCACTAGCGGAGTATTTCGCATCTTTATCATCTTGAGCAGTATATGTCCAGTGTACAGTAAATATTACATTTTGATTCCCGTCTTCTTCAATACGAGCATTCATTTGATTTATTGTCCATTTATAGAAATTTGCCATAGTTAAATATTTTTACAAAGATAATTATTTATTTTTTAATAATTCTATTTCTGCTTTTAGTTCTTTTATTGCATTTACTAATATTGGCACTAAATAATCATTAGTCATTTTTAATTTATCTTCATCATTTTTATTTACTATAACAGCATTGTCTCCTTCTAGCTCTAAAACATCTTGAGCTAAAAATCCATATCTTTCTATACCATCCGTATCTTTTGCTTCTCTATCTGGTTTAAATTCAAATGATTTTGGTTGTAATTGATTTACAAAATCTAATCCATGAGGCACTTCTTTAATATTTCCTTTGTCTCTTGCATCTGAAACAGTAGTCCAACCTATCTGAATAAAAGCTCCTGAATGAGAAGTATTTCCCATTTGTATTTCGTTACTATTTGTAGTAATAGAACCTAATGATTGAGGTGTTTGAGATCCACTTCTACCTGCATTCCAACCTATAGCGATATTGTTTTGACCGCTTGTAACATTATACATTGATGCATCTCCAAAAGCAATATTTCTTCCTGTTCCAGACATCGCTGCACCACCCATAGAACCATAACCTATTGCAACATTACCTGCAGAACTTGTACAAGCATCTAACGCATCGATACCAATACCTATATTAGCATTTGCAGTTGTTAAACCACTTGCAACACTTTTACCAATTAAAATATTGTCATAACCAGAAATTATATTCTGAGCCGCTGCAAAACCTATTACAGTATTGTCGCTTCCTGTGTGTGTTTGGTTATCTACAGCTTGACAACCTATATAAGTATTTCTGCTACCTGTTGAATTAAACCTTCCTGCGATAGCGCCGAAGAAAGCATTGTTTTCACCAGTAGTTGTGTTTCTACCAGTGTAATAACCCATCATGGTGTTATAATCATTATTGGTTATGTAAGAACCACATTGAGAACCTACAAGAGTGGTATAGTTAGCGTCATTAATAAACTCTCCAGCTTGATGTCCAATACCTGTATTAGAGCTTCCTGTAGTTTGAGTATAAAGAGCTTTATACCCTATTGCAGTATTATTGGAAGAGTTTGTAATAAATCTTAATGAAAATGCTCCCATTGAGGTGTTTTCACCTCCTGTAGTAACATTTTCCATACATTCACCACCGACACCAGTATTATAACCTCCCGTTGTTAAATCTTGTAAACAATGATAACCAAAAGCATGGTTACGACCGCTTAATTGATTGAATAAAGCTTGGTGTCCTACTGCTACACTTTCTTCAGGACTTGGATCTGAATGTAATGCTCTCCATCCCACTGCAACACAATTACTACCAATAGAATTTGCATACATAGATTGATAACCTATTGTTACATTTGATGAGCCATTTGTTAAACCATACCCTGCTTGTCTTCCTATAATATCATTTTGTTCTCCATTATCTAAATTCTGTGCAGCTTCGTGTCCTATTATGTTGTTATAATTTCCACTTTGACTTGAGCCAATACCGACTCTATAACCAATTGCTACATTTCCTGTTGCGGTTGTTTGTTCTAAAGTGTCAGTCCCTATTGCTATATTTTGTTCTCCAGTAGCAGTCTGCATTGCTGCTCTACCTATGGCAACATTATGACTTTGAGTTGTTATGGCTGATAATGATGCCTGACCTAACGCTACATTGTTGCCTCCACTTGTTATAGCATCTCCAGCAGTCGATCCTATTGCTACATTGTTTGTTCCAGACAATAGTTGTTGTAGTGCTGACAATCCAATTCCTACATTTGAATCTCCCGTTATTACAGCAATACCAGTGTCTCTACCAATTAAGGTGTTATTAGCACCAGTCGTTATATTGTGACCAGAATTATATCCAAATGTAGTGTTTCCTGTGCCTGTTGTTGACGCTGCATTTCCACTTGCATAACCATAAGCTGTGTTTGCTCTATTTACAGACTCTCTATTATATACTTCACCATCGTTTGCTATTATAAACCTTTCAGCATTACTCGTATTAAAAACTAAACTACCTTCAGTGTCGCTAGTGTATCTTCTACCTACAATTGATGCATAAGGTGTAGATACATTATAACTATAAAATTGTATTTCTCCAACAGTATCTGTATTGTTGTTACCTTGGCCTTGTATTTGTATAATACCTTCACCACCAGATGAAACAGCTTTTACAGCTAGTATTGAATTACTTGCTCCGAACGCACCATTGATAGTAGTTCCTTTAATAATAACATTTCGACTGCCTTCATCACAAAATAAACTGGTTTGTCCACCAGCCTGTAATATAGTGTTTGTGTTTCCTTCACCACCGAAATACATTGAAGTAGAATTAAAACCAGCGGCTCCTCTTGTAGTTCCTGTATGGTCTTTGTATACATTCATAGCACCATAACTTGTGCTTGTAGTTTTAAAAACTACACCTATAGGTTGTGAAGATGTAAATGTAACGACACCATTAGTGTCAATTTTCATTCTTTCTGCATTAGCAGTTTTGTCAATAATTTCAAAATCACCATTAGAAACTGAACTAAATCTATAATTTTTACCACTACCAGATGTGTTTGTTAAATCTAGCTCGGTGCCTGTGCCTTGTAACGTTAATGTATTTGCGGATGTTGTAGTTCCACCTATAGCTACTCTTCCAGTATCACCTTTAATTACCATGCGTATATCATAACTTCCACCCGCAGGAGGTTGTGAAGCTATTTCAAATCCCGCATCTATATTTTCTTGAGCCGCTAATAACCAGTTATAATGTGTACTGCCAGTTTGCATATATAGTTCAGGCGAAGAGTTATTTATTATAAAATCATTATATACTGATACTTGACCATCATTAAAAATTTCAAAAGTATCCAAACCATTTCTACCTATTCTAAATTTACCTGCTGAACCTATATTTTCGATAAACCAAGTGCTGTTAGTATATGTGGTGTTTGAAGTTCCTAAAAAGATAGCTGGTCTACCTGCACCAAAAGTTCCTATTTTAACTTCATCTACCGAACTACTGGCAGCGGACGTATTAGATAAATTTGTAAACGTAGTACCTACAGCTGTTAACTGTATTTTGGTGTCACCAGATCTTTGTAGAAGAAAATCTCCACCTACCACATTTAATTTATCATAATACCCTTCGAGATAATTACTAGAATTATACTTAACTTGTAATAAAGCATTGGATGTGGTAGCTTCAGTCTTTATTCTATCGCCAGCATTAACTTTACCAGTTGTGGTTATGTCTCCTGTTATATTTTCGCCACTTAATATTTTTATTGCCATTACTATCTTTTTATAAATATATTAATTAAACTTAAGGGTTACAAGCTCCTGTTGATTGCACTGTTCCTGTACTTCCTGTTATTCTAAACCATCCAACTGGTGCATTAGGTCCACCGGGAAAAATTGGCCACTGTACTCCTGTACCTCCATCTACTGGGCTTGATGTGGAGTTACTTAAGTAAACTATATCACCAGTAGTGGGATAAGTACCACTCCCATCATGATAATAGGTTGCTTGAGAAGATAATTGACTACACATGTCAGAAACAAATGCAGATGGATTACCAACTAAAAAAGCTGTTAAAGACACAAAGCTTCTTCCATAAAATTCACTAAATGAATGTGGTGCACTTTGATTTACAGGCGGACTAGCTGTAGCATATATTTTAACTAATGAACCAGTTTGTGGAGTTGAACTTGTGCCAGACAAAGGTGCATTGGCAGTTGCCGATCTACTAGCTACAGTATTCATTTGACTTGCCTTTATTTCTCCTGAACTTGGTAAACTCATTGTTTAATTTGTTTTTTAAGTTCTTCTACTTCAGTTTTTAATTCTTTTATTGCCTCAATTAATACACCTGTTATATTTCCATATGCAACAGATTTCATTCCATCCTTATCTTCATAAACAACTTCTGGAATTACTTTTTCTATTTCTTGAGCTATAACACCAATTGATTTTTTATCTTCACCTATTTTGTTAAACTCAACACCTCTTAGTTGATTAACTTTTTCAAGCGAATTATCTATTGTTTTTATATTTTCTTTTACTCTTTCATCAGAATAAGCAATAACATCACCCGTTGCTCTTATGGTTCCATTAACGTCCAAAGTATAGGCTGGATTATTTCGATTAACACCAAGTTGCCCATTAGTTCCATTTGCAATCCATGAGTCGCTTGTTCCTACAATTCTAGAGTGTTCAACACTACTTTCGAAAAATCTAACAAATCCAGCTCTTAGATTTAAATCGTCATCTGCTGCAATATCTAAATCATTAATTGATGAAGCTCCTATATATCTGTTGGCATTTGTTGTTGCATGAAAATATATTTTACTTGTGCTATACATATTTATATTGCTACCACAATGAGTTTGACTTGCTATATCTAGTTCGCCTGCAACCCGAGCAGATGCAGCTGTGCTTCTAAATGTAGCTGTATCTGTAATATTATACGGATAAGTACCAGTACCACCAACAGAGAGTGCTAAAGTTGTTGGCATATCACAACCTAACCCATAATAAGCTAAATGTACTGAAACGTTTGGCCCACTACTCCATGTTAATTTCATGTCTATTAATCCACCTCCATTTATTCTTACAGCAGTTATATTTGCATAACCACCATTAGCGTTTTTAGTCGAAGACAATACTTGTACTCTAGCAACATTTGAAGGGCCATAACCTCTAGATGCTAATATTGTAGCTGTGCTGTGCGCCGCAGTCTGTATATTTATTATTACCGAAGAACTGTCACCTACATTACCTATTGTGTACCATCCATCACTTGTGGCAGTTCCTGTTATAGAATTAAAAAATTTATGCCCTGTAAAAGTATAACGACCACTTGTTCCAAACCTCCATATTTCAGATCCATTACCTAAGCCACTTTGAACTAATAATTTTTCATTAGTTGGTGCAGTTGTTCCTCCCACACACATTTGTTGATAGACATTTACTCTACCGTAACCATCTATAACCATTCTTTTTTGTGGGGTTCCTGAAAGTGCAGTATAAAACTCCATATCATTACCATTCCAACCGTCAAAATAAATCCCGCTGCTATCTAATGCACTATCGTGATATGTTACAACACCTGAATTATTTACTCTTGAGTTAGCTCCTATATACAAGCCAGATCCCGATTGATCAACTGTGGATATACCAGAGCTAGAAGAAGCGCCAGTAAATGCTATTTTAAACTGAGTAGATTCTTCCTGTGGTAAAACTAAATTACCTGAAGTAGGGTTAGTGACACCCATCCCAAAGTTTGATCCTTGAAAATATGATCCAGCATCATCTATTCTTAATTTCGGATTAGAATATGTGCCACCGTAAGAATAAACGCTAAAATGATTACGAGAATATATACCTAAACTATCTTGATCTCCAAAATTATCCCATTCTCCTTCTGTTACTCCTAAAGGTGCTGCGGTTGTTGTATCCCCAAAATGTATTTCACCACCTTGAGCCATTCTTACTCTTTTTACTGCTCCAGTTGGATAAGTTCCTAATTCAGTAGTGTTAGAAAGTGTAAATCCTATTGTACTCGCACTGCTTCCAATAGTTATCGCATCTGTACCGTTGTGATTAATTGCAAACTTTAAAATTGGTCCAAGATGTTTTAATTCTGTAGACGTTGCTTGACCTGGCGTACCTGTATTGTTAGCACCTGTTAATTTTAATGAAGCTGTTGTGTCGTTCCCTATGTTTTGAATTTCTAATCCTTTTCCTGTAACCCCTGGATTGGATGTTCCTATACCGACAGAACCAGTATTGGTGTTGTGTATTGTGGCTGGCCCTCCAGCCCACTGATTACCAGAACCACCACCAGAACCACTGCTTATAGCAGTAGGTAGTTTTATTAACACCCATACAGCAGAACTAAAATCAACTCCACCCTGCATGTTGTTTGTTTCATTAGGATATTCATCAAAAAATCCTTGAATACCATCATCTTTACCAAATCCTGCTGTTTCAAAACTATCTTGTCCACTAAATGTTCTTGTGGCTGTAACAGTCATTTTAGCATCACTAGCGGGATGCCAATTAAAAGCATTTGCTGTAGCTGTTGTATATGCCGCAGATGGATTTGTAACATTAGTATCAGACATACCCACTGAGGTTTGGGTTGTGTTAGCCCACCTACCGAATCCATCGTAACTACCATTTATGTTCCATCCAAATTTATTATTACCACTGTGATTTGGGCCAACAGATGTCATGCCGTTTGCGGCACCTCCACTAAAAAAATATTTCCATGCCCTTCCTTCTGGAACACCATAAATAAAGTCAATTGTTCTATTGTCTCTCCATTTAGTAAAATCTGTTGATCCCATTATCCTAACTTCTGTAGGATAACTATCACCAAAATCAGCAGAAAATTCAGTAGTTGCACTTTGAGTTGTACCAAGTGATAGTCCACTTACTGAACTCCATGTAGTTTGAATAGCTGACATTGCACTAGCAGCATATCTACCTACTAAAATCCATTCACCAAAAGTATCTGTTATTACTCTACATTTTTGTAATCCACCATTAGGTGTGGCAATTAATCTTACCTCAGACGTATAAGTTCCAAAACTTTTTTGTGTTGCACCCGTCGATAGTTCTCCTTCTGGAAAGGTTAAATTATTTGTAAAGGTTGCATGACCAGGTGCAGCTATTGTAAGTCTAGTGCCAAACCCAGCAGAACCATTTTGTGTTTGAAATACTAAAGAACCTTTGTCATCTGCTCCATCTCTAAAACCTGCTAAAGTTGCAACACTATCACCATTGTTAGAGTATATTATTTCACCAATAGGTCCATCTGTTGAGTTTGTTCTCTTACCATACAAAAACACAGTAGATACTGAACTTGTAGTTGCTGTATTTGAGACAGTAAATGTAGCATCAACTGTAGTATCACCATTTAGATAAGTTGTTCCGTTGTTATATAAATTAAAACTATTATTAATAGCTCCTATACCTAATTTATCAGTAACTAAAGCTGTATCTGTTTCTGTTTGTCCTATAACATTTAATCCATTGTTTATTTCTACACCTTGAGCTTGATTTTGAAAAAATGTTTTAGTTTCAGTCATGTACATTTTTCTGCTGCCATTTACAGCAAAGCCTATTTGATGATCACCAGGCCAGTATATACCAGTGTTGGTATCTCCAGTATTACTTATAGACGGAGCAGTAGCACTTCCATCGGGTAAATCTATATTAGCTCCAAAAGTTACTAAACCACTGGCACTCATAGTCACATATGACGTAGTTGCAGATTGTAACTGTATTCCTCCAGCTTGTGAGTTAAGTTTTAAGCCTCCACTAGCTCCAGAATCTGTAGATACAATCCCTGAATCTGCCCAACCTGTAACACCAGTATAGCCAGCACTCGTAGCTATTATATCTAGTTGTGCTGTCTCTCCACCCACCTGCACGCGCGCGTTCGCGGAGGCACCAGTGTTTGTGTTATAAACAGCTAAGTATGTTATGCCGTTTTTAGATAGATTGATATCTATATCTCCAGCTATATTCTCACTACTTAGAAACTTAATTGCCATATTTTATATTTATTCAAAGATAGTTAATTATAAGAATACATTTTTTTAACTACATTTCGTTTATTCTAGATTCTAATGCTACTATTTTAGCATTTAGCTCTTGTATTGTTTTGACAAGCACAGCAAACTCCATACCTACTTTCAAACCTTTACCATCTTCATATCCAGAAACAAGTTCACCTTGTTCTTCTAAAGGTACCCCATGCTCATCATGTGTTTTATATATTCTAGTATCTCTAGTATTAACCCAAGATGGAAAAACTTGTTCAACCTCTTGAGCTATTAATCCTATTTGTTTTTTGTTGTCACCTATAAAATTAAAATTTTTAACTTTAAGTGACAATATATCATCTAGTTTAGAAGTTGCTTCTACAATGTTTTCTTTTACTCTTTCATCTGAGCTAATTGTACCGTAACTACCATTTATATTTTTTATATCTCCATCATCTTCAAAGTCGATCATGTTCTGCATGTAACCACCGATGTTGTACTGTCTCCACTTAACAGACACATTACTTGTGCCTGCATCTGGACAATCATATAGCCATGTTCCTAGCGTTTGGTTAAGGCTTATTCTACTTACTAGCAAAGCGTTTACGTAACCACCAAAATATATACTACTGCTATTATTATTAGCAGGTCCGTCTACATACAGACTATTTGATGTAGAAGAGTTACCCCAAAGCTGTAACCCCCATGTGTTTTGATTATTAGCTGGTTCATATCCGAACACATATTCTGGGTTATGAGTGTGCCCTGAATGTATATCGCTTGTTATTATATTAACTGGGCCATCAAAGTTTTTTGCAGCAGTAAAATAATTAGTACTACCATTTAATTTACCTATTTGAGCTTTTAAAACTCCTGCGGCTTTAAATGTTATGTTAGGTTGATAGCTTGTTGATGTACCGTTTGTGTCTGTATCATTTATATCTACATTAGCTAAGGCTCCAGATGCTGCAACTCCTATTCCTCCAATATTAACTATTCCTTCTGCTCTTATTTGACCATTAACATCTAATTTATATTGAGGCGAATTAGTTCCAATTCCGAGGTCGCCTCCATTAATCCAACTATTACCAGTCGCATATAATCTAATATTTTCTGTGCCATTATGTTTCATTTGCAAAATAGGATCATCAGTTCCTGCACTGGAACCAGTACCTAAATAAACAATTTGGTTAGTTGTATTATTTTTTATTATTTCAAGTGCAGCATATTGATTAGATTTATCAATAGTTAAACCTCTTCCAGGCGAAGTTGTTCCTATTCCTACGTTTCCTCCATTAATATATGAATTACCACTGTTTCTTAAAACAACATTTGTTGAAAATGTTGGGTAGTTTCCACTACCACCTAATTCATTACTAGTAAAACTTTGAACATAAAAATTATCAATAGCTGAAACATATCTTGTACCTGTATCAGACACTAACATTCTTACAGTTTTTGTGCCATCAGTTTTTTTGTGTCCTAATGCCCACCAGTAACCTGTGCCATCTGAACTAAAAGTGTCAAGTCTCTGATAAGGATAGTCTTGATTCCAACCTGAAGCACCTATTGTAATAGAAGAGTAACTTGATGTATCTTGCAGTCTTAATCCAACTCCTAATACATCAAGGTTTTTAGATGGAACTTTATTAATACCAACATTACCAGTATTTGATATTACAATATTAGTGTTAAATGCAGAACCATAAGAATTGCCAATATATAAATAATCACTACCACTATTCCATTTTATAAATCCACCATCACCTCCAGCCAAACTATCGCCTAACCATAATTCTGCAGCTGAATCAATTATAGAAGTCGTTCCACTGACTTGTAGTTTAGTTGAGGCTGTAGTGTTTCCAATTCCTATATTACCATCACCTTTAACATAAAAGTCTGTTGTTAGAGCCGAACCATCTTTTATATCTGTGCCATCAGTTCTAACTATACCAAAGTCTTGTCCAGCTACTCTTGAAATATATGCTTCATGTCCACTATATTTCATAAACCCAATTCTTTTAGAAACTGAATCTACTATTAAACCTTGATTTTCTGCATTTATAAATATACTGCCTGTTTTTACCTCTAATTTTTCAGTAGGTGCATCAGTATTTATTCCAACATCATTTAAAAATGCTGATTTTCCTGAAGCAGCATAAAAAGCAAAATTTGTAGAAGTTCCTTGTGTGGCATCTGCATAAAAAGAATAATTGTTTGTGCCACTTCCTTGCACGTTCGAGTATACTCCAATATTTGTAGTTGCACCTCCAGTTTCTAAAATTTGTAATTTATATGATGGAGTTGTACCTATTCCTAGCCTACTATTTGTGTTATCCCAATACAAACTTGAATTACTGCTTAATGCAGTAGTTGATGACCAAAAAGCCACCCTGGTTGCAACTCCAGTACCAGTAACTGTTCCTGTGGTTGGGGTTGTCCATGTAGGATTAGAGTTTCCACCAGATGTTAATACTTGACCAGATGAACCATAGTTAGTTCCTGTCGAGCCGACAGATATTGCGCCTGTAGCTGTAATTCTTAATCTTTCAAGTGCATCTAATGCGCTTCCAGTATTGCTAACATTGAAAGTAAGAAAGCCTCTTGATGACACCATCATTTGACTAGATGCATCTCCCATATTCCCAACAGCAAACTTAGCAGATCCTATGTCTCCACGAAGCTCTGTGATTGTTGGAAATGAAATTAAAGATGAGCCTATCCTCATTCTCTCTACTTGAGCAGTAGTGCCAGCAGCGTTTGTATAAAACCTTAAATTAGTGTCGTAATTTTGAAGATTAATTGCATCTATTTTTGCATATGCATTAGTGCCTGCATTTAATACTCCTAATTCTATAACAGACGCATTGTTTTGAGTAGTGGGTTTTAATTGTAGCTTTGGACCAGCTACTTCTATTTTAAATTCCCCATCTATGTCTCCGCTACTTAAGAATTTTAACGCCATGTGTGTAAAGTTAATGTTTTACACAGCGGTTACCAAAATCCTAGCTTCAGCAGTAGCTAAAGTTGTTGTAGTAGTTATAGTTACTTGTGTTGTACTGTTTCTAACTGTATCTGCATAAATTGTTTCGCCAGTAGACTTTAATACTAACTGTACAATTACATCTAATGTTCCTAAGTTATGAGTTACAATAATAGGGTTAGTTGAGCCATCTCCAATGTCAACTGCATAATTTAAATTTGTGCCTACACAGGTCTGCACTTCCGTACAGAAGTCTGTTACTTGAGATGCGGTAATTGCTATATCAACATCAGCTGCACCAGTAATAATTCCTTTCCCATCTACTGTAAATGTGCCAACTGTATTTGCATCTCCATATGTTGCGGCAGATAAACCACTTTGAGTTTTTATTGATACTGCTCCAGCAGCAGTGATGGATGTTCCACCAGCTGTAGGAAAACTAGCAATACCAGTTGTCGTTGCAGTTGCTATACCTATATTATTTTGAACAGTAATCCAGTCGGTTAATGCTCCAGCTCCAGCAGCGGTTGCAGTTTGACATATTAATGTGTCACCAACTGCTACAGTTTCAGTATAAAAAGTACCATCTACAGTTACGACATAAGTATCTCCAACTGCACATGCAATCTGTGTGCCTCTACTATCTAAGAAATCATTTGTTCCTGCAACCTTACCCGTACTACCATCAAATCCTCCTTTAAATTCTAAAAGTCCCGTTACAGCAGCATCGACATATGCTTTTGTCGCTGCGTCTTGTGCATCTGTAGGATTAGTTACATTTATAAGTTTATTTGTATTAATATCTAAGTTAGCAGCGGGTGAACCTAGTAAGTTAATAGGAATTTCGCTACTTGCTTTTCTCTTTTGATCAGTACCATCTAACACTATAAACTCATCAGTGTTAACCCAAGTTTGAGTCATGTCTGGTAAGTCATCTAGTTTTAAATTGTATGTTACGGTATCAGTTGCTGAAACTACAGATGTTAATCCAACATTATGTGCAAATGTTATTGTATTTCCGTTTTCAACAGTTTGTGTACCGGCGGCAGGTGTAACAGTATCTGATATAGTAAAACTAGTTATGGGCTGTGTACCAGCAGTAACTGCTGTAATTTGTCCTTTTTTATTGTAACCAATACTAGTT
>UEXM01002721.1_pt1 | contig 12146 bp, 3 predicted proteins | sample 1796661 | NCBI WGS metagenome assembly UEXM01 (sample SAMEA4772469, study PRJEB27181) | metagenome | reverse complement strand
AGGAGGGTTGAGTTGAGAGATAGAGATAGTTTGCTGATAGAGCGCAGCTGGGCCTTGGTGTAGTTCTCCAGGGAACATAGCAATACCAGGAGGAGGAGAGTAATGTGGGTTTGACTTTGCACTATACACAGGCCGCCAAACCCAGTCGTAGTTAGCTTCTTTAGTGACTTTGTTTTTAGTGGCATCTAAGTACCAGTCTGCGGCCCTTGTAAAGTAAGGTGTATTGTCAGCATATGAGTAAGCATTAAGCCATCCGTATGACTGGTACATATCGGTTCTCATTGGGTTAGTCCCCATACCGTAATCTTCCATGCCTAGGAGTTCGTGGTAATAGGCATCAGCTAGTTTTACCATCCCGTAGTACCCTTTATTTTTATGCCTGTCTAGCATGTCGCCCCCACCGGCTTGAGCGGTAAAGGGGTATCGTGACTTGTTTTGACGGGTAAGAAGTTTTACTAAAGTGGATGGGACGAAGGTCGTTGTTTTACTTTGTGCCTGATTTCTCCATGGCCTACGCCACCGACCCACATCTATCCACAAGTAGTTTGAGCGCATCGACAAAGTAGTTTGGTTTCCAGAAATTTTCTTGTTTCGCAAATATTCCATTACTTCTTCAGGGAACGGTGCAGTAAACAGCGGGGAGATTCTATCAGTAATGAGTTCGTCTTCTTTAGAGGCTCTTTTTTTGTGGAGTTGAATTTTAAAAGATAGAACGGTTTCACCCCATTCTTCTAACATAGCGATTATTTTTTTATTGATTTTAGGCAGAGGCCTTCGGCCAGCTACCTTTATTTCGAAATCTTGGTATGCATAGCTTGCCTCCACTATTACTCCCAATTCTTCTTCTTTAGCCTCGACCATAGCCTGTAATTCTTCAACAGACGCAGTTGTTATGTTGTCATAGCGCTTACCCCACTTCTCATAGTTGGGGGCTGATATCATGGTAGGTTGGTTGACCTTAATTTGGTTAGTTGGTGGGTTCTTTCGTGCTGCCTCTTCCCTTTCCCAATAATCATCTATTGTCTTTTGAGGCACCACTGAAATGTACCTGCTTGGGATATCTTGTGTTATCATGAGTTGGTTTGTGCTAGTCATCGCCTCCTTAAGACGCTCATTAAATTCGGGATGTTCACGGTACTCCGATGGTTCTGCTCCCACATCTTTGTTGTCAAAGGTCCTGATGTCGACTTCGAGAAGTACATATTCTTGCTTCTTGCCGGAGTAAGTGCTGTTTTCTCGTCCTTTTTTCATCCTGATTCCTTGGCCAAGAGTGTAAGTAAAATAGTTGGCTGGCTCCACTGTTCCTATCTTGTCTCCCATCAGTAGTCCCCTTTCCATAATAGAGGAAAGGTTAGACTTTGGTGTGGTGTGATACACTTTGTTGATTCTTAGGATTGGTGGGTTCTTTCTTGGCCCTTGAATAACTTCTATCTTACCGTACTTGCGTTTCTCAGTCATCCCTACCCAAGGTACATCAGGACACTTAGGCATACGATTTACTCCGTTCTTACGAGCGTACCTCCAAGGGTCATGTCCCCATACCCATAGTGAGAGTAGCCTACGGCTTGGTTGGTTCTGAGTCTTTTGCTTCTTGACTAGTGGGCCTTTGCGCTCACCGAAGTTATCACCCATGAACCTCTTGTTGAATCTTACTTGACGAGTACACCAGTACCAGTCTGTCCCTTTCTTTGTAGCAGGCCCAGTCCACTTATCTATTGCCTTTGCATACATGTCTTCTAAGTGTCGTGGGCCTTTGATGTAGTCTTTAGGTCCGCCTAGTCCTAGTTTCTTACGCATCGCTAGAATACGCCTTCCACTAGTACGGCCACTGTTGATACCGAGTTTCTTTGCTTCTTGTGGAGATAGTCCCGCTACCTTGCCCCAGTCGGAGTCGAGGAATGCTTTGAGCTCTTTGTTCTTCATGTTGATGAGCTTAGCCCAGTCTTCAAACCAATCGAATAGGTCTTTCTTTGGGTTAGCCCATGGAGCATCATCGTGCAAGTCTCGGTATGCCTCTTCTAACTCATCTTCTAGCTCTTGCTCTTCGGTTGTGATAGGGAGAGCGTCTTGAATCAGACTTTCCTCATATCGTCGACGCTCTTCTTCTGCTTCCTCTTCTTCTCTTCTTATTCGCTCTTTATCCTCAGCTAGAAGTCGGTCGGCTTTTTCCTGTTCTTTTCTAGTAATGCCTACATCCATATCGTCTTGCGGGAATTGTTCAGCAAGTTCCGCTGCTTCTTCTGCTGCTTCTGCTCTTCTTTTTTCGCGAGCTCTATTTGCAGCTTCTTGCTCTTCTTGACTAATGCCTACATCGAGAGTATGTCTCGCGTTTACTAGTGGTACTTCTGATAGAATCTTCTTAGCCCCGTCATTGTACTTGCCCTTCAACATAGTAACACGCAGGTCGAATTGCATCTTCTTTGACTTCTCGACTAATTCGGTAGCCGACTTTGCCCTTCTCTTAGCTTCTTCCTTAGTTAGCCCTCCTCGCTTGAAGATATCTTTGGCTCTTTGTTCTTCAGTGACGCTTGGGTCGGGGTCTAAGTATACGCTGAACATATTTGCGAAGCGTTTCTCATAGTGCTTCTTACCTCTTAGTGAAACTTCGATAATAGCTACATTGCCTAAGAAGTCCTTGAAGCGGCGCCCATAGAAGTGTCTGCCACTTGTGTCCCACTCCACAAACTCGCCTCGCTTTAGCATAGCATTGAATTGTGTCCGAGAAACAAACTTTCTGTCAGCTCCGTCGCTTCTTCGGCGTGGTCTAGTAGTGTAGGTAGGCGGTATGCTAGAGTTAGGGATATGCTTGTGTAAGTAATGAAGTACTGTGCTCTTACCCCCACCTGAAGGGCCACTGATGGAAATAATCTGTATCTTGTTTGCATGGCGTGGGTTGACTAATACTTCCGGTGCAGGCACTTCTAGCTCTATCTCGAAGTAGGACTCCTGGAGCTTACTTCCTACTAGTTGGTAAATGTCATTAGCCACCTTCTTACCTAAGTCATCAGGAGTTGGGCTCCCTACAAAGATGGTTAGTTTGCTAGAGCTTAGCGCGAGGTTGGCTGAGTAAGTCCTACTAAGCCCTGGAAGTACACTATTGTCGAAGCGCATGTAATAGATGTGGCCGCCTGAACTCTTGTCGTCAGGTTGTTTGGTTTTTCCGTTATTATCGGGTATTACGCTTTGATGAAACTCCCCTAGAAGCTCTCTAGCTGCTTCGTAAGGTATGTCTTCAATACCGTAGTCTGATACCCATTGTAGTGTGTTTACTTGTGGAGGCGGGTTTTGAATTACATAGTGGTGGTCGAGGAAGGTTCTTAGTTGGTTAACCATAGAAACCATAGCCTCTTGCTTGTAGGCTTGCCCACCTTTCTTCGTGTACATTGTAGGGTGGTGAGTAATCATGTCAGCCATTTGTACAAGTTTACTAGCACCATAATAGTCTCCTGATTGAGTTAGGAAATCTTCGTCTGCTATTCCCTTACGACCCAAGTCGGTGTCGAATAAGAATGCTAGGTCTTCGGTTAGCTTCGATGGTAAGTTTAGTTCAGGCCCTATTTCATTGCGGAACATCTCCGCACCGATTTCCCAACCTGGCTCCTTTACACCCTTCTCGCGAAGCTTGGCTATGTCGTGGTATAGGGCTAAGAGGTAAACTGCATCCATGTAGTTGTAGTTTCCAATTATGGGTTGAGAAAGATAGCTTCTGAGTTTCTTGCGAGTGTCACTATCCAAACCATATTCATTCAGCTTGAAGAGCCTGCCTTTGGGTTGCTTGTCTGTTGGTGCTAAGTGATGCTTTAGCCACCAATACACATACATTGTATGTCCATACTCGTCAGCCCCATAGTGTTCATGAGCATAGTCGAGACCTTTCAGTTCTTCTAGAGCCTTCGCCACATATTGGTCTTTGACTTTAATGGGGGGATTTGGTGCAGGGTTAACGAGGGCTGTGAGTGGGTTGGTTGCTGGCTTTCGAGCAAGTTTGCTGGCTGTGTTCTTTGCCTTGGGACGAAAGGAAATTTTAGCTATTGACTTGAACTTCTTGTTAAACAAGTCAACCATTTCTTTGGTAATTCTGTTTTGGAATTCAACCTCAGGCCTATCTTCCCCCACCTCCTTCTTAGCCACTTCTTCTCCTTTACCTATCATGCCGTCAACAGTATCTATGAATGCATCTTCGCTCATTCTTAGGTACTTCTCTTCACCACCCTTCTTTGAAGTAATAGTAAAGTGGTCTAGTTTGTGCTTCATTACAGTATAGAAGCTCTTGATACCCCATGCAAAGTGCAGGTCTAAGTAAAACTGAATATCATCTGCGGAGGTAAGGCTTGGTTCGTCTTTAGATGGGTGAGTATGATAGAACATTGTAGCACCTTTGAGTGCTTTGTTGATTTTGATTTTAGGCATAATAAAAGAAGCTCGGCGGTGCCATAGCTCGTTTCCTTTCTTCCAGCCATAAGATTCTCCTGCATAGCTAACCCCTTTCCACAAGCGTTCATGTAATCCTTCGGGGTTTTTTATTGTGTACTTGGTGAAATATTTTTCAGGGTTGTCGATAAGCATTTCATCCATTTCTTCGTGAAAGTCTGTCTTACTAATTGGGTTGGGGCGAGCATAGTACATATGCCCCCTAACAACGGTTACATCACCCGGTGGATTAGTCCTGGCATGCGTCATACCTTTGGGCTTGAATGAAACTAGGCTGTACTCGTCTTGTACTGGTAGTGCAAAGTGAGTAGTTGTCAGGCCTGTTAGTGCAGTCTTTACCTGTGATTGCGATAGCTTTCCTTTGATGTAGACTGCCCAGTTTTTACCTTCAACATCCACCATCGATTCGATGACTTTATGTCCACCAATTTCTTGTCCGGCTCCTGGAAACGGGGTGTTCTCAAGAATTATTTCAACTCTCGAACTCATCGTCATCATCTCCCAGGGTTATGACCGCAAAAATGTGGTCTTCCTCTTCGCCGCTAGTTGAGGGGAAGCGGCCATGGATAATGGCTTCTTCGGCCTGTGTATAAATGAAATTGTCTTCGGCGTCCATAAATTGACGGCCTTTCTCTAATAGTGGTAGTTCCCATGCTTCGTACCGCTTAATTGCCATAGCCTTCCAACTTGGTTTTGGTTCCGGTTCTTTTTCCCACTCGTTGTAGGCCTTTCGATACTCCTGAGTTCGACGATTCCACATAGAGTTGGCTGATGCTGGGTTGCTGCGCACACTACGCTCTAAATCAGAAAACTTGTTGCTTTTCCTGAAATTTTTGTTACCCATTTTGCGGTTGATTATCTTCTGCTTCTCTTCTTCTGTGATATCTTTGTTGACTAGTTGTGCAATAGTCTCCCTACTATCTTCTGAGGTTGTTGCCGTGTTCCTTAGTTCCTTACCTAATGCTCGTCCTAGTTGCTTAGCATCCTCGACTGACTGCTCGTCTTCGCGATGATATTCGTCACTTAGTAGTCTCTTTAAGCTATACTTGCCTGACTGTGACTCAATTATTCCTTTGCGCCCACCGGGGATATTAGGTCCTCTCTCATCGAAAATTGCGTCAGCAGAACTGAATGGCATTCCTGTTAGTTCCGGATAGAAGCTAACTCCCGTCTGTGGGTGCTGCCTTGCTTGGTCCCAAATTGGCTTGTAGTTAGGAGTCCACCCTGACTGACCTCTTCGTGGGGCACCCCTTTCGATAGGGGAAACAAACTCGTCTTCCATTGTTTTCTTTGCATCTCCGAACGCAATATGCCCGGCCTTCTTTTGCCTACCATGGCGGAAATATTCTGTCGGGGAAGGTTCGGACATGCCTCCGCCCGCTATCCAGCGGGGTCCGCGAGCATAACCGTACATTGGGTTCGTTCTGACATGTGTCACTTTGACCCGTGATGGATTCTCTAACTCTTCCGCACCTATTTTTATCGGCTTTGGACCGATTTGTAATCCGCCAGCTCCGTCTACCTGTTCATGAGAAATGTCAGATGGGATGTCTGCACTTTTATCCGGTCGCTCAGAAATGATAACTGGTGGTCCTGTCAGCCTTCGACTCATTAATGGTCTCTCCAGTGGGCGCATTCGAGAATAACCGCTTTTTTCTTCCATCCACCCAGTCTTGCCTTTCTTCTGTTGTTCCTTTACAAAGGCGTAAGCTACCTTGGTTTCGCGACCTAGGGATTCAAATTCGACTTCGACGACTACCTTCGGGTCGACCCAAAAGATATTTTCATTAGCTGGCGTGGTATATGGCAATACATTCGCAAAGCTATTTCGCTCCCAACCGTCGTTGTTTCTTTCGCCCAGGATTTTGTGGAATAAGTCTCTTTTTTGGTCTTCACTCATTTTGAAGTTTCCAACTCTCTGAAACGCTATGAATGCAGGACCCCTGGAACTACTCTTGGAGACTGCTATGACGACCTTGCCTATGATTTCCTTTTTGTCTTCCCAATATTTTGCAGTAGTATCGACACCAATTATGACGGCATCAAGAGTGTAGCTGGTCTTTATTTTGTACCTCTTGCCACCACCGTAAACTACAACTCCTTCGTTGTTAGCCTTGACTACATTATCACTCCAAAAGGCTTCAAAGTTGGTGTATATGTCTTCTGTGAATGTTTCATGTGGGATTACTGAGATTCTGTCATTCTTGACTTCGGCAAGTAAAGCTAGTCGCTGAGCAATAGGAATATCCCTACTTACTGCGGTGCCGTCGAAAGATAGCACATCATGTATTACCAGCTTTGCCTTTCTGAAAGCGTGAGTGTCGTGGACTGATATACCATCCTCTTCACTATCTTCTTCTTGACGGTTGAGTATACTAGTGACTGATTCTCTCCCAGCTATTTGGCCTATATCGTTGTAAGTAACTACTTCTCCTGTAACGATAGCTTCTGTTACCCCTATACTTCGGCATGCATTCTCAAATGCATGAGTTAGGTGGTTATCCCACGCGAACAAACCCCCTTTAGTACACATCAAAGCCCGTTGTCTTTCGGTTTGTATAGAATCAATCATTCCCTCTCGCTTCTGAGTCTTGTCTAGGTCTTGCCCGTTTACCTTGAACCTCCCCATAGTATTGAAGGACATGCAAGCAAGCCATCCATCTAGCTTAGGCATGGCAGTTATTGATTCATGTTGTAGCGCTTCTTCACCTGCTACTTTCCTTGAAATAGGGGTCATGTTTGGCTTTTTCCAATCAGATAGAAGTTTCACCATTTCGTGCGTTCTATCATTCTTACCGCGAGCAGTGCGGTAGCAGGGGTAGCCAGCATCGGCGTAAGGGAATCCTTCTCCTAAGCTTGCTTCTTGACAGAACATGTCCACTCGTGCTTTCAGTTCTGCAAACCTCTCTAAGACATTCTCAGGGTGGGCATCGACTAGTGGGTCAAAGCTAGATAGCTCGCTTCTTTTGAGTGGTACTCGTACTAGGCCTGTTGAATCTTCTATCCCCTTCTTGTAGTGCATACCGAAGAAGAAGGGCATTTTTTGGTTCTTCTTGTATACACCTGTGTCAACCCAAATCTTACCATTAGCTATTGCTTTCTTGCGGTAGGTCTCTTTGCCTACGATTGCACCAGCCTTTAGTCCGTATGTCTCGGCTAAGTTGCTAAGGTCTGCCCCGAAGTTGAACCTCTCTCCTTTCATAGGTGCATACCAAATCTGATAGTTGCGCCCACTGAACATGATGATGTGTTTGCGACCTGCTTTAGTCAGCATCTGACTTATTTTTGACACTACTTCCTTGTGCTCCTTTTCAGGTAGGTTAGCTGGGTTGTCAATGTCTATCCACCCAAACTTAGGGTTACTCGCTTCCTCGTTTAGTACTTCAAACCATAGGTCTCGAAGGCCTAGGTGCTTACCACCGTCAAGCGAATAGTATGTCTTTGAATCAATGAACTCTTCTATTTCTTCGGTGCTAGTAATTATCACCTCTCCCTTCGCACCCCCTGGTATAACCTTGCCAGAAGTAAAGCTAAATGACCTAGTGTGAAGTGGGTGGTACATAGTTTTGCTTAGCCTGAAAGGTAGGGTCTTTTGGTTGTACTCTTGAATCCTTTCTTTAATGATAGCCGCTTGTTGCTTCTCAACATTGGTTTCAGCCTTGAATGGTTTTGGTGACCAGTCATTGGAAAAGGGTTGGTCACTCGGTGCCCCGTAGGCTTTAGTGTAAAGTAAAATTAGCTCAGGTAGGATAGCCTCGATATAATCATCGGTAGTGAAGTCGGGTTCACTAAAAACAAACCTAGGCTCCCCATCTTCACTACTTGTTGCACCACGGTACATTATGCCATTAATGAAGAAGGTACGGCGAGTAAAGAACTCTTTGAGAAAGTCCCTTAGTTCAGGTACACTAAGCTTGATATTAGCTCGATACGAGTTAAGCGCATATAGTTCGAACTCGGCAAGAAGGCCACCCAGGTTCATAACTAAGGCCTCCTGAATGGCTCAGCTAGTGGTGGGGACACTGCTGGTGTTTCCACAGGGTCCGGTGGTACTTCGGTTGTAGTAATTGCAGCCGCCGCTCTAGCGGCAGGGTCGGTAGCAATTAATTCTCTAAAGACTGAAACCACAGTAGCCGTGGCTGGGAAGGTAAATCGGTTGAGTGCTTTCTCATTTCTAAATGAACGGAACTGTTTCTTAAACTGAGCAATAAGTTGGTCTTGTGTATAGAGCTCGGTGCGAGCATCTTCTATCTCCGCTGCGATAAAGCCAATTAACCCATAGTCATTGTAGTAGGTGCTTTGCAGATAGGCTAAGAATGCTTCAACATCAGTTGAAGAAGTTTCTGGTGGCAGTGCGTACTGCCCCGGTGAGCGAAGTAGTTTTCCGAAATCGATGAATGAAGAAGTAATTGGGACTGCTGGAATAGCTTGTGAGGTGTTTGCTCTATGAGCTGCTACTGCCGCTGCAAGCCTTCTCATCATTTCATGTGCTGGTACTTCTCCTGACTCCACTGCGGTTTTGGCCCTTGCTGTAAGTAATGGCCACATATGCTCTAAAATTACCTTAGAAGGCCTGATTCTTTGGCGGTCTTGAGCGGGGTCTCCTCTTCTCCCGCCCACAACCAAAAGTGCTCGTTGTGCTGAGTCATCTTCTTCAAGTAAACCTGCTCTTAGTAGGTTTCTTTCACCACGGTCTAGTTGCTCAGCTAGGGTAACATACCAAGTATAGAACCCAGTAGTCAATTGGCGAAGCACTTCTCTCAAAAGCGGACTGTCGATTCGGTAGTAAATTAACTCAGGGTCTGCTGTACGGAAGTGTATTAGTGCTGCTTCGGCTCCGGGTCCGGCTGACGCTTGTTCAAGGCCTGCTGGTGCTCTTGTAGTAAGTCGCGGACCAACCAGTACCTCATCGCGCCTTGCGTCTTCGGGCTCGGTGAAGTTAGAGATGTAGTTGGAAACCGCATTAGTATAGTACGCCAGCTCATTCGTATGGAAATCCCCGGTGTAAAAGTTGACAAAGTCATCTCGGTATTTGCCCCTTAGACTGTCATACATAGCTGCTAGGTAATCAGCAATTAAGTCTGCGCGTTGTTCTGCATAAATATCGAGAATGCCCTCACCGCCTCGCAGATGGGCTCTTCTTCCCTGACTGAATGGCCTAGTAGGGTCGGCAGGTACACTCCGCATGGCTTCATTGAGTGGGGGGTAGTGACCTGGCGCATCGTCTTTGGTTAGTTTACGCATGTCTCTTCGTGTAGTGTAATATGAGCCCGCATTGAAGACAGTATAAGACGCAGAAAGAAGAAGCCTACCTACTATGTTTAATGGAGTATGTGCGGCTTGGTTGTTTGTACCTTGATTGGCTGGTCGGTATAGGATAATACCAGGAACCTCCCCTGCATCGGTTCTGTAAACTTCCTGAACATTTTCAACTGCTACCCCTCTTGGAATACCGGCAGCATCAACTGACTCCATTTGGTATCGCGAAATATTCGGTCTGTTCCTTTGTCTGACGGGCGTATTTTGTCCAGTAATTCTGAACAAGTCTCCGCCATCCATGTGAAGTTGGAAGGCCGCGTTTCCTAGCGCTGGGACTGTTGTTTGGTTACTTTGTGCATGGTTGTATGCATTGCGTGTGTTCCCGTTTATTGGATTGGTGTTTAATCGAACAATAGTGCCTACTGGGAAAGTAGAATTGACTAGGTTAAAATACACATTGAAGAAGTCTCTAAGGCCATCTCTTACTGTATTGAAGTTGAAATCGTCGGACTGTATGCTGCATACTACCCCGTTGTAAACTCGACGAGTAAAGAAGCGAGTATTGTTTAAGTCAGCAACGCCTGCGCCATTTAGTGTATAGTGCCCGCCTAAGCGATATGAAGTCCTAACTGCTTCAATGAATAGGTTGGTGAAAATACCATCGAGGGCAAGTTGCATGTCTAGTTGCAAGTCCGGGCGAATTAGGGTAGTGTATTCTCTATAAGCAGTAAGAGCATAGTAAATAGGGAGAACGAAAGTAGGGTTGGGGCCTGCTAGGGCTGAGAATTGAGTAACGAAGCTAGGGACCAATGTGAAGTCAACATCGGGTGCTCCTCCTATCCGGTCTATCAGACCTACTGCTGCTGGGGTGAAACCTGGCAATCCCAGTGTGTCTAACTCAGTACCTATTTCAAAAAAGCCCACTGCTTCAAGTCCTTCGAGAGAAAACGCATGGTGAACATTGTTAGTATTGTTGAAATTAGGGCCAGACCTATTACGAAGTAGTCCTATATTGTCAATAAAGTGCATGGCCTCGCTCACTAGGAAATTTCTTACCCCGTCGTGAAAGTTATCCATGTAGGGTAGTAATCTGTAAGACATTGTTGCTTGCTCAGCGAATAGAAATTCTGTTAAGGTTGAGCCGCTTGCTACTTCTCTTGCAAAGAAATGGGCTGGATGAACTGGGGCTAGAGGTTCTGAGGCTCCTAATAGACCGTATTCTTGTGCGCCAAGAAACTCCGGAGTTCGACCTATTGGGGCTACTAAGTTGATTGATTCGTCTAGGGTTGCATCAAATGCTCTTGGTGTCTCCGCTATGTGTGCTAGGCGTGATGGCGTAACTCCGCTGTTTAGGTTCATGTTATCATAAAGTGCGCTATCTTTTGTCAAACCTAGATAATAGTCGCCTCTAAGGTGGTAGTTGTAAAGGCCAGCTGGGGTGAAGTTTGCCTCGTTGAGTGTGTAAATTTGGTAGTGCTCTCTAATCCAAGGTAAGAGGTTAGTTGCAGCCCTTGTAGCAAAGTCATTAGCTTCGCTTGACCTACCTAGTCCAAAGGGAGAAGCGTTTGTTTGAAAACTCATCTTATGCACCCTCATAGCGGAAAGTAACTGTACGCACTTCCGCCTGAGAAGACGCAGGGGTCACTGAAATTTGAACTTGTAGGTAGCCATTGGCGTCTAATTCTTCAATAACAGTTGACTTTGAGATGGTGAAACTAATTGGAAGTCCTTGTGGACTTTCGATTATTTCTTCCTTGTTGCCGTACTTAATCGTGGCTTTCCCAAAATCTATTCCTGTAACGCGGTAGCTAACTTGAATTTGGTCTCTAGCGCCTTGTATCGTGTCGTTATCCTTTATTTCTTTAGTCTCGACCCCGACAGTATTCAGTGGTGAGAAGTAGGTAACCTCTAGGTTTTCTGCGAAGTTTGAGTAGGGGTTTGATACCTTCTTTACTTCTTTGGGCTTGAATACTAGGTAAGCCCCGGTCATTACTAGCAAGAGTCGGCCTAATCCGGTTGTTACATTGATGTAACCGCGAGTAGCAGGTGTGTATATCCGGGTCATGCTATCTCCTCAAATTATGCGGTTGCGTGTAAACCCTTGAAGGTTTGCCCCGCTAAAGGTTTTCTTAGTCGCAGATTGAAGTAGCGTGGTTTTGGTTTCGACTGCGTCTATTGCGTTCTTGAGTAATAGACCAGCACCTAGTAAACTACTTACTACATTTAGGTTGCTCCAAGTATCTCTTTCAAACCCTAGTCGTGAGTATCGTTGTAGGCGCTTGCTCTTTCCAAAACCAAATAAGCCCTTTGAGCCTACTACATCCATAGTCTCTCTTGCTGTGATGAGTACCAATAGTCCAAGGGATGTAAGTTCGATTTTATCCCAAGTCTTGATGGAGATACCTAAGCGCTTCTCTATTTGCTTGTCGATGGTGCTGTTCCTGTTTGCCATCTTA
>UEXM01002717.1_pt1 | contig 12161 bp, 10 predicted proteins | sample 1796661 | NCBI WGS metagenome assembly UEXM01 (sample SAMEA4772469, study PRJEB27181) | metagenome | reverse complement strand
ACAATCTTTTTTTAGGTCTAAATGCAGGAGTAACAGGTAATCCCGGTGGTAATTTTACCACTGGAAGTAATGCACTTGTTATAGGTAATGTAAGTACTTCAGCAGCACATGTCCAAGTAGATTGGACAGTTGCATCTGACCAACGTGATAAGACAGACTTTACTGCATTAGACTTGGGCTTAGATTTTGTTAAGGCACTAGCTCCTGTAACATACAAGTGGGATAAACGTGCTAAATATGGCGATATTACAGCAGATGATTATGATCTTTCTGCACAGACACCAGATGGCACTCACAAAGAAGATTGGCTAGATATAGGCTTTAAGGCACAAGAAGTTGAAGCCTTAGAGCAAGCTGCGGGTTATAATAAAAGTAACAACACTAACTTAGTGTCAAGCCATACGAATGATGGCAAGCAAATGGGACTTCAGTACAGTAAGTTTGTACCAATCCTAGTCAAAGCCCTACAGGAACTCTCCGCAAAGAACGATGCTTTAGAAGCCCGTATCACAGCCCTAGAAGGAGCATAACCTATGACTGACACACCAACCAAAAAAGAAATTGCACAGCACTACACAGCGATGGGTCACTCAGTTGACCTTCTTAACGCTGGACAACCAGAAGACATGGAGGATGCCGATTGGACTGACATGAAGTCACGCAATGTAGAGCATTTAAAAATCATGGTGGCAAAAGACTACTGGACTGCAGAAAGTATGACTGCTGCTAACTCTGCTATTGCAGCAGCGGATAGCTTTACAGGATAAATTACTCTAATAACCCTTGATTTATTTAGCTTAGTGGTATAATAATACCCCATAACAATAACTCGAAAATCCAGCATATATGAATAATCTTTACCTGCTACACCCGGCAGATGTATTGGCCCAGTGGCCTATAATAAAACCACACATAGATAGCTCATTGGCCCACTCCGTGGGCGAAATGAGCACCTTTCAACTCTTTAAAAAAACGATGACCGGTGAGGTTCATGTCTGGGTCTATCTGGATGAACATACGCAGATTACCGCCGTTTTAAGCACCCGTTTCCTGCATTTTGAGAACCGCAAATCTTTGCAAATCATGACTTGCGGCGGTGCGGTAGAAGATTGGGATATTTGGCTAGATCACAATCACGTTTTTGAGAACTTTTGCAAGAACAACAATTGCTCATCCATACAAATCTGGGGCCGCAAAGGATGGGGCCGCAAGCTGGCTAAAGTAACCAGCGAAACAGGCAAATCCTACAAGCCAATATATTATGTATTCGACATGGAGATCGACAAATGACACTAACTAATCCTTTTGGTATTGACCGCTACTTAAACCCACGGCGATCTGGAATGATCGTTTTTAAAGGTGGAGGTGGCGGTGTTGCGCCAATTGTCGAAACGGTAGTCGATGGTGGTCTATCGGATGATCAGTACAACACGTTGCTGGGCCGTATTGGGGATGTAGGGATGTTTCAAGACCTCCCAACTGACCCTAATATGCCCCGACCAGCAGTAATGCCGGTAGCTCCAACGGGGCTGTACGCTGAAGCAGATGCTATTGGAAAAAATCTTGATACAGGGTTTGCTGGCGTAACCACTGGAATAGAAGGTATTAATACTGGAATTGCTGGCGTAAATACCGGATTAAATACAGGCTTTTCTGATCTCACTACCTTACTTGATCAATACAAAACGGATCAAACAAACCAATTTGGCGCAGTAAATACGGCAATGGCCGACAACGCAGCAAACATAAATACTGGCCTTGGTACGCTCCAGACCTCACAAGACACCGGATTTAACAACATGGGCACCCGTTTTGATACTGTCGATACTGCAGGAGCTAATTTGCAAACTGCTGTAGATACTGGTTTCCAAGACACTGCCGCAACATTAGCTAATACAAACGCTAATATTAATACTGGTTTTGCTGATGCTAATACCGCTATGGCCGGGGGCTTTGCAGACACACAGGCAGGGATTACTAGCGCTGCTGACGCAGCTAGCACCCAGCTTAGCGGCGTTTCTGATAATGTGATGGCTGGTCAGAGAGGTCTGGCTACGGATCTTAGCACAATGTCTGCTAACCAAGATATTTATGCTGGATCCGTACTTGGTAATCAGGAAGCTATGCGGGGTACGCAGGATACATTCCAAAGCAATTTCGATGATTATGTTGATCGCTACAGCGATGATACCCGTTTAGCTCAAGATACCCGCGCAGATATACAGACTGCAAATGCCAACGCTAATCAGGCCTTGCGGACGGATATTGGCAGACAATCAGATATTGCTAACACGCAAGCTCAAGAAACAGCTCGCCGAGTACAGGCTGTACAGATTAATCAAGCTAAAAACTTGGCTATGCAGGTCGCTAACAATGGTGGAGTTGATGCCGGGACACGGCAGAACTTTGCTAATCTAACTACAAGCTTCGACAACTCAGGGAACTTAATTCCCTCATCTGTCGATGGTACGGGGAATAGGGTAAATCGAGCGATAGACCAACAAGGTAATTTGGTCCTGACCTCATTCAACAATCTGGGTCAACCAATTGGTAACCAGAGTATCAATATCGCGCAGTCATTAGGTGTGCTCGAACAGTTAAATAGAAACAATACTGCGAGCACAGGCTTTGCTGCCCCTTACCTATCAACAGGATAAACATGCACCCACAAGCAATTTCCGCCCAAGGCATCAATCTGGTAAAAAAGTTTGAAGGTCTGCACCGAGTGCAGCCCGATGGTATGGTTTCGAGTTACCGCTGCCCTGCAAACCGTTACACATGCGGATTTGGTGCCACTAGAGGCGTCAGATCAGGAACTAAGTGGACTAAAGAGTACTGCGAGCAGCGGCTTATTGAAGATCTAAATGAGCACGGCAAAGCTGTTAAACGCCTTGTTAATGTCCCCTTATCTCAATACCAATATGACGCTCTCACGTCTTTCGTTTTTAACCTCGGAGCCGGGGCTTTTAAAAGCTCCACCCTCCTAAAAAAGCTCAATCAAGGGCTATACGATGAAGTCCCAGAGCAGTTAATGCGATGGAACAAAGCTAGGGTAGATGGCAAGCTCACGCCTTTAAACGGGCTTACCCGGAGACGTGCTGCAGAGGCTTCTTTGTTCTCCTCAGATGCTGCTCTGCCCTCCGATGAGGGCGGCTCAGAAATGCCTCAGAAGGTATCTGCAGCTGCACCCAAATCTTTGGCTAAGTCTAAGACAATGGCAGGAGCAGGTATTGCTGGAGCTGCCACTGCGATGAACGAGATCTCAGGCCAGCTGCAGGGCTTATTGCCATATGCAGACAGCCTCAAAGTACTGTTCTTAATCTGCGCCATAGGCGGCATAGGCCTCGCCGCATACGCACGATTTAAGGACCACTCAGACGGGGTTCACTGATGTTTATCTTTGGTAAGATCAAGATGTACATAATAGCTGCTTTGGCTATGGCCATGCCAATCATTTACGTGATGGGCCGTTTGGCTGGGGCGAACAAAGAAAAGCAGAAAGTCCTTGAGGACGATTTACAGGCCGCGAACAAAAAAACTGATTTTTATAAGGCGATGGCTGACCATGAAAAAGATCCTGCTCTTAGTACCCGTGATGGTCTCATTAATCGGGTGCGGAACGGTCTATAGAACACAGCTAGAGGCGTATTGCCCCGCTGTTGTTGTCTACTCCGATGAATTTAATACAGGGCTTTCAACTGAGCTCGATAGCCTACCGCGCCAGAGCACTTACGTGCTCACGGCGGTGGGGGATTATATAGCGCTACGCGATGAGCTCGCTGTCTGTGCGAGCGAAAGGGAGAAGTTCTGATGGCTGAAGACGAGAAAAGCATTGGGCAGTCTATTAAAGACTCGGTCTCAAACGCCCTGTCAGATTTTAAATCTTACCAAGAAGATAACCTTGCGAAAGCTAAAGAACAGGGGGCTACTGGCTGGTCTGATTACCATAGCGGTAAATCAATAAACCCGGCTACAGGTAAGCTTGAATACGGCTTAAATACAGGTGGCGATGGGGAAGAATATGGACCTCCCGGTGGCGGCGGTTCTGCAGCCCCTGCCGCTCCTGCCGCTCCTGTCTTAACCAGATCCCCCGGTAACGTCAGCGCTGCAGACATCCTTAAGATGGCCGAAGACGCTGGGCTTGTGAAATCACAAGCAGATATGGAAGCTATTATAGCTGACCCAAACGGCTTTTTAAGCACTCGCGGTATGACGCTCAAAGATCTAATACCCTCAATGGATGCGACTGCTGCTGGTACAAACCTCGACCCGTATGACACACGATATGACCTCGGCACCGATCCTACCCTGACCACAGCTACGGTTGATGATGTGAACGCTGTTGCTGGAGTTACGAATCCTGGCGCGCAAACTTACACAGGATCAACAGTTACAGGGAAATTAGACGATAGCACCAAGGTAAATGCTGAAACAGGAACCATCGATGACGATAATCTTGTTGATACTAGCGATATTGAGATCGATGTAGCTGCAGAGGCTGAAGGCACAGGCGTACTGGGCAACTCTCTGAACGATTTTGCCACCCAAAACATCTCCACAATTATCGATACATCCACGCCAGCTGGTAAGCTGCTATCAGAAAAGCTTGGTGAGGGCGGTTATACCGACCACAAAGCAACCATTCTAGGGCAAATGGATATTATCTCTGCTGAGTTTAAGGACAGCAACGGTAATCCAAAAATACCGCCTTGGGCACAAGCAATGGTCAGAGAGACCGAGAAGACTATTGCTTTTAGTGGCATTACTGGGACAGCGGCAACCGCTGCCTATGCGAATGCTGTGATGGAAGCGACATTGGGTGTGGCTGATAAAGAGGCTGCTTTCTTCCAAACAATAACTACTAAGAACCTCGACAATCGCCAAGAAGGAATAATTAACAAAGCAAAGATCCTAGCTAATTTTGAGTTGGGTAATCTTAATGCTCGAGAGACATCTGCAGTCACAAACGCCAAAGCTTTTCTGGAAATGGATCTGAAGAACCTGACTAATGAGCAGCAAGCCGAGGTCGTTAACAAACAGGCAGTCGTACAAGCTCTTTTTGAAGACCAAAAGGTCATCAACAGCCAGCGATTATTTACGGCAGAAAGCCGAAACGAGATGGCCAAATTCTATGATGAGCTAAACTCAGCAATCGCTCGGCACAACTCCACAGAGATGAATACCTTAGCTAAGTTTAACGCTGGGGAAACTAATACAGTTGAACAGTTTAATGCGGAAATGTCGGATAGCCGAGACCGTTTCTACAGCGAAATGCAGTATAATATTGATGTCAGCAACGCTAAGTGGAGACAGACAGTCGAGACTACGAATACAGCTATGATGTTTGAAGCTGTGGGGCAGGACGTTAAGAACGCTTTAGATATCTCTACAGAGGCTCAGAACAGGCTTTGGGACAGTGTAGATAACCTGTTGGACTATATCTTTAAAGGTGCTGACAATGAGGCTACCAGAGACGCTGAAATCCTAGCTGCTCAAATCAAAGCTCAAGCTGACAGCGGAAGCAGCTCAGATGGTAAGTGGGGAGCCTTCGGCCAAATAGCTGCAGCTATTATTTCGGCTCCTAGTGACCAGCGCCTCAAAGAAAACATTGAACACTTAGAAACAGTGGACGGTATTAGGTACTATACTTGGGATTGGAACGCCGAAGCTAAGCGCGTGGGTTTAAATACCGGGCCCACCTTCGGCGTGATGGCTCAAGAGGTCCAGAAAACGCATCCCCAAGCAGTTGTTCAAGGCCCACAGGGATACTTGTTAGTGAATTACGGAGCGCTGCCTCAGTGAGCTCAGACACAGTAATACCCTTTCCCCAGCAAAGTGCTGTTGACCGCCAGTTCAAAGAACTGGAGCGGCAACGCGAAATAATCAGACAACAAGCACAGTTGATAGCGGAGCTTAAAAAAAATGAAGTTTGAAGATGCCATTAAGAAGTCCATTGCAGGATTTATCGAAGGCAAGGTGCCCCGCAATATTGCAGAGATGTCTGAGGAGGGGCTGATCTATACGCCCGAGTACCTAGACAAGTTGGAAGAGGCGATGATGGCAAAGCCAGAGGCTGCTGAGCCAACCGAAGAGGAGTTGCTCGATGCAAAAGCTTAGTTCGCCAATCCCCGGAGCTAACTTCACCACTGATACCCGGAATTATAGCTGGCATCGTCCGCCCGATATCGTGGATTATGATGAGGGCGTTGAGTATTTTATCACTAAGATGGATGAACCCCGGGAGACTGACCTTATCATGTCTCTTATTGATCTAGAGACCCCGATCACAGTTATAACTGCTAGCCTAATGCTGCAGGGCATCAGCCGGGGTAAGATACCCATTGACCTTGCCATACTCATGGCGGGGCCTGTGGCTCGATATATTGAGATTATGGCAAAGGTTGAGGGCAAAACCTACGAGATGGGTGCTAGTGATAAAGATCGTGTATCGATTACTCCAACATCATTGCAAATAGCGCTTGGCCTAGTGGAAGCGGAAGACGCAACCCCCGCACCAGAAGCTGTTGAGCAGACGCTTGAGGAACCGCCAGAAGGCGGTCTCATGGCAATGCCAGAGGATCCTTTAGTAGCATCCGAGGACGAACAAAAATCCATGCTTGGCATGGACGAGGAGCCTGTTGAAGAGGAGATGGTTGATGGGATGGCGTGATGTACAAGCTGGGGTTGCTGACGGAAGCATAAACTACGCTCAGAAGCCTGACAAATTCGGCAGTTTTCTGGAGGGTTTTGCCTCTGTCTATGTGCCTATGATGACTAAAAAACAGGACGCTAAGCTTAAGGCAGACGCCCTTAAAGCAACTGATCTCAAAGCAGAAAAAACACGTTTAAAACTGAAGCGTGAGGAGCAAGAAGAAGAAAACGCCCTGTACCTTAAACAGGCCCAACAGATTGCCCGGAACGTAGGTTTTGAGGGAGATGATGGCACGATTAACTATATGTTTAATCAGCTAGTGACGTTTAAAGGAGATGCATCTAAAGTTGAAGCAGACTATGCGGCAGCGGTCAAACGCAATGGCATAACCCGGCGAGTTGAAGAGTTTGCTGGCCCAGTTATACCAGATATTCCGCGCTCTGACATGCCCGAAATGGATAGGCTTGTCCAAGGTGAATCTGCCGGGGACATTAACGCAACCCTGATTGGTCAAAAAGACGGTAAGAAAACTTTCTTTAAAACAGACAAACCTGTGTCTGAGATGACCATGCCAGAAATTCTAAAGCTTGTTGAAAGAAATGGAGATTATTTTAATTGGTCTAAGGATAATATGCCCCCGGATACGGAAGCTTTTGCAGAGGGTTTGGCGAGTACTCCCGTTGGTAAATACCAATTTGTAGGAAGTACGCTGCGTAGTTTTCTTGGTACAGACAGTAATGGTAAGGATAAACTTTTTAATAGATTAGGCTTTACTAAAAGTACTGTATTCGATGAAAAAACTCAGGATAAATTATTTATAGCCTACGCTCAAAACAGGCTTGCAGGGGTCCGGGGCACACCCGGGGCGACACCAGAAAGAATTAAACGCTCTGAGCGTAACATTCTTAGAAAAACTTGGGAGTTTCTAGACCGGAAAGATAAAGGCGGCAATTACCTGACCTCAGATGAAGATGTCGATAAGCTTATTGCAGAGATCGATACAGGCACAGCAGACCAAACCATTGATAACATAAGCAACAGCCAAGCGTTTAAAGAATGGGCTGCTGGGGATAAATCTCAGCCCTTCGAGGGCACTGAAGGCGGTTATCAAGAGAACGTAATTACGTTGGAGCCAATGAAACCAGCTGGGTATGATCTTGATTTTGAAAACATTAAAACTGCGAAAGACGCAGACAGGCTTATTGCAACGATTGAGGCTGATGATACCATTGGGGAAGTAGAAAAGAATAGGGCTCTTGCCCAAGTGCAAGAGTTTATGACTACTTTAGACGTTTTCGACTTTGCAGAGTTTACGGAAGGAAACCGTATTACAGATGCAAATAAAGCAGAGGCCGCTATACTTACTTTGCAGAATAATAAAAACATTCCTGCAGACGATCTTGAGGGTTATGTCGAGCAGCTCACTGAGATGGCATTTAAATTCAATAGCGCAGCTGTGAAAAAGGCTGAGGCTGCTAAGGATCCCATAGCTTACTTCCCTGTTGGAGATAATGGTTTAGTAGACTTGGGCTCTCAAATGCTCATCAGAAAAGGCACTCGACAGGTAGCCAAAGAAGACGGCGATGGTAGTGAGATGGTTACCGAAGAAGTGTGGGTAAATCATTTAACTGGTGACGTAGTTGAGAATGTAGATACGGGCCGTGTATTTGCTGAAGGCGAAGCTGCCACAATGATTAAGTTGTACAACGAGCCTATTTCAAAAGCATCTGAGATAGTCCAAGAAGGCATTGGCGTTATAGATAATTTACTGGAATATCGTCGGTTAGTTACTGAAAACCCTTCAGCGATGAACACTTACTTATCAGCTGCAGGTAACCTTAATACGCAATTTAACGAGTTTGGTACGGCTCTTAAAACAGCGTTTGGCAATGCGGGTTCAAGTGGCGTTACCTATCAGGAGTACGAAAGCTTAGCTACTCCCATGTTTGAAGCGCTAGGTGCGCCCTTAAATAAAAAACTGTTTGCTCTGCAGTTACGTGCTGCATACGATCAGGCCCGTTTAATGGGATCTAGTGGCCAAGGACTATCAGATAGAGAATTAGGACTTAACTTGATAAGTGTTGGGGAAGGACTGACTCCGAAGCAAGCTCTGATACAAATAAACAGTATGCTTGGCCGCACTCTTACTACTGTTGAAAATCAGCGTAACGGTAAGATTGGTTCTATTATCGCCCAGAGAAAACTGACTGAAGGGTTACAGGCATACCCTTATGGACAAAACTTCAAAACTGACTACGCAGTAAAAGCGTTTACTACAGAAGACGGTAGTAACTACACCCCAAAGAAAGCGCAGCAATTTACAGACGCACTTGAAGGCAAAACTGAGTTGAACGCAATAAGTGAAACTGAAGTACCCACAGCGCAGACTTTAGAAGTAACAGAAGAGACGTTAACTTCTCTAAAAGAAATTCCAGACATGGTGGAAAAGCTAAAGCCCTTTCTAGGAAAAACCGTCGAAATCTTTAGGGACGAAACTGGCCAAATTCAATACAGAGAGGTTACTGAGTAATGTCTTCAGCAGAAGAAGAAGCCCTCAAAAAACTTGGTATTACCCTTTCCCCTACAGACGCTGGGGAGGTAACCGAAGAAGATCTTTTGAAAAAACTCGGTATAGAATTACCTCCGCCTTCTTTCGAGGCTGCTTTCCCGACCAATATGTACGATGGCCTTAGCCTCGGAGAGGCGATGGACCGCTATAAGGACATTGTTTATCAGAAAGACGAGAACGGGGAACATACCAGAGAGCTGAACCCGAATATTGAGCTGGTTGGTAACTCCCACAGATTTGTAAGGGAAGATGGCAGTGACTCACTGATCCCGGAACCAGAAACCAGTTTTATGGGCGGGGCAAAAATGCTCTTTGGGGTATCCCCCTATGATGTCACTGCAAAAGTTGGTGGGCCACAAATTTTAAGTAAGGGTATTCAAGAAAGCGTATCTGGTTTGAGAGAGGCAGACGCCGCTTTTTTAGAAAAAACAGGTGGAGCTGATCTACTTAGATCCTCTCCAATTGGCGATCAATATCCAGATGACCTTGTTGAGAGCGCCCAAGAAAAGGCAGTGAATGTCGATACTGGCGGTACTTTTTTTGATGCGCTGATTGCTGACGCTGGCCCTGCCATCATTGCTGGTCTTCCCGCTGGAATGGGCACAGTACGTGCTTTATCAGTTATACCGCAAACAACATCTAAAGTAGCCAATGTTGTCATCAACACCTTTAAAGGTATTACCGCAACACTCACTGGGGAAACGGCTGCAACGCTGACCACAGGCACAGACGAAGGTACGCTTGTAATGGGCCCAAACGCTACCTTTCCAGCCTTCCCTGACTTAGTTGATCTAGGGGACGAGGAAGCAGACAGGGTCATCGAACACAGGTTGAACACGCTGACTGAAGGCATGGCCCTTGGCGGGGTTGTTTTAGGGGCGATAGCTACAACAAAGGCCGCTACCACCACTGCAGCTCAGTTTCTTCTGAACGGATTTGTGACTGCAGCTAAGGGGCCAGAGAAAGCTGTTTATATGCAGTTATCTCTCGAGCTGGCTAACCTTCCCCCTGATGCTAACGAAGCAATGCTGGCAGAGGCGCGTCAGCGCATAGCTAAGATTGTGGAGGACAATAAGGAAGTCCTAGTACAATCTATTCGTGGCATGGATGAGAACCAACAGGTCACAATTGATACGGTGAGTGCGCTTCTTAAGGGCACTGATAATCAAGCTGATCGAAGCAATGCCTTGGGTGTTAGGGCTGGGGCCATGAACATCCCGGGGTCACCTGTTGTGGATGCTGTTGATGCGCCTATCGCAGCTGTGCAGCAAGATCTTAGACTTCAAGCTCAAGAGCTGGGTGGAGAGACAGCTGCTCAGCAGACTGCAAAGCTCGAAGAGGGAGTTGAGCTTCTTACAGATACTGCTCGGGGATCTGTGGATGAGGTCAGTGGTGGTCTAGCCCAAGCCCAAGCAAAGTATGATGCAGACTATGCAAAGATCATGGAAGGCTTTGATCAAGATCTAGAATTTACAAGTATGCTTGATAGGTTGACCGCTCAATATGGCACAGATTTAGAAGGCCCTGCGACAGCAACAAGGGACCGAATAAAAGCGTTGCTTGAAAATGCCTATGTCTCGCAGAAAACTACAAAAGATAGCAAATATGCCGCTGTAAGCGGCGGACCAATCGATGCAGAAGCAATTATCGATCAGTTTGAACAAATCAATCTAGGCAGCATTACTGAGGCGGAATACCTGCTTAAAAGTAATCGCCCGGTAGCAACATTGCATAAGCTTGTGCAGCCTAAGATGGTTGCGGATGAAGCTGGTGAAGAAGGGGCAATGCGCCGTGAAACACCAGAGGAAGTTATAGATCGTGTACAGCTGTTCATAGATAATGATCCAAAGCTTAATTTCGGCTTTTTCTATAAGCAAATTCGGCAGGAGCTTGGGCAGCTGGCTGGAGATCTATACACGCGAGGTAATGGCTTAGCTGGATCTAAAGTGCGGGAATTTATAAAGTTTATCGACAACGACATGCTGGACTTTGTTGAGCAAGAAGGCGGCGATGCGCTTGCTGCAAATGCGCGTGAAGCTAAACGATATTTCGCAGAAGATTACATGTTCAAATCTGGTGGCCCCGGGGCACCTCAATCAAAGCTAGCTGAATATGCTGAGCTGTACGATAGTACCCTTGGTCGTACCAACAGGCAGGATCTCACCGCAACAATGACAGGTGGGGGATTTAACAGAGATGCTTACGACAGCTCCTTTGAGGATCTGTCCACCAGCTGGTTGGAGCAAGGCAACCGCTTTGATATTGCACATCTCAAGAAAGCTCTGAGCACCCTCAGAGGAACAGATGGCGGCGAGATTGCGGATTATATGGTACTGAAGGTACTAGGTCGCTTTGCATTGGATGCTAGGGCGGGTGGTATTGACGGCATTGACTATGGCAAGCTGACCAGCGAGCTCGGTAAATACTCAAGCGTATTATCTGCTAATTTTCCGCAAAAAGCTGACTTAATTAATGGCTTTCTAAAACGACTTGAGACTGCCCGAGGCAGTCAGGATGAGTTACTTAAAGTACTCGAGAGTACGAAGGCTAGTGCAGACAAAGGTATAGCGCAGCTGCAGGGCAGTATTCTTACAGAGTTCTTTGATAAGTCACTTACCCCACAGCTAAAGCAGATTGCTAACAGCTCAGAGATCTTTGCGACATCTGACCCGTACAAAGCGTTCTCTGGGTTCTTTACCGGGGCAGAGACTGTTAGCCGAATGCGTCAGCTTCTACAGGCGATTGAAGCCTCACCAGAGGCTAATCGTCCTGTGATCAAAGATGCGTTAAAGTTAGCTTACAATAAGTTTTTAGATGATAAGCTTATTGGCAGAAAGTTGCAGACTAGCGGTGTAACACCCATGAACGTGGCTCCCGGGGAGAGAGCTGCTGATGAGCTCACCCCCCTGTTTAGGGTCGGCAGGGAGATCTACGGAGATG
>UEXM01002716.1_pt1 | contig 12162 bp, 33 predicted proteins | sample 1796661 | NCBI WGS metagenome assembly UEXM01 (sample SAMEA4772469, study PRJEB27181) | metagenome | reverse complement strand
ATTATATTATAGATATATGGCATTTCAATCGGTATGGTATTATACTAATTTGCCTGAAGACATTGTAAATATCATCGAAAGAGACCTGACAGAGTCTTTCGATCCACAAATGGCAGACTCACGTCTTCATGGGGACGCGTTGAATAAAAATAAAAGAAACTCACAGAACACCTGGATTCCTACCACACACTGGGTTGCAGGTTTTTTGTGGCATTATGTTCAACGTGCAAATCGTGAGAACTTTCTATATGACCTGAGAAATATTGATGGTGAGAGTCTTCAATACACCAGATATGATGAAGGGCAGTTCTATGGTTGGCATAATGATGCTGGATTGGCAACACAATATAAACCTGTAAGTGTTGGTAATCGTACAGAAGGTTTACACCAAGACTTTGTAAATGAAAATATTGAACTTGTTCGTAAACTGTCATTCTCTATTCAACTTTCTGGCCCCGATAACTACGAGGGTGGAAACCTTCAGTTGTTAGATGAATCTGGACAAAATTACATTGTTCCAAGACAAAGAGGATGTATTTGTCTATTTGACTCTCGAACACAACACAGAGTATTGAAAGTCACAAAAGGAACCCGTAAATCTATTGTAGGTTGGGTTGTTGGACCGAGGTGGAAGTAATGGCAGAACAAATGACATCGGAACAGATTCAGTTCCAAGAAAGGATGAACACTGGAACATCATGGACTCGTAACAAACAGTTTGATAAGGATGGATATTTTATAATTGAAAATCTTTGGGATCCTGAAAAACTTTATCATCCTCTACCTGAAGTAAGGGGACAACTCAACTATTGGGATAATAATGTAGAGAACTTCAACCATACTGAAGTAGAACAACAAGTAGAAGGATCACTTGCACGATACTGGCACCCACAGTATCGTCAAATCCACACTGGAATTAGACTAAAATTAGAAAGGATTATCGGTCGTAAATTATACAATACCTATTATTATGATCGGTTTTATTTTCCTGGTCAAGAATTGACACCACACGCTGACCGTGGTGCTTGTGAGATTTCTGTATCGGTTCACATTAGCACCAACCTAGAAGATAAAGATGCTGATTGGCCTTTTTGGATTAAATCTTCTACTGGTGAAGTAAGATCTATTTCTTTAGAACCTGGTGATGGATTATTGTATAAAGGATGTGAGAGACCACACTGGCGTGATCCCATGCCAGGAGTTAGGAAAAGAGATAGAATTCCTTTCTTAAAGAAAACAAATCCTTACTACTATCATCAAATCTTCTTCCACTATGTCCTTCAAGATGGACAACGTGCCCATTGTGCATGGGATCGGGCAACATGACCTGTGACACTCTATAAACCGTCTATATTCCCCCGTGGTTCACTCCATGGGGGTTTATAGTATCTGGGTAGTTCAGAGACTTTACGAGTCCATCTGAGTGGGGCTTGACAGTCTCCTCTATTTCCTATAGACTAGGTTTGTCCTGGATGATAGGAACAGTCTAAGCAACTTTAAAGAACATGAAATCACAGTTCATCACAGTCCAACCAAAGTCTAGTAAAGCAAAGAATCGATTTGCAAACTTGATGGATTCTCTACATTCGTGTAAAATAGAACAAGAGGACCAAGAAAAGTGGTTCTTGTCATCTATTAGTGGTCGGTATCACTTCTGGATGAGTAAAGAAAACGATTCCAACTGGAGTATCATCAAATGACTATGGATTATCAAAAAACTTGGGAAGTGATGAGTGATCTTGAGGCAGCATTCAATAAGATTGTTACCGTAGAGTTCATGGTTGATGAATTGAATGATGCAGTAAGTCAAAATGATACTCAAAGAATCGTGGATGCCAGTCATGCTCTGATGGCATATCTTCCTGTGTATCTGTCTCATTATGAGAAAGCATCACAACGAGCATGGAACAATACTGTGGTGGAAGTAGCGAAACAAGATGTTCCATATCGAAATGATACAGAGTCAGGAAATGAAGACAGTATCGTGTTTAAATATAATGAAGAAATTGAATTGGAACTCGAAACCCCATGACTCTACCCAATGACCAAAAACTAAAAACTCAAGAGATTGAGTCAATTCGTAAAGCGGTCGAAGATGTAGACATCAGAGCCATTCATCCTGATAAGATGGAGGAGTGGGCTGAACACCTTGTAAGGAAACTTAAAAAATGAGCATTGAACGCAAACTTGAACAAATTGAAGTCTCCGACATGGAAGATTTTCTCGATGAATGTCAAGCAAAAGCAGATGAATTGAACATCCAATTAGAATATTATCTTGAGGAGTTCATTTGACATCTTTAAATATCACTGATAAAATTGAGGAGTAATTACAAGAGAAGATGAAGTACTTGTACATTGTTGACCATTTTGTTCCTTTTCCGCAATCAGAATATGGTGGAGTTTGGAATGTTATCGCCGAAAGTGATGAACAATGTTTCGACATTGTTGTATCAGAAGATGATCAATTCAACATTGGTTGTTATACCAAGTTACGAGAGAATATAAAGAAGTCTTCTAAATACGCATTGTTGGACGAAGAAACGTCTAAAGTAGTAACGCAATTCGTAACTTAATCTATGTCTAGTCCCCGTCAAAGAGACCCAAAGGATCCGCTTTATGATCCTAATGATAAGTACAATGAATACAAGGTAGAACTTCATTGTAATGAAGAACATGCCCCTGATGAGTGGGATCCTGAAACAGAAGGTAAGATTGCTAATCCAGAAAATCGTCACCAAGATAAGGTGTTAGATAAGTTCTGTGATGATCATCCAGGTTCCCCGATGTGTAAGGTATTCGATGACTGAGTTTCAATCTCGAGCTCTTGATCTTATGATTGAGAGTGTATACAAAGCAGATCCAAAACTTCGTGGTTGCGCACATAATCAAGAATGTTTTGATGAACTCATGGGTTGGAGACAACTCATGATTGATACCCTATATCATTACAAAGACACCCGTGAAGTTCCTTCTCAAGTATCAGAAGCCAAAGAAAAAAGAGAATCATTGGTCTTCCCAAGAAGCCGTATTTTATGACATCAGGGATGCAATGATGTTTGAAAGACATGTTAAAACAGAGGGGGCAATCAACACAGAGATTCGCCCTTTGTGATACATCTATTGTTATTAGTAAATTATGATTGAACTTCCTTCTGATTTTATTCATGAACCTCCCAACGGATACAGATATGAATCGGTACAATTTAAAACTAATGTGGATGCTATCTGGACTGTATGTAATCGCAGGTTTCTTTACAATAATGGTGATGAATCTCGTTGTATCTGGGGATTCGTCAAATACAAGAGAACAAAGAGAAACATCACGCACACTTATCATGCCCCCATCAATTCAAAGAAACCAGGTAAAGAAGTAAATATTAATGATACTAGTCCATATACAGCAATGCAACTCAACCTAAATCCATTAGAAAGAGCATTCTTATGAACTCCCTAGACCCATCCTCTGTAGAAATTAGTACTCCTTCTAAACAATTTGCTTACGAGCAATTGTCTAGAGACATTGAAAAATGTGATGACATCAAAGTCCTAAAAGATGCACTCCGTTGTTATGTTAAACTCTACTTCAAACAACAAGAAACAATCTCACTTATTGGACTGCCAGGCATTAATGGAGACTCGTAAGGATCGTATGGCTCACCCATACATACCAAAAGTTAATGATTATGTGATATGGAATCGTTCGACTGGTGAGGTTGATGAAGGGTGGATATATTTTGTTGATGAACTCTATATTACTATTGAGACAGGAGTTAAGGATAAACCCAACTGTCAATATACAAAGAATGAAAGACACAAAAAGATTCACACTCTAATAGTATGTCACAACTGGTATTGGCATCAACTTGAATATATGAAATGTAGAAAAGATTTTGATGATAAATGATTATTGACATTGATTATAGACAGGTAAAAGTTCCTCATGAAATTCTAGAATTTTGTGATTATTTTACCTATGATGCAAAACGTGAAGATTTGAGGTATATCGATTGTGTTTATATGAATATGGGTTATTATGGTAATGACCCAAAACATCTTGAAGAGATGCGTAAACAAATTAACCCCATTTTTGAATGAAAGAGTTTGATTATGAACTTGATTACAAATCACTTGACTTCACAGATACAGAAACTCGCAAACTTTATCGCATTGGAAGGGGCGAACAAGGAGTGTTATTGGTACGCCCTTATACTGACGATATTTGTGCTCATTGGAGATTTAAGTCCCCAGATATTGCCGTAAAATCTAGTAACAGGATATACGCAATGTATCTTGATTACAGGGACAATAAAGACTTCATCGGTATGGATATGTGCCGTAAGTTTCTAGAAATGGGTTTCACCCGTGCTAGAAGATATGCAAACCATCATAGTGGACAAAAGTATGATTCTTGTGGTAAGATAAAACCACAGGAGAAAGATTGGGACACCTGTGAATATGCAGAGTCTGCTCGTGTCTTCAAAAAAGTGAGAGACCTTGCAACTTACAATGATACATATCAAAAGATGAGAAAAGATTGGAGGTCATCCGAATGAGTACAGTTTTTGTTGTATTGTTTACATTTTCTATTGTCTCAACATTGCACATTACATGGCCAGTTAAGAAAACAAAATGAAAAAAACACTGATTGGATTAGGATTGATTGCATCATTGATTGGTGGACAATCGTTCGCTAAAGGTTTCACTTATGTTCCAAGGAAAACACTAAATGATTTTCAATCGAACCCACTTACTTTCCCTGATGATTACTTTACTAATCATTCAATGGGTTGTCTCCTTCTTGGTGAATGTAAGGATGGTATTGTTGAGGTTAAATCCATTCGTGATGTTGAAAGTTATTTTAATGAAGAGTACAGACATAGGAAGGAATTTGATCAACTCGTATCAGAATTGAACAAGGCAGGTAGTAAGGTTTATATCGCACCTACAGAATATTTTCCAGTCGGACATCGTGGTGTATATCATACAGTCAGTAATAATTTCTATCTGAATGATGAACATGTAAAGAGAGAACATGTTTTGATGAGTGTACTGAGACATGAAGGTTGGCATGCAGCTCAGGATTGTATGGCAGGGACTATTGATAATTCACTGATCGCACTTATCCTACCTGAAGAAGATGTACCTGAAATTTGGCAGGAGATGGTGAAAAGAACCTATCCGCAATCAGCATGGCCTTGGGAAAAGGAAGCATCATGGGCTGGTAAAACTGAAGGCATGACATTGAAGGCTCTTCAGGCATGTAATACTGGTGCAATGTGGGAAATTTATTCACCTACACCCTTGACTGAAGAGTATCTTATCAAGGAAGGATATATGAATGAGTAAGAAGAAGAAAAGTGCCTGGAGAATATGGGCACTTGCTCTTGGCAGAAAGGAGGGACGAAGTGATTATGAAGCAGACAGAATTGCAATTATCCGAACTCTAATCATGTTTCAGTTGATTGTTACTAACTTCTTCATCATTGCTGGTAATATTAAAAACTTGTGGTTTGACACCATACCTGTGACAGTTGAACAAGAGTACACTAAATCTTGACTTTGGTTGCTATATACTCTATAATTACAAGGTAATCAATCAGGGGACTGACTTATGCCTTCTTTCGCTTACGCTCAAAGAACTAAGTATCGCATCACGTTGGAGTTAGATGTACTTGATGATTTTCAACCTCATAACATTGACTGGGAAAAAGTTCTTGATGTGCAAGGCACTGAGAACGTGACTGCATACGTTGAGGATCTCTCAACCCCTGATCGGTGGTAATTAAAGTTACTCACCTCCAAATTGCCTCATCATTGTAATCAACTCACATCATGGTCAACAACTCAGCAGTTCTTCGTTCTATCACTGACATGAAGAAGGTCTACAAAGATCAAAACTTCACGTTCACCAAAGATCAACAAGAAAGGTATGATGTTCTATTGGAACTTCGTCGTAATCGTGTTGTTTCATTCTACAAAGATAGTCGAGTTTGGGTTGGTCCTAGTGAAGCAGGTAAAGTGAAAGAAGAAGGAAAAGATTGATACATGTAGGGGGCAATACACGTAAGAGGGATCGACAAACTGATCCCCGCCCCTCTATATTAGTCAAAATTAGTAGAAATTAGTATGCATACATATGAGATAAATAATACGATAAGAATCTGAAAAGAGAGATGGCAACCATTCTCAAGAAAACTTCAAAATTAGCAGGTGTTCCTGTTTATTATGCTGGAGGAAATCGTTGGTCTGATGATATTTCAGAAGCACTAGAGATGACATCATCTGAGGCAGATGCCCTGATGGTTAATAGTGATGGTAAGAATGGTGGATGGACTGGTACTGTTAAGGAGTCAACATGAAATCATTCAAACAGTTCATGACTGAAGCATCAATACCTGATGAATTGGCAGGTGGTGCATCAGTAAGACAATCAGGTGAAGGTGGTAGAGTATATCGTAAGAGAAAGAAGTCTGAAGCAGAGACACGCCGAGTTAAGGCAATCGGTGGTGGTAAGACTGCACCTGTAGCATATAAGGATCGTAAAGATGTTGGAACACAGAAGAAGAGAGATACAAGAGAACAACAACCCACAAAGGAGAGAGGAAGTGCAGCACTGAGTCCGAAAGAGGCACAGAGAAAGGCATATAGGGAGAGAAAGGCAAGAGAATCTGGTGGATCATCTGCAGGTACGAGTAGAGATAAAGAGAAAACTGCATCCAAGTTGTTATCAACTACGAAAGAAAAGAAACCAGTTTCACCCAGTTACAAACCTGCAAAAACAAGTGGTAAAACTAGAGCAGAACGTGATAAGGTAAAGAATCAGGCAAATACAATGTTGAAAGGTATAATGAAGGACCAAGAAACTGCGAAGTATAAGAAAGAAACTGGTCAGAATCCTGATGCTAAAGGTAAGACAAAGATCTTAGGACGAGTTAATAAGAGGATGAGTACATGAAGACATTCAAACAATTTAATGAGAATGTTCTAGACCAAAAAAGATTAGATTTGCAAAAGGATGCAGTTCAACAGAGAATGCAACAGAAGAAAGATAAGAAAAGAGGAGATTTAGAGAATAAGATCGATCAATTAGAAAGAGATTTGCCCAATCAAACTGCAGATTTGGTTATTGATAAACTAAAACGTAGTTAAAGTTACTCACCCGTAAAGTGCCTCATAGGTGTAATTCACTCACACCTATGAACTACACTAAAGAACAACTTGTGGACGCACTTGTCCATGAGTGGGAGTATCTCTGCCACGATGATTATGATCCACAAGATCCAACACCAGAAGAATATCGCAAAGATATGGAAGATCTTACAATCGAACAATTGATTGAAGAAACTAGCACTGATGAAGGTTATACACTAGACGAATTCATGGAGAATCACGGGTAATAATGTTACTCACCTCCAAAGTGCCCCATAGATGTAAGACACTTTAAACCACTATGATTAACTACCTTGTCAAATGTCCCTCTGATCCTTATGAGAACACCAGTTGCCCCGGTGATCTTGATAGAGCATGGGATATATGTTTCAATCTCTCTGAAGAGTATGGATACGCAGAGGTTGGATATTATAATGTCAAAGGACATTATCAACTCTTAGGTGATTACACAAACGGTAAGTGATTATGTGGGAAGAAATTCAAGACTCACCTGGTGAGATCTACGACATGGAAGATTTCTACAAACAGTTAGAAGAACTCCGTGAAATCATGGACAAATGTGTAAAACTTGAGGAGGAACAATCATGATCACCATTCACAAATATGAACTGGAAATCCTTCTCGAAGGTATTGAAGACACGATGAAAGTTTTGTCTGGTGTTGATTACACAGTGGACAAATACGATCCTCGTAATGTAGAGAAAACCGCACCATATTCAATAGGTTATTCTCGCTCTAGTCTCAGAGTTATTCACGAAACTCTCACACGGATGATCCAAGATGACAAAAACTGATGTAATTCGTGTAGTTCGTGAGACTTCTAAACCTCACAATCTATCAAGAGAAGAGAAACAACAGGTCTTCAATCATGTTGTGGATGGTCTCTTGAAAGACGGAAGAATCACCAAGAAACAACAACAAGCATGGACACATCCGTTCTGATCACATGGCTAACTCCAAAACGATTAACATCTACTTCGGTGACAAACATAGTGACACTCTTGATCGTATGAACGACCTGTGCGAAAAATTAAGAATGAGTAGAACTTCACTCATTGATTACCTGGTTACTTTCTACGAACAACATGGCGTCAAAGATGTACCCAAACAAATCGTAGTTAATGGTAACAAATACATTCTAATTTAATCATGACGATTTACAATTGCAAGGGTGCATGGTATGATAGACGTGGAGCAAGACATAACTTTGAGATCGAATCTGATCGTGCAGAACGTCGATTTATCATCGAACTTGTAGAGGCAAGGTATCCCACAGATAAAGTGGTCATTAACTCTGTCCGTCAAAAATAGTGAGTATTATTGTTACTCACCTCTAAACTGCCCCATTGATGTAAGACACCACAAACATTATGACATCCACCCATCTTGAACATCCTGAAGACCTCATCCTCACGGGTGACATGTCTGTGATTGATGCACTCTTTGCACCCGCAGATATTACGATGAAGATGGATGGAATGTCACTTGTTTGGGGTACTAATCCTGACAATGGTAAGTTCTTTGTTTGTACCAAAGCAGCATTCAACAAGAAAAAGATTCGTCTTTGTTATACTATTGATGACATCTTTACTCACTTTGGACATCAATTAGAAGTCGTTGAGATCCTGTCATATTGTATCAAGTATCTTCCCCGTACAGAGAACATCTATTGGGGTGATTGGTTGGGTTTCGGTCGTACTCAAGTTCTGAAACCTAACACCATTTCGTATCTCTTCCCTAAGGAGATTTCACAGAAGATGGTGATTGCACCTCATACTCAGGTGTTTGTTGATGGTCCTATGTGTGACGCAACATGTAAACCACTGACTGAGATCTTTGATGACACCTCTATCATCAAGTGGGTGCAACCTTCTATTGATCGTCTTCCTTCTGGTCAAACTGCACCGAAACTTAATACTACCAATGTTCAGTTCATGACAACCAAGGAGGCAAATGTTGCGAAACAGAAGATCAATTCTCTGATCAAAGAGGGTCGTGAGTTGACTGATTCTAATCTATTTGACATCTTTGGTTGTGTTTATCTGGTCAATCTTTATCAGATGATTATCGAAATCAAGGATGACATCATGGAGTCTATGATTGTCAATGATGCACCTCGTAGTTTCATTTTTGATGATGTAGAAACTGACGGTGAGGGTTATGTATTCCACACCAAGTTCGGTTCATTCAAACTTGTCAATCGTGAGGAGTTTGCATATGCTAATTTCACTGATGGTCGTTTCAACTGATGTTTGCATTCCGTTTTCTATTCTACATCGCAATCGGTTCATTGTTCATCTCCACTATCAGCATCCTATCTCCAGATAAAGAGGCAGAGAGGAGACAAGAGTCAAGAGATGTAGTCGAAAGACTCATGAAACCACCCTCAAATGTTATTCAATAAAGTTACTCACCTCTAAACTGCCCTATCATTACAGACACCAACCATATGACAATCACCCTCCGTCCGCACCAGCAACGTGGACTCGATGCACTTCACCAAAATGCCATCGGTCAGGTGATTGTTCCGACTGGTGGTGGTAAGACACTGATCGCAATCATGGACGCTGTGCGTCGTTTTGAGATCAAAGTTCCCCGTGTGATTGTTGTTGTCGCACCTCGTATTCTCCTTGCAGAACAACTCTCTTCAGAGTACCTGGAGCACATCACAAATGCAAATGTTCTCCATGTTCACAGTGGAGAAACCAAACATTTCAAGACAACTAAATCAGAACGGATCAAGTTGTTTGTGGATATGTGTCAAACCGTTCGTGAACATGTTATCATCTTCACGACATACCATTCCCTGCACCGTGTGCAAGAGTCTGGAATCCCTGTAGATACTGTTTACTTTGACGAGGCACATAACAGTGTCCAACGTCACTTCTTCGGTCCTACAGAGTATTTCTCACGTCATGCAGATCGTTGTTACTTCTTCACTGCAACTCGTAAGACTTCGGTCACTATCAATAAACCAGGGATGAACGATCGTGAGGTCTACGGTGACATCATCGCTCGTGTATCTGCACCTGAGCTTGTTGATGGTGGGTTCATTCTTCCTCCTAAAGTGAAGGTGATCGAGATGGATAAGATGGACAAAGCATCTATCACTCCACATCTTGAGAGTAACAACATTCTCTCTACGATTGATGAGATGGATGTGAAGAAGATTCTGGTATGTTCTAAGACTACGAGACAACTCACCACGATCTTTGAGACTGACTTTGCAGACCAACTTGCACAACGTGGATATTCTTACCTCTACATAACTGCAAAGACAGGTGCTGTGATTGACGGTAAGAAAGTCAGTCGTGAGATATTCTTCGAGACATTGAATGAATGGGGTAGAGATAGTGATAAAAAGTTTGTTGTACTTCATCGTTCAATTCTGTCTGAAGGTATCAACGTATCGCAACTGGAATGTGTTATCTTCATGAGAAACATGAATGTGATCGAGATGACACAAACCATCGGTCGTGTTCTTCGTAAAGGTGGTGAATCAAAGACTTATGGATTCTGTGTTGTCCCTGTTTATTCTAAGGTTGGTATCTCTACCGCCAAAGGATTGCAGACGGTAGTTGATACCGTATTTGAAAAAGGTGAGATGCTTGACTCTGTTGTTCGTCGTTAATTTATATGCAACAACCAACCAATTCGTATATTCTAAATTGTAAACCAGGACCGTTATCTTTTGTGATAGGTGATTGGAACGATGCAAAGGGTTTCTATGCGGCAGTTCCCTGTAATAAGGGATTGGCGATTGTTAATCAAGGCATTGTAATAAAGGTTTGCAGAAACACATCTTCTGCCCGAAAGTATATCGAGAAACATCAAAAACGTAGGAAATAAAGTTACTCACCTCTAAAGTGCCTTATAGATGTAAGACACTTCTAATAAACACCAAATGACCGTCACTCTCGATCAACTCAAAAATGATCTTTCTGTGGTTTCCACAATGACATCATCTAAATCAAAATTCCTCACTGAATCACTTGTCGAAATATTGAATAATGATTGGAAAGTCAATTCCATTGAATCTGGTCGTGTTGTTATGAATCAACTAGAGATAACTGAAGGTCAAAAGTATCTAAAAGTATGGACATATAATGTCGTAAATGGTGTTCGTGACAGTGGTCGTTCTTGTTGGATGTTCGTTGATAAGAATGACGGTGCATGTTACAAACCAGCATCATACAAAGCACCTGCAAAAGGTATTCGATTCTTTATTGAATCACTAGCAGATAATCCTGGTATTTGTGATCCTTATGGTTCATTCCTTTATGTACGATAAAATCTATTTTTTCTTATTAATCACACTAACTAACACTCATCATGTATGAATTTGAAGTCACATTGTCCAAAGGTGGTCGTCACATTGTTATCACTGTGATGGCAGAATCGACTCATCGAGCATACAAACAGGCAGAACATTTGTATCCTGGATGTAGAGCACTGAATGCAGTTATGTTGTAATTAAAGTTACTCACCTCTAAAGTGCCCCATAGATGTAAGACACACATCAATCATGACTCAATCAACTTTTCAAACCACAATCGAAGATAACACCTACAACGGGTGGACAAATTATGAGACCTGGAATGTAGCACTCTGGATCGGAAATGACGAAGGTTTGTATAACATGGCACGTCGTTGTTATTCGTATCAAGATTTCGTCAATCGTTATATGGTAGAGGGTGATACAACTTTAGATGGAGTAAAATGGGATGATGTTAATTTGAACATTGTTGAACTTGATGAAATGATGGAGGAACTATGATCATGAATAAACGAACACAAACTAAAGTTCAAAAACATCTAGAAGACCCATATAATCGTCTTCGTTATTGTTATGAATTTATTAGTCAATTTCCAGAAGATGAAGATATGAATCGAAAATGTTATCAAAGAATCTATCACTTTCTTTCTGTACTATCTGACACTGAGTATCACTACTAATGACAACCACAATTGAACTCGGAAAGGCACAATT
>UEXM01002714.1_pt1 | contig 12164 bp, 4 predicted proteins | sample 1796661 | NCBI WGS metagenome assembly UEXM01 (sample SAMEA4772469, study PRJEB27181) | metagenome | reverse complement strand
TATATATGGACAGGAAAGGCTCCCAAAAAGGGGGCCTTTTCTTTTTCGTATATTTGCTTCATGGCAAAGACATTCGGAGCTAGCTCAATGACGGTATTCAACACCCTGAAGGACCTTGCTAACAAGGACCAGCAGGGCTTTGTTACTGAGGTTGAATTCAACAGGTTTGCCCAGGTAGCTCAGCTAAACATATTTAACGGTCTATTTGACGAGCTCAAAGATGCTCAGCGTATGTCAAGGGCTGGGTTCAACCCTTCCAGGGACAAGTCTAGGACCAAAAGAATTTTGGAGGACCTTTCCGCGTTTTCTACAAAGATTGTTTTAGGTAAAACAAACGAGGTTTTTAATGTGTCCACAGGGCCTAGTGCTGACCCAATGGCTCGGCTGATTAGCATAACGACTGCTGGGTCGATTCAGCTTGATCAGTCCACAAAGAAGCCCATCGAGGTATGTTACGATGAGGAAAAGCTAGAGCGTATCCTAATAAGTGATTTGAGCGCACCTACAGAAGACTTTCCAGTAGCTTTAATATCTGAGGATATACACGTGTTCCCTACTAGCATTAACAAGATTGAGGTGCGTTACTACAAGTACCCAGAAGGTAGGTCTGCTGATACAGGGGCTAGAGTAGGTCAACAACCTTCTGTGTATGATTCATCTTCAGGGAGTCCTGCTGTCATAGACTTTGAACTTCCAGAGCACTACACTTCCGATTTAGTTTACGAGATAGGAAAGATGGTTGGGGTCAATCTTAGAGATACAGACATAGTTAATTACACTGGTCAGGAGATGCAGGCTAGAAAACAATCTGAGACATACTAATGGCTAGAAATACAGTACCCTTAAACCAGATTATAAACGACTTCATCATTACTATGGGTGAAGACGACTACGCTGGCAACGCTTCTGACACTCAGATTAGAACTCACGCCCTTAGAGGTATTCGAGAGATGGGTTTTGATATGTCCAAAAAAATTAGATCCCTAGCCTTAACTATAAACTCAGCAAACAACACTGTGGAGCTTCCAGATGACTTTGTTGACTGGAATAAGATAGGCGTTGTAGGTGGTGATGGACTTGTATATGTTCTTGGTGAGAATAAAAATATAAACTACTCTCAGGCTTATCAGGATGGTCACGGTATAAAAGTAACAGATTCAGATGACGCTGCCGACTCAGATGGAGACGGAGTATTTGACAGAATTGAAGACAAGACTCCTACCGCTGGTTCATTCAACTCAAATGGATTCAACTCAACGGTATTTAGAGATCACTACTACGGTAATCAGAACGCTATTTACGGAGCTGGAGGTGGTAGATACAGAGGTGAGTTTAGAGTGAACCTAGACCAGAATAGAATTGAGATTAGTCCTATTTCTGGCGTTTCAGAATTAGTGATTGAGTATGTGGCTGACGAGGGACGCTCTAAGAACCCTTCGGTTCATGTTTACCTTGAAGAGGCACTCATGTCATACATGTACTACAAGATCGTTGAACGTAAGGCCTCTGTGCCAGCCAACGAGAAAGCTAGGGCTCGTCAGGAGTACTACAACGAACGTAGAAAGGCCAACGGGCGTATCAAGTCCTTCACGAAAGAGGAGGCGCTGAAGACGATTAGAAAGAATTACAAACAGTCACCTAAGTTCTAATGGCGATTGATAAAATGATACCACGCTTCCTTGTCAGTGATGAGGACGAGCGTTTGCTGAAAGAGGGTGCCATGACGGATGCCCTCAATGTTTCTATCTCTGAAGACGGGGACGGAAGTGAGGGTGTTGTAAAGAACGTGAAAGGAACCATTGCTGGGGATGCAATTTCTGGGTCTGAATTAGCCGCTTCCAACGCCGTTACTGTGATTGGTCAGGTATCTGACCCTCAGAGAAGTAAGATATATTTTTTTGTTTCTGATGACGACGGCCACACTCAAGATGCTATATATCAGTACGACACAAACGAAGACGAATATAAAATAGTATTTAAAAATAGCTGGTTAAACTTTGATTCAGACAAGTTTGTAAAGGCTGATGTTCTTAATGGGGCCTTTCAGCAGGATGGCTTAATACAGACCATTCTTTACTTCACAGACAATTTGAACGCGCCGAGAAAAATAAATGTAGACAGAGCTATTGGGGGTGATTATAACTCATTAAGTTCAAGCAAGCTAGACTACGCATTAAAATCCATAAAAGCAGCTCAAGTCACCCCTCCTTCTTTTTTCTTCACTACCGACCCTTCTATAACAGAAAACAACTTTACTAGATCTTCTTTTCAATTTTCCACTCAGTTAATATATAAAGACGGAGAAGAGTCCGCTATGTCCTCCTACTCTAAGTTAGCGTATTCAGCCTCTGTGGGTCAGTACGGAATTGAAGACTCTTCAATAAGAACGATAGTTGGAAATATAGAAAACACTTGTAACATAGATCTAAACTGGTCGAACAACACTATTTCTACAGATTATATTTCAGACGTAATTAAAATAAGACTACTAGGCAGAGAAGGAAACTCTGGAGCTTTTTTTGTTATAGACGAGTTTGATCCTTCTTCAGACCTAACAAGGTCGGTACATGGCGTCTCCACTAATATATATGATTCTTCTACAGGTATTTATAAGTTTTATAACGAGGGGGTTTACTCTTATGTAGACACGAACACAGTTAGTAAGCTTTATGACAATGTACCTAAGCTTTCTGAGGGTCAAGCTATTTCTGGCAATAGGCTTATGTACTCTAACTACACCGAGGGTTTTGAGAATAATCCAGTAAACGCCTCTATATCTGTTAGCTACTCCCCTGCTGTAGAAAATGTTTTTGCGGACCCATCAAACGGCTACAATGCCATAAGTGTTTTTGCGGGGTCTCCGTCTTTAGGCAAGGTAGATGTAAGTCTTTTGAATTCAGACGCCACCTGGCCTGGATCTAACGCCTATACGTCTTTGATTCCAGCGGGAACCTTTATCAGGACCGCATTTAAGTACTCTCCCTTCGGTACGTTCTACACCCCCACAGGAACAGCCTTAACGCTTAACTGTACTACTGCTTCAGGGGCGTTTGATGTTAAGTTTGGTTATGGGGCTGGAAGTGGTGCTCTTCCTATAGCTCTTGATGATGACATCAGTCTAATTGACGTCTCTATAGAGACTACGTCCGCTATGACGGTAAAAGCGGCAAGCGAAGCATTAAGGGAGAAGTTTACAGAGCTAGCTATAGTTCGTTTGTACGAGTTTCAAGCGGTAAACACTTCACCAAACTTAGGGCAGGCTATAATTACTGGTCAGATTTTAAACTCAACCGATAGCAGTTTTATAGATGGAAACTCGCTGACTATATCTACAGGGACGACAATCAACTACGCATACTCTTTCGACGAGGTTGAAGATACGACAACAACGACTGACGCTACAATTCGAATAAGTCCTTACTTAAGTTCATACTCGTTTGATTTTTCTACCGCCACCCCATCAGGACAGTTTTTTGACGGTATAAGTACGGTTACGGGTGTTACTCAGTCATTTTTAACCTCTGATGAATATTCGGATCTATCATACGCTATAACCGTTGCTAACTCTGGCGGCTGGAATGGATCTAGTTTGAGCCCCAACGGAACCTATATTGTTGACCCTATATTCTACGCAAACTCAGCAAGGTCTGTAACAACATTTAAGCACGGATGTGATCACGACTTTGGGATTGTTTATTATGATAAGTACAACAGGTCTGGAAATGTAAACAAAATAGGATCTGCTACGGTAGATTTTATTGGGGACAAGGCTAAAAGAAATTCAGGAAGTCCTGGAAGGGAGGGCGTTGCTACCGTATCCGTTTCAATTCCACCCGCTGACGTTCCCCCTCCTTGGGCTGTTAAGTGGCAGTTGGTTTACGGTGGGATGTCCACTTATGAAGATGTTTTTTCATACACTACTGGCGGTGGTTACGTTGCTAGAAATGTCTCTGGAACGAACAACCCTCACCCAGTAAAAACTGGATCTAAACAGGTTTATCTTTCCTTGAAAACTCTTGACCTTCATCAAAAAGAAAAATCTGTCTTTAAGGATTATTCTTATACTGAAGGAGACAAATTAAGGGTTATATCATATAAAGACAGCTCAGGCAATAGAGTGTATCCGATGGATAATAACGCTCAGTCCCCATCCCCTATAGAGTTTGACATAACTTCATCTGTTGTTTTTAGTTCAGACCACGACTCAAATATTATTCACGATGATGGCTCCAACGGACATGAGGTTGAGGATAAATACATAGGCACGTTTTTGGTTTTAGACTGCCCGTCTGTAAATTCTGGGAAACAAGTCGATGCTAACGGTGACGGAAACATAGATGACGACCTGAAATACAATGGATTTGACTGGTTCTCATTAACTGGAAGTGATTACCCCAATGACTCCAACAGCACTGTAACGAACTACTGGGGTAATGAGTGCGTGGTAGAAATACTAACGCCAAGAAAAAACACATCAGATAGAGTTTACTATGAGATTGGAGAGTCTCAAATAGCCAATTCTTATATAAGTGTGCCACCTGTAAATCAACACGGGCCCACGGTTTCCACAACCCAGGGTGATGTTAGATTTAGGCTGACTCCGTGCAAGACTCCTGTTTACTCCACTGATTGGAATGTAGGTGTTCCAGCCGACTGGGAGTACAAAACGATATTTCTTGAAAGCCCCTCGGTATCGGAGGCTTTTCAGTCTAAAGACTGGAGCAAAGGAAGGGCTCACGCTGTATTCGAGAGATCGGCAGAAGTAAGAAGATTTAACGGGGTTACATATAGTGACGCATACGCAGAAGACGTAGCTAACCTCTCTTTATCTTCGTTCAACCCTTCACTAGGCAACTTCGACAGCCTTGAGTCCAAGTTTGGTGCAATCAACTATATAGGTAACTACAACGACAACCTGGTAGCTCTGCAAGAGAATAAGCTGTCGTTAGTTCCTGTAGGTAAGAATATCATTCAGTACGCTGAGGGTAGCGGAAACGTAGCCATCTCAACTAATGTGCTAGGACAGGCTAGATACTCTTCAGGAGACTACGGTTGCGGAGGACACCCAGAGGCTGTTCTCATTCAGGATAACGATGTGTTCTTTGTAGACGAGTCTAGGCAAGCTGTAATGAGGCTTGGCGGTGAGCAGCTAGCTCCGATATCAGAAAAGAATATGTCTTCTTTCTTTGAGGACTTCTTTAAAGCTGGTCATGCTAAGTACGTAAGCGGATACGATCCACGAATCAGCACCTACTTTATTACTGGATATGGAGGCTCAGGCGCTGACTACTCAGCAGAAACCGTAGGTTATGATGTAGCTAGAGGGGTATGGCAGAGCAAGTACAGCTTTACGCCCGATGTGTACGCTAACCAGAACAACATGCTGTATAGCGCTAAATATGTCGGTACTGATGTGTTTTGGAGGCACGATGACAATGAAGGTGCCACAAATAGAAACATGTTCTACGGGCTTACAAATGACTCAGAGGTAGAGATGATTTCTAAGATATCTCCATCAAGGGTTAAGGTGTACAACGCTTTATCTTACGAAGGTGACTCTGATTCATGGAATATGAATCCTGTTAGCACCGACTTAGACCAGACATCTGGCACGATAACCTCCTGGTCTGAGAGAGAAGGTAGTTACTACGCATCTATGCCTAGAGATACATCTAGCAATAGCACAAGTCAAAAGATATACATCGGTGACCTCACCACATCTGACGATCAGGCATTTAACTCAACCGTAAGGCTAAACAGGCTTCCTATCCCTGTAGGTGTAACCGTTATTATAAACGGTCAGTCCGTTATAATTTCTTCTATATCTGGTAATACACTTACCTTAAGTGCGATTAACGAATCTGTAGCTGGGAGCAACCTGTCTGTTTCTTTATCTAGCGATAACGGAGATCCGATTCGCGGACACTACGCTAAAATCAAACTAACCAACAGCTCTAACACCAAACACGAGCTGTATTGTATAAACACTCACATAACTGATTCTAAGAGTCATCACCCCTTAGGTCAATAATAACTATATTTGCATCATGCCAATACCAGCAGGACTTGCAGCAGCAGGAAAACTAGTGGGACTTCTTGGCCCAGCAGTCGGAGAGTTTTTTGGAGCGAAAAAAGCGTCCGATTCTTTGGCTCAATCTCCAGAAGAAATCACAGCTCAGTTCGAGCAACTAAAGAAGGACATGCCTCAATACGGGGTGGGTAGCGCTTGGAATCAATACTTGGCTATGTCTAAGCAGGATCCAGCAGCTGACATGCAGCGACAGATCGCGGCAGAACAAGAGGCCTCCAGTATTGGAGCTTTAAAGGCTGGCGGGGCTAAGGCGTTGCTTGGAGGACTAGGGGCTTCTCAAAGAGCGGCAGCACAGTCCAGGATGGGTATTGAGGCTGACTCAGCAAAAAGACAGCAATCAGCACTTGGTCAGTTCGCTGGTGTTCAGCAAAGGGCTCAGGACATGCAAACAAGGGTTGGTCAAAATCTAGAGACTAGTCAATTTGAGGCTGTTAGAGAGGCAGAGCAACTAAACAGACAGCTAGAAGCTTCTAAGAATTTAGCTATGGGTGATCTTGCTGGTAGTGTTATGGGTCAGTTTGGCGAGGGTCATCTGGAAAACATGTTTGGGGGTATGAATTTGTCTGGGCTTAAAGGAATGTTTGGGGGAAACAAAAGAGCTAAAGCGGCTAGGGATAGCGCCAACGCATTTGCAGGCACCGTTACTGATCAGCAAATGGCTGACCTTCAGACCTCAATCCCAGGATTTTACAGGAAAGATGGAGGAATGACCACTCCTGGTGAGTTCTCCCACGAATCAAACCCTATCGACATTATGAAAGATGGGGCTAAGATCGGGGAGATGACTGGAGGTGAAGCCATCCTCAATCCAGAGCAGCAGAAGAAAGCAGCAAAACAATCACCGTACTTCCGCAAACTAATGCGTGAGTTCGCAATGAGAGACAGAAAATGAGTAACGGAGTAGTAAAATATCCATTTCCATCAGACTTTCAAGATCCTTACGCGGGTTTTAGGCAAGAGCTTGGAGATATAGAAAAGAAGCAGCAAGAGTCTCAAGACAAGGCTCTTAAAATGGCTTCAATGATTGAGATGGCTGATTCCTCAACCATGTTTGGGGGCGACTACTCTTACGCTAATAAATGGGCTCAGCACTTAACTGAAAACCTAGATAACTTCGCTTCCAGCACAGAAGGGATGATTCAGTTCCAGCAAGCAGCACAACAGCTTACTAACTTCATTGACGGATCAGAAGCCTACAAGAAGGAAAACTTCGGGACTGTAAAAGACGGTCCTCAGGCTGGTTCTTTTCAAGGTCAGGTGATGAGAGGTGTAATGGGAGACGACTTTCAGTTTGAGGGAGATCTCATTGATGAGCGCACTAAAGAGGAGTATGAGATGGAGTTTCTTAGATTGAATCAAGAGGCATCCATTGATGGGTTTCAGAATGGGTTACCGTCAAACCTAGGCGATTACAATCAGAGTAGACCTCAGAACCCTTTTATGCCTAGGCTTAAGGAGGCTAACATCATGATGGGTAGCACTTGGTACTCTAAGAAAGGCCCCAATAAATCTCACGAGACTATAGGTGAAGCCAAGGAGTGGACCAGGAACAGCATAGAGACAACACCTAAACTTCAGAGACAGGCAGCTAGGGATTATCAAAGAGTTCAAAAAGAAGAGGGTAAGGAGCTTTCTGTTGAGGAAATTCTCAAGGACGATAATCACAGGGAGCAGGCTTACAATGATTGGGTTAACGACGCTGCAAATTCGTGGATTGATCCAAAGTTAAAAGAAAAGCAAACAAAGCCTACGGCTGCCGCTTCTAAGAGAGCTAATAACTTAGCCGCCCTTGTGGGTAGTGTTGTAGACCTACCATCCGAAGATGTTGTTGCGGAGATACCAAGAATATCTACTGGTGGAGTTGAAGAAATAGACTTAGGTCGAAGTAAAAGCCAGATAGTGTTTAGCCCTCAAGAGCTAAGTGAGAAAATAGATATAACAGCATTTGTTGATGAGTCTATTAGGACCAAGAAGGTAAAGAACCCTGCTTTCGATGATTTTAGTGACGAGCCTGAATTCTTGGACACTCAGATTGACGTAAAGGTTAGCCCTGGCCAAATGTCAGTAAGAGAGGATGGCATGATTATCTTGTCAGGAATGGGTAATTTTGAAGATCAAGCAATAGGTGATATAGAGGTAGACCCAAATAGTACGGAAGGTCGTAAACTAATGGGTGCCTTAAATGCGGATTTCATAACTTCGTATGGCCTTAGCTTTAATGATTTTACACAGCAGTTAGGTTTGTCTTCAGAGGCCCCAGAGCAGGTTGGTTGGGATCCTAACGCATATTAACAAAAGGAATGAACGAGCAGTATTTAAAAGGACTTCATCAGCACCTAGGGGTTAATGATGATTATGATACTTGGGTCAACTCTGTGTCTGGAAACAAAGAGTATCTTCAAGGGCTTCATAACCACCTCAAAATAAAGGACGACTACGATACTTGGTACTCGTCTGTATGGGGTTCTCCAGAGGAAGACCCGCTTTTTTTTTCTCCTTCCCAAGAAGAATACGTCCCAGCTTCAACAGAGGATTTCTTGGCTTTTACGCCGAGCTCAGAGGTTGCAGATACAGATTTGGGATTGTCTTCGAAAAAAGATAAGCCTGCGCAAAGCTTTAAGGATTTTGGATTTACCTATGACACAGGGGAAAAAGACTACTTCGAAAGTTTAAAAGAATACGCTGACGCAAGTGTTGATCCAGATGCTAAGACTTTTTATGACTTAGAGAAGTACAATAATTTAAGCGAGTACGAAAACGGAGAGTCAAGAGCTTCTGTTCCAGATATGTTTAGCATGACAGCTAAAGCAGAGGAAGAGGAAAAGAAAGGGGCTGATCAGCGATTACTACTAGCCAAAGAGGTTGCAAGGCAATCAGTGAGAAATATAGCCCTGGGTACAGCTCAAAACACTTTAGCAAACGCAGTGGGGGGTACTGTTAACAACATTAAAAACTCAGTAGCATCAAAAGTAGCTTCAAGAGAGTCTGCTTTAGGTAATGACTTCGAGGCAAACCAGATAAACACACTACTTGAGGCTGATAGAGAGGAGCAAGAAAGAAGCAAGTCAGCTCAGCAGATAGCTCTAGGTGTTTCTGAAGCCAACGCAAGAAAGGGAATATTTGACACTTTTAATGAAGGTGATGTTTCTGATGGATTTAAAAAGCTTTTTGTTGAGGGTGCATATGCGGCTATAGACGCACCCAGAACAGCGGCTCCTTTCCTTGCAGGAATGGGTGTTGGTGCTGCGGTAACTGGGATAAACGTAGCAGCAGATGAGTACACAAGAAGGCTTAGTGACCCAACTTTAAGTAAGTCTGATAAGATGGCTTACGCTATGTCTCACGCTACCATAGAGTCTGTACTTGCACTCGGATTCGGAAAGGCGGGACTTGGTTTGCAAAACGTAGCCTCTAAGCTTGGGCAGAAAGCAATGAAAGAAGGGTCAAGAAAAGCTAGTAGCGTTGTCAGTTCTAAAGGAATGCAGTTTCTAAGAGAGACTGGAGGTGAGGGAGTTGAAGAAGGGTTGGTTAGCGCTCTCACACAAGCAACAGACCAATACTTGGACTCTGAGTTCGGAAAAGATCCAGAAAAGTTTAGCTACAGTAGTGTTTTGGATGCTGCTGTACTTGGTATGATGGGTGCTGGTGGACCTTCAGCTCTTACGCTGTCTTCTATGCCAAGTTCTAAGGAGATTCCTCACTCAGCGGTTGCTGAAGAAAGAGAGCAGATTGACAAGGAGTTGAGAGACCTCAAAGCAGATTATGATAGTGAAAAGGATCCAGATCTCAAAGCTGTAAAGAAAACAAGGTTAGAGGATAAGTTCAGAGCTTTCGACGCTTTAAGCGGTATGGAAGCTGAGGCTTACGCAACACTTAGCGACGAAGATGCCGTCAAGGTTTCTTCTATTAACCGTCGTATGGCTGACCTTAAGATGCAGATTCGAAGCAAGAAAGACCTTTCTGGCATTGACTACAACGAAGATCAGCTTAAGCAAAAGCAAGAGGAATTCGACAGCTTAAGTAAAGTAAAGAAAGATATTGAGGGTCAGGCGTTTAGCAAGGCTTATGCTGAAGAAAACGAGGGACAGCTTCCGTTGTTTGCTGAAGACTCTGAGGGTAATGAGGTTGAGGTTAAACCAACCCCAGTCGCTAAAGAGGTTGTGTCTGAACACGCTAAGCTAGAAGAAGAGCCAGCAGAAGAGGTTACCCCTCTTGAAGATGAATTAGAAGAGAAATCTCCTGAATACAAGGCTGTTGATTTAAGTCAGGTTTCTAGTGAACGTTTATCAGAAAGTGAGGTTCCTACTGAGTTTCATGAAAGCCTTACAAATCTGTCTGGTGCATTCAGAACTCCACTGACTGAAAGTGAGATGGCTTGGCACTCTTCTCCAGATGCTTACGCCAAAAACATGGGGTACGCTGATTTTAAAGAGATGTTCGAAAAGAACGAGGTTACTCTAGGAGCTGTTAAGGGTAAAACCATACACTTGTATGATTACAGAAAAGCTCTTCAAGACAACGATATTGATTTATCATCCATAGATACTATAGAGGATACAATCCGTCATGAGTTTAGTCACGCTGCGTTAAACTCTGTAATTGGACAGAGCGCTGAATCTAGATCTAGGCTATTTGAAGAGATGCAAAAGATCTCAAAAGACAACAAATCTGTCGCTGATCTAATCAACAAAGTAGAAGGTCTATATGATGGGGCTCAAGAGGCAGAGGTTCAAGAGGAGGCTATTGTAGCTCTTCTTGTTGATTACGCTGCAAACCCATCTAAATACAAGAGTGTAGCTCAAAGAATTATAGATGCTATAAACTCTGTGTTCTCACAGTTTGGAGGTCCTAACGTTATCACTAACGAAACAGACCTTATGGCGCTTGCTCGTAGCTATGAGGTTGCGGCTAAGACTGGAAAGAAGACTGAGGTAAAAACAAAAGAAAGGGACACGTCTCAAGCCAGGGAGTCCAAAGCTAAGTTTACTTACCTAAACGACACTGAGGTGTTTTATGAATATGTTCCCGCTGTTGGAGCTACAGAAGAGGTCCTTAAGAAGAGGTACAAGAACGCTTATCAAGACGAAAGCAAATCCATAAAGGTAAATGACTACAATCACTTCAAAAACTGGTATAACAAGCTTACAGGAAACGGAAGGGCCAATGTGGTTCAGGGTATGTATCATATAGTTGACGGAAAGAAAAAGCCGATCAAACCACCAAAGAAAAAACTAAACCCTGACGGAACTCCAGCTTGGATCGAAAGACCTAAAACCTTTCGGCAAAAGAGGATTCAAAAAGCCATAGACGCTGAAAAGAGACGAGTCGAGCGAGTAAAAGAAAAAACAGCCTTACGTATGGAGGCGAGAAGAATCTTGTCTGACTTTGGACTTGATCCTATTCGAGTCGATATCGACAGATTTATACCGAGGGAGTCTGGCATGCCTGTAGAGCAGTTTAGGTTTGTGGAAAAAACTCCAGAGATGTATGAGTCTGCTATAAGAAACATACAGGCTTTGATAGAGTCTGGGTTTGACCCTAGCGGATACAAAGGTAAGTCATTCTTTAGAGAGGAAAACATAGAGATGTTTACCCTAGCTGAGGGTGACTACATGACACCTCAGGAAAGGGTTTCTGATGAAATGACAAAGCCAGACACTGACGGGTCTCCTAGACATATAGATACTTTTCGGTTTAGTGCGGTAAACGTAAATAGCAGGTCTTTAAGTGAAGAGTCTTATGAGTTAATTGAAGCTTCAGAATTTGCAAATCTTGATCCTGGGTTTAGAGATGGAGATATCGTGTTTGGACATGGCTACGACAAATCCTTAAACAGTCAGAGCGGTCAAGTTAATCTGGGCAATTACTTTTCGGTTAACATGAATTCTGGCGTTACAACTAAAAGTATTCTTTCTGCTGCTTCTGAGGAGAAGGCAAAAGGATTGGTTGGAAACTTAGAAAGTGCAGTAGAACTAGCAAAAAGCCACGGAAAGAATAATATAAAGATATATTATACAGCTCAGAATGAAAGGCACTTACCTGGAAATGTACAGGTCTTTGAAACGTTGTTAGA
>UEXM01002712.1_pt1 | contig 12169 bp, 4 predicted proteins | sample 1796661 | NCBI WGS metagenome assembly UEXM01 (sample SAMEA4772469, study PRJEB27181) | metagenome | reverse complement strand
CTTCATTCGCTACAACAACTACAGCCAACGTAGCAAGATTAGATACATTACAACAATTTACTGGAAGTTACGCAACCACAGGTTCTAATACTTTCATCGGTGATCAAATTTTAAGTGGTAGTGTATATCTTACAGGTTCAAATCATGTATCAGGTACTATAAGAATTAATTCAGAGGGTACATATTCAAGTTCTACAGCAATTTTTACAAATAATATTACAAACGGATATCCAACCTCTAATCCCTGGGGTAGTAATTTAGAGGGAAGTTACTTTAATAACTTTAATAACACCACAAACGTAAGTGAGATTTTAAGATTTATGTCAGGAGTGATGAGTCATTCCTTAGATGTCGCAGACGCTTCAGCAAATACAAAAACCTTTGCAAGTGTTGACACAAATGAAACTAATTTAGGTGGAACTGATACAGTAGATGGATATTTACCACAAAGTTACGATAGTTCAAATGCAACTATGTTATATCTATACACTAAAGATTGGGTAAATGAGGGTGCACAAATATTTCAAGGTATAACACAATATCATGATAATGGTGGAACATACTTTATTGATTTTGATTCTAATAGTGGTGGTTCAACAAGTGTAAGTTCCTCAGTAGATACAGAGTTATTTGGTTTAGGTGGATTAACAAGTGGAGGACCAACAGACTTTAAAGTTAGAGTTTCTGCAACACAATCATTTAGTGATACAGGAAGTGTGTCAGCACCAACAGCAGCATCAAACACATTTACCACACAATCAAGATTAGATTTAACAAATAGTACATTTAGTACCACAAGTGGATTAACACTAACAAAGATAGCAACCAATGTTCCAGCAGTTATACCTGCAGCATTTCAAGATGGTAAGTTTGAAAATATAGGTGGAACAAGTCAATCAAGTGGTTCTCTATCAAGAAAATATCATGCAACAAAAGGATTATTTACAAGTGTATCATCAAGTGGATACTACAGATTCCATGATTTAAAGGTTGGTATGGCAAGTGGTTCAGGAAACTATCAGTTTGTCGATGGAACTACTAAAACACATTTTTGGGCACCAATCGACCAGATAAGTTCAGATATAGGAACTAATAGTTTATCTATAGCACAAGTAACACAAAGTTATTTAACTGCAACAAGTAGAAGTTTGAGTGGAACACCATATTTGGTTGGAGCTACATATCACGTAAGTGCTTCGGTTCGTGGATTGTTCAGTCCAATGTATGCAGCATCAAGCACATTAGTAGATGACAATATAGGTTCAGTCGGTGTTGGTTCAGTAGCAGGTTCAGGTATAGATGATGTTTCTACAAGTGGTGGAACTATACAAACAGCAAATGCAGTATTTGCTTCAGATAGTGGTTCAGTTAGAGCAACAAGTGCAATCCCAACAAGAACTGATGTTGTAAGATTTAATGCTACATATACCTTGAGTGGTAATACAGACGACAATATACAACAATCAGCAACTTTTACTGATTCAACATTTACAGTCGGTGTGAGAGGAAGAAATAGAGCTTCAAGTCGTTCCACATTAGAAACAAAAACAATTTTTTATCATTCTGCAAGCACTTTTAGTCAACCTGCTTCAAGTGGTTCTTTGGGAGTTTATCAGAGAGCTCAAGGATACGATGGTGGTAGTTTAACAGGAACAACTGAAACATTTACTGGAGAAGATTTTAGAATACAATTAAACAATGATGTATTAGGTTTTAACGGAGATGCTTTTACCACTACTTATGATGTAGGTAGAACTGCAACAAGACTTGTAGGTGAACATGATTTACAAGTAAAACCAGGATTTTTGGTAGAACCAGGTGGAACTTTTAGATATTGGTATCCAGCTAATTATGGTAGTGGTTCTTACAAATACTATATTAGAAGATTCCAAACAAGTGGAACAAAGTCAAGTATGACGGTTAATCTTAATAATAATACATTAGTTAATTGGAAAGCAACTACGGATGATAAAGTAGCTTGTGCATTACTCTTTAAAAGTTCTGCAAGTGGTAGTGGTGGAAATAGTGAGTTGTCAAGAGCAAGGATATACGATCCTTCAGAGACAACTGCTAACTTGATTTCAAGTAGTGTAGCACACCAAACAGATTTTCACCTAAACCCATTTACTGATGCTTTAGATTTATATGGTAATACAGGTGGTAGTGTTTCAAGTAACACTTATACAGTTCCAATCAGAAATGCTGATGGAATGTTTTTGGATAATACAGATAACGAACTATATGTAATAGTTAGATATGCAGGTGACCCTACACCGATAGATGATATTACATTAACTTTTAGTTAAGGAATGAAATGGGACAAATAGACTCAGGCTCAAAATCGAATAGACTCTTAGCGTCAAGACGGTATACACACAATACCTTTAACACCGCTCAAGAATCGTTTACGAATGTCCTTGATTTAAGAAGTGAGGAGATATATACCAGAGCGCACCTAATTCCATCTTCAAGTTTACCACATAGTGGTAGTTCACAAAAAAGTGCAGTCTTTTCAAAGAATGGACAAAATGTAACTAAGTATTGGTATAGACATAAATTAACAAAATCAAATACTAACAATGAAGTTTGGTTCTTCTTAAATCCAACTGGAAGTGATGATGGTGTTGGTGCTCAGTTAATAAATGATAATCAACAAACAAGTTTTATATCACCAAAATATTCAACTTCTGCATTAGCAAACGCAACTACAGAGGATGCTACACCAGGTTATTTAGCATTAGTATATAAATCAACTACAACAAACACATCTTCGTTAAGTAGTGGTGATATTGTTTCTACAAATGATTATCAGTTTGATTATAAAACAGGTGTTCTTCAGTTTAGGAGTTCTACTGTAGACCCAACGGATTCACAATATCTCTATATGTCGGTATATCAATATGTCGGACAAAATTTAAGAACTGGCTTAGAGATAGAAGGTCCATTTACTGCTTCCAATATGTCTTTTGGTGGAGACGTAACTGGTTCATCAACCTCAACAGGTTCATTTGGACAGGTTTTTGTAGGGGATAGATTAGTATTCAAAGACCATCAAGATAGTGGTGAATACATAGAAAGTGATGGAACAGATTTAAGTATTAATGTTGGTGCTAATGGAGATATAAATATACCTGCCAATATAGGAATGACTTTTGGTAATGACGGAGAGAAAATAGAGGGTGATGGAACTAATCTTACTTTAGCAGGTGGTGATATCAATCTTACTGCAGAAGCAGATGTAAACATACCATCTAATATAGGTCTTACCTTTGGAGATGACGGAGAAAAGATTGAGGGTGATGGAACTAATATGACAATTGCTGGTAATAAAATTATATTATCTACAGCAAATATTACAGGTTCATCTCTTACAACTGGCTCATTCGGTGCAACTGATATAGGTGCAGGAACATTAACTGCAAACTTAGTAGCAGGTAAGGTCGGTATTGGTGAAAAACTACCAGCAAAAGAATTAGAAGTAGTTGGTGAAGTATCAGCTTCATCTACAGGTTCATTTGGAGCTGCAGTAATAGATGGAACTACACTTATAAAAGGTTCAGGAAGAAAATTATATTTGGGTGATGTAGGTGGTGAAGCTATTAGTAGTGATACAACCGACTTAACTATTACTTCTGGACAAGATATTAACTTAACGGCAACTACAGATATAAATGTTCCAGCTAATGTCGGATTAACTTTTGGGAATGATGGTGAGAAGATAGAGGGCGATGGAACTGATATGACTATCGCTTCAAGTGGTGTTCTAACATTATCTTCAGGTGGAAATACATTAGTTGAAACAGTTACATTTAATAACGGAGATGTAACAATACCTGGAGACTTAACTGTTACTGGTGATAGATTTGAAGCTCAAGTAGGTAGTTTACAAGTTGCCGACCATACCATAACGGTTGGTAGTGGTTCAGCTACATCCGCACTAATGCAGAATGGTGGTATAGATTGGGGTATAAGTGGTAGTATAGCATTCCTACGATACAGACACGCTGGAACGGCAATATCCTCAAGTGTATTTTTGGAAGCACCTAAACTTACTGTAGATACAATCACTATAGATGCTGCTGAAATAGATGCAAGTGGAGCATTAGATATAGATACAGGTGGTGATTTAACTCTATCTGCTACAGGAGATGTAAACATACCAGCTAATATTGGTCTCACTTTTGGTGATGATGGTGAGAAGATAGAGGGAGATGGTACAGATTTAACAATAGCTTCAAGTAATTTATTAAATTTAACAGCAACTACGGATGTAAAAATACCAGTAAATGTTGGTTTGATGTTCGGTACACACGAAAAAATAGAAAGTGATGATACAGATTTAAGTATAACAGTTGGAAGTGGTGGAGACATAAACATACCAGCTAATATAGGATTAACATTTGGAGACGATGGTGAGAAAATTGAAGGTGACGGCACAGACTTAACCATAAGTGGTAATAAGATTAAATTAGATAGTACTATGGTTACAGGTTCTTCTACCACAACTGGTTCATTTGCTCATGGTTATTTCGCAAGTAAAATTGGTATTAACGAAATAGCACCCGCTGAAGCATTAGAAGTAATAGGAAATATATCTGGTTCAGGAACTGGCTCATTCCACCATACATTAACAAGACAGAGAGCATATCTATTTGATGCAGGTGGTGAGTATTTATTAGGAGACGGAACTGATTTAACTATAGCATCGGGACAAGATTTAAATCTTACAGCAACTACAGATATTAATATACCATCAGGAGTTGGATTAACTTTTGGTAACGATGGTGAGAAAATTGAAGGTGATGGAACTGATTTAACAATTGCAGGTAATATTATTAATTTAAGTCCTACTGCAGATGTTGTATTACCTAATGATAAGGGTATTCAGTTTGGTGGAGCTAGTGAAAAGATAGAAGGTGATGGAACTGATTTAACTATAACTGGCGCAAAGATTAATTTAAGTCCAACTACTGATGTTCACATTCCCAACGATAAGGGTGTTGTATTTGGAGACGATGGTGAGAAGATAGAGGGCGACGGTACAGATTTAACTATAGCATCAAGTAATTTATTAAATTTAAGTGCTACAACTGATGTTGTGATTCCAACTAATGTTGGCTTACACTTTACAGATGCAAATGAAAAAATAGAATCTGATGGTACTGATTTAACTATCAATGCTGGAGCAGATATTAACTTAACTGCTACAACTGATATAAATGTTCCAGCTAATGTCGGATTAACATTCGGTAATGATGGTGAAAAAATCGAAGGTGATGGAACTGATTTAACTATTAGTGGTAACAAAATAAAGTTAGATAGTGCTGTAATAAGTGGTTCATCCACATCTACAGGTTCATTCGCAAGAATAGTAGCAGACAATGGTGCATTCTTAATAGATGATGCAAAAGTAAGTGGTTCTTCAGTAACAACTGGTTCATTTGGAAGATTAGAATTAGCAGGAAATGCAAATATAGACGGCAACATTACTCTTGGTGGTAGTATCAATATAGGAGATGCCGCTGGTGATGATATCGTTCTTGGTGGTGAGATAAAATCAAATATTATACCTGATGCAGATGCAACTTATGATTTAGGTAGTTCAAGTAAAGGATGGAATGACTTACACTTAGGTAGTGGTGGAGTTATTAACTTAGATGGTGGAGATGTAACATTAACACATTCATCAAACTTAGTAACAATAACAGGTGGAACTACAAGAGTAGATAAGTTAGAAATAGATGGAGCAAATGACCACATCGATGTAGATACAGATATGGTTCTAACTGCAGCAGCAGATATAACTTTAACTCCAGGTGGTGCAAATGTAAAACCAGGTAGTGATAGCGCTATTGATTTGGGTGTAAGTGGAACGGCATTTAGAGAATTATTCGTAGACGCTATTGATTTAAATGGACAAGGTAGTATTTCAATAGGTGGAACAGGAAGAATAGACTTAGATGGAGACGATGACACTTCAATTAGGGCTTCAGCAGATGATATAATAACATTTGAAGCAGGTGCAGTTGATATTGCACAGATGACTTCAACAATGGCAATATCAGGTTCTTCAGCATCAACTGGTTCGTTTGGTAGAGTCGAAGCTACAACACTAAAGGGTGATGGTTCAGATTTAACAAACGTAACTGACGATAGTGCATTAGCTTTCTCAATAGTATTTGGAGGTTAATTTTGAAAAATTCGATATTTATAGTAGAAGAAAAGTGTAAAAAATAGGAACAAATAATGGCAAATACCTTTAAAAATGCAGCAACTGGATCAAACACAACAATAAATCCGTTTTATACTTGCCCAGGAGCTACAACTGGTGTAGTTCACGCAATTTATGTAAGTAATATTGATGGTTCAAATGATGCTACAATAAATGTTACAATTAGTGGTAGTGCTAATTTTCAAACAAGACGACATATAATGAAAACAGTAAATGTTCCTGCAGACTCAACCCTTGTTATTGAGAAACCAATTAATTTGGGAGCGGGGGATAAATTAGAAACTCAAGCATCAGCAAACGGTGATTTAGAGGTATTCGCAAGTATATTGGAGATAACCTAATGGGTGATATTTCATATCTTGGTAAAAAACGGGTTAATAGTAACACCGATATTGTTGGTGATTTGGTTGTTACTGGTTCAATAAGTTCTACTGGTGCAATTAAAGAAGCAGGTGTTGCTTTAGTAACATTAGATGCAATACAGAACATGGTTATATACGATGACAGTTTAAACACAATTTTAAATTTTGATTACGTGGGAACATCAGATGGAGATATTGTGGTACATAAAATAGGTTAAAGATAATATTTATTTAAAATAGGAACAAAAAATGGCTAAATTACATTCAGCATTAGCAACAACAGAATTACATAACCCAAAAGGTATTGGAGTAGAAAGCGCAACCGAAGAACTATTAACGATGAGTGCATCCATAGGCGCGGTTAGTGCAAGTGCAAGTATAGTACCACATACAACTGATGTTTTTAGTTTAGGAACTGATTCATTACGTTGGACTAACGTTATCGCATCAGGTAATGTTTCATCCTCATTAGTTTCTACTGGTTCTTTCGGTAGATTAGAGTTAGCAGGAAACGCAGATATAGATGGAACACTAACTATCGCAGGTGGAACAACAACACTTGGAGATTCGGCTAGTGATACTGTGGTTATAACTGCAGATTTGGCATCAAATCTTATACCAGACGCTGATGGAACAAGAGATATTGGTAGTTCAGCAGCTTCTTGGAGAAACATCCACTTAGATGGAACAGGTTCTTTTAAAAATACCATTATTGAAAATAGAGAATATTTTTCAGACGCTGGTGGTGAATACATTAGTGGTGATGGAACAGATATGACACTAAACTCTGGAGCTGATATTAACTTGACAGCCACAGCAGATGTTAATATACCAAGTGGTGTTGGAGTAACTTTCGGAAATGACGGAGAGAAAATTGAAGGTGACGGTACAGATTTAACAATAGCCTCAAGTGCTAAATTAAATTTAAATGCTACTTCTGATGTTCACGTTCCTAAAAATATTGGTATAGTATTTGATGATAACGCAAGTGAGAAGATTGAATCAAACGATACAGATTTAACAATAAACTCAGGAGCTGACATAAACCTTACAGCAACAAGTGATGTAAATATACCAGCTAACGTTGGTATTACTTTTGGTGATGATGCTGAAAAGATAGAGGGTGATGGTACAGATTTAACAATTAGTGGTAATAACATCAATCTTACAGGAACAGCAGATGTAAAAATACCTGCAAACGTAGGTATTATGCTTGGCACACACGAAAAAATAGAAAGTGATGATACAGATTTAACTATAACTGTAGGTTCAGGTGGTGATATCAATGTTGGTGCAAATATAGGAATGACATTCGGTGATGATGGAGAGAAAATAGAAGGTGATGGTACAGATTTAACTATAGCTTCAAGTGCTAAGTTAAATCTTACAGCAACAAGTGATGTTCACATTCCACAAAACGTTGGATTAGTTTTTGACGCTAATGCTAGTGAAAAGATAGAAAGTAATAATACTGACTTAACTATAAACTCAGGCGCAGATATTAATCTTACAGCAACCACAGATATCAATATCCCATCAGGAGTTGGTTTAACTTTTGGTGATGATGCAGAAAAAATTGAAGGTGATGGTACAGATTTAACAATTTCAGGTAATATTATTAATTTAAGTCCTACTGCAGATGTTGTATTACCTAACGATAAAGGTATTCAGTTCGGTGGTGCTAGTGAAAAGATAGAGGGAGACGGAACTGATTTAACCATTTCAGCTAACAATTTAAATATAGACGCAGCTGCAGATTTAGTAATTAATGTTGATGGTGGAGATGTAACTGTATTTGATGACGCAGCTCACATAGCTAATTTATCACTTACCCAAATTAGTGGTAGTTCCGTATCAACGGGTTCATTTTCTGATGGTAGATATTTAAACAAGGTTGGTATTGGAACAAAAATTCCAAAAGTAGAATTAGAAGTTATTGGAACTGTAAGTGGTTCAGGAACTGGTTCTTTCCAGCATAGTCTAACAAGAGAATATTCATACTTGTTTGATGCAGGTGGTGAATACCTATTAGGTGATGGAACAGATATGACTATCGCATCAGGTAGGGATATCAACCTAACTGCAACTACAGATATTAATATACCAGCTAACGTTGGATTAACATTTGGTGATGACGCTGAGAAAATTGAAGGAGATGGAACAGACCTCACGATAGCAGGAAATAATATTAATCTTACAGGAACTGCAGACATCAAAGTTCCAGCTAACGTAGGAATTATGTTTGGAACGCATGAGAAGATTGAATCCGATGACACCGATTTAACAATTACAGTAGGTTCTGGTGGAGACATTAACGTTGGTGCGAATATAGGAATGACTTTTGGTAATGATGGTGAGAAGATAGAGGGTGACGGTACAGATTTAACAATAGCTTCAAGTGCTAAATTAAATTTAAATGCTACTTCTGATGTTCATGTTCCAAAGAATGTTGGTATAGTATTTGATGATAATGCAAGTGAAAAAATAGAAAGTAATGATACAGATTTAACTATCAATTCTGGCGCAGATATAAATTTAACTGCTACTTCTGATATTAATATTCCTGCAGAAGTAGGTTTGACATTCGGAGCTGATACTGAAAAAATAGAAGCTGATGGTAGTAATAACCTTTCAGTAATATCAAACGGAAACACAATAATTGAAACAGTTACATTTAATAATGGTGATGTAACAATACCTGGAGACTTAACGGTTACGGGTGATAAAATCCAAGCATCTGTTGGTGAGTTACAAGTAGCTGACCATACAATAACGGTTGGTAGTGGTTCAGAAAGTTCAGCACTAATGCACAACGGTGGTTTAGATTGGGGTGTTAGTGGTAGTGTAGCATTTTTAAGATATAGACACGCTGGAACTGCACTTTCTTCAAGTGTATTTATGGAAGCACCTAAACTTACTGTGGATACAATCACATTAGACGCAGCTGAAATTGATGCAAGTGGTGCATTAACAATTGATACAGGCGCAGACTTAACATTGGATGCTACAGGAGATGTAAACATACCAGCTAATATTGGTTTAACTTTAGGTAATGATGGTGAAAAAATTGAAGGTGATGGCACAGATTTGACTATAGCTTCAAGTAATAAACTTAATCTAACTGCAACTACAGACATTCATGTTCCTGTAAACGTTGGTGTTATGTTCGGAACACACGAAAAAATAGAAAGTGATGACACAGATTTAAATATAACAGTAGGTAGTAGTGGAGATATTAATATACCAGCTGATATCGGATTAACATTTGGTGATGACGGAGAAAAAATTGAAGGAGACGGAACTGATTTAACAGTAGCTTCAAGTGCTAAATTAAATTTAAATGCTACTTCTGATGTTCACATTCCACAAAATGTTGGATTAGTCTTTGACGCTAACGCGAGTGAAAAGATTGAGTCAGATGATACTGACTTAACCATTAATTCTGGTGCTAAAATTAACTTAACTGCAACTTCAGATGTTCATATACCTAATAATGTGGGTATAGTATTTGGTGGAGCTAGTGAAAAAATTGAAGGTGATGGTACAGATTTAACCATATCAGCTAATAACTTAACAGTAGATGCAGCTGCAGATTTCGTAGTAAATGTAGATGGTGGTGATATAACTGTTCATGATGACGCAGCTCATATCGCTAACATAAACATATCCAAAATTAGTGGTTCAGCAACATCAACTGGTTCATTCGGTGAGGGTAGAATAGATCACAAACTTGGTATTGGAACAAATACTCCAGGTACAGAAATAGAAGTTATAGGTTCTGTTAGTGGTTCAGGAACTGGTTCTTTCCAACATAGTCTAACAAGAGAATATCAATACTTGTTTGACGCGGGTGGTGAGTATCTAACAGGTGATGGAACTGATTTAACTATAGCATCAGGACAAGATATAAATCTTACAGCAACTACAGACATCAATATTCCATCAGGAGTTGGATTAACTTTCGGTAATGATGCAGAAAAAATTGAAGGTGATGGTACAGATTTAACCATTACTGGTAATAAGATTAACTTATCACCAACCGCTGACGTTCACATACCTAAGAACAAAGGTATTGTGTTTGATGATAACGCAAGTGAGAAGATTGAATCAAACGATACAGATTTAACTATTAATTCTGGTGCAGACATTAACTTGACTGCTACAACAGATATTAATGTTCCTGCTAACGTAGGTATCACATTCGGTGATGATGCAGAAAAAATTGAAGGTGATGGAACTGACTTAACAATATCAGGTAATAATGTATTTATGGCTGCTGGACACGTAACTGGTTCAGGAACTGGTTCATTCCATCATACCGTAACAAGGAATTATGCATATCTATTTGATGCAGGTGGTGAATACTTAACAAGTGACGGTACAGATTTAACAATCGCATCTGGACAAGATATCAATCTTTCAGCAACTACAGATATTAATGTTCCTGCTAATGTTGGTGTGACTTACGGTAATGATGGTGAAAAGATTGAAGGTGACGGAACTGACTTGACTGTAGCTTCAAGTGCTAAGTTGAATCTTACAGCAACAAGTGATGTTCACATTCCACAAAACGTTGGATTAGTATTTGACGCTAATGCAAGTGAAAAAATTGAGTCAGACGATACTGATTTAACAATAAACTCAGGTGCTAAAATAAACTTAACTGCAACCTCAGATGTTCATATTCCTAACAATGTTGGTATCGTGTTCGGTGGAGCTAGTGAGAAGATTGAGGGTGATGGAACTGACTTAGTGATATCAGCAAACAATCTAACAGTAGATGCAGCTGCAGATATTATATTAGACGCTGGTGGTAATGATACTGTAATAAAATCAGGTGGAACTACAATCGCTTCGTTTAAAAACGCTTCAAGTGATTTCGTAATTGTCACAGATGTTGATGATAAGGATATATTACTCAAAGGACAAGATGGAACTTCTGAAATAACGGCTCTACAATTAGACATGAGTGCAGCAGGACTTGCAAACTTTAACAATGACGTTGTGGCATTCTTCTCTTCAGACGAAAGATTGAAAGATAACATAATAAAAATCGGAGACCCGTTAATGAAACTTTCGGAACTTCGTGGTGTAGAGTTTGATTGGAATGATAACAAAGAAGCATATGCAGGTGAACATTCATATGGTGTTATAGCACAAGAAGTAGAAAAAGTTCTTCCTGAAATCGTAACTGAAAGAAGTGATGGATATAAGGCTGTTAAATATGAGTTAATAGTTCCATTATTGATAGAATCAATCAAAGAATTACATAAAAAAGTAGAACATATCGAAAAAAATTGTGAATGTTTGAAAAAGTAATTAATACTTATTATTGTTAAACAAACTATGAGGAAATGTTATGGCAGACAAGGAAATTAAATTTTCAGACGACGAGTTAAAGTCTTTAAAACAGATACAACAAGACTATCTCGAATGTCAAACCGCATTTGGTCAAATAGCAATTCAAAAAATCGCACTTCAACAACAGATAGATTCTTTAGCAAAAGGTGAAGAAGAATATGCTAAGAAATACTCTGAAACTCAAGTAAAAGAGAAAGAAGTTGGTAAAGAATTG
>UEXM01002709.1_pt1 | contig 12175 bp, 7 predicted proteins | sample 1796661 | NCBI WGS metagenome assembly UEXM01 (sample SAMEA4772469, study PRJEB27181) | metagenome | reverse complement strand
TATGCTATCCCCGTAGACATCTCTTTTTGTTTCACTCTTTTCATAAATAAGATTTTCTATAAATTTATAAATTTTTATTCCTTTCTTATTACAATGTATTTTTAGTACTCTGTGAGCCTCAGGGGAAATTTTTATATTTTTAATGTCTTTCATATATTTTATAAGTATGAAAAAAATAAGAAATTTTTCATACTTTATCGATAATGATAGTGTTAGAGTAATTTTTTTGTCGTTTTATAAACTATTTATATAAAAAATAAAATAAAAAACAAAGTTTTAACATGGCGACATCGAACAGAGTATTCGTATCACCTGGTGTTTATACATCAGAAAGAGATTTAACATTTGTTGCGCAAAGTGTGGGTGTAACAACATTAGGTATTGTAGGGGAAACCTTACGTGGTCCAGCCTTTGAACCTATATTTATAAGCAATTTTGACGAATTCACAGCATATTTTGGAGGAACAAATCCTGCAAAATTCACAAACACACAGATTCCTAAATATGAAGCGGCTTATATAGCCAAAGCGTATTTACAGCAATCTAATCAACTTTTCGTTACTAGAGTATTAGGATTATCTGGTTATGATGCTGGACCATCTTGGTCAATCAGTACTGTAGGTAATCTTTCAGGATCTTCAATTACTATTGATACCCTTAGTAATATAAGTTTTGCATTTAGTGGTAACTCAGAAGACACTAGTAAAACAACAATTACCGGCGTAGCTTCATTACCTTCATTTTTACAAGGAATTTTTTATGACAAGTTTACTAAATCTAATGGAGACACTTCAACTTTAAATGATGAGTTCATAACTCAAATAAATAAAGAAATTGTAGATCCCGGTGGTGATGGACAAGGTAAAACGGCATATTTGTTCGGTACATTGACAGCACAAACTTTGAATAGTTTGACTGCCAGTACTACTGGTACTACTAACGTATTTAACGTTCCTACTTTAGACACTACTAATGCTAATTTCAATAGTAGATCAAATGATACTTGGTATTACGCTAACTTTAGAGAGTCAAGTAACAACTATGATGGCATATCATTTGGATTTACAATCACATCATTAGTGGCTTCTGGTGGCGATAATGATTATAATGGTTCGGCATCACTATACTTTAACACTTGGGATGGTAAACCTATTGATGAATATCATGATGTTGTTGTGGCAACTTTAAGGTCTAGAGGTATTGGAACATATGGTTCAGATAACGGTCCAGTATATGAAGTTAGTGGTGTAACTGATGTTATATTACAAACAGATGGATCATATTCAGGAATAACATCTAATCCATTCAACACTTTCGCGGTTTCTGGTGTCACTAAAGAGTCTAAAACGTTTAGTTTTGATACATCATTTAGTAATAGTTCAGTTAATTCAATAGGTAAAGTGTTCGGAAGAAGTAACTTTGGAAAATCTAGAACTGATGTTCCGTTGTTCTTAGAAGAAGAATATACCAATCTATTAACAAGAGGGTTCAGAGAAGGAAAAATTAGAGGTTTAAATACGTATCTTAAGGGATTCGAAGGTGCAAGAAGTAATGAAACGGATAGTTTAGGTTGGTACCTAGATCAATATCAGACACCAAAGACCCCATATGTAGTTTCAGAATTACGTGGTAGTAATGTATTTGATCTCTTTAGATTTGTTTTGATCTCAGATGGTAATGCTGGTAACAGAGAAGTTAAAGTATCTTTAGCAAATATGTCATTTGCTAATTTAACATTTGACATCATCGTAAGAGATTTTTATGATACCGATAACAACCCAGTAGTGTTAGAGAAGTTTACAAACTGCTCAATGGATATTAATCTAAATAACTACGCAGGTAAAAAGGTTGGTACATCAAATGGTGAGTTTGAATTGAACTCAAAATATATTATGTTAGAAATTTCTGAGGAGGCACCTGACGATGCACTACCTTGTGGATTTAGAGGATACAATACTCGTTCATATGGTGATCACAAATCACCGGGGTTGATATATAAGACTAAATATTTAGAACCAGGTGAACAAGTTTATGATCCACCTTTTGCTAGTCCTGTAATTAGTAATGGTGATAAAGTTAGAAGAACTTACTTAGGTGTTTCTACAACAGTAGGTATAGACTCTGATTTCTTGTCATACAAAGGTAAACAAAATAGTGGTGATTTGGGTGATGATTTGACAGCACCTGATTGGGCATACCTAACAAAAGGTTTCCACATGGATTCTGGAGCAACTGTTGTTTTAATACCTAATAGTTATCCACTATCCGGTGAATCACAATTCGAAGTAGGTTCAGCGTCATTTACTTCTGACCCAACAAGTGATACCAATCCATACTATAGATTAAATGCTAGGAAGTTCACATTAGTACCTAGTGGTGGTTTTGATGGATGGGACATATATAGAGAGTATAGAACAAATGGGGATCGATTTATATTAGGTTCTGCTGGTTTCTTACAGGGTGCTGCAAGTTCACCTACTTATCCTACTGCTGAAGGGTGGGGAGCGTTCAAACCATTTACTGGACCTAATAAAGAAAGATGGGCGAATACTGACTTTTACGCATATCTATGGGGTCAAACTACTTTTGCGAATCCAGAAAGTGTTAATATAAATGTATTCACAACAACCGGTATCGATTATGTGAACAATTCTAACCTTGTTGAAGAAGCTATTGAAATGGTTGAACAGGATAGGGCAGACTCGATTTATATCTGTACAACACCAGACTATAACATGTTTGTACCGAATACAAATGATTTTAATACTCAATTCATATATCCTGAAGAAGCGGTTGATAACCTAGAAGAAACTGACATTGATTCTAACTATACTGCTACTTACTATCCTTGGATTCTCGTTAGAGACTCTGCAAATAATACACAAATTTACATTCCACCTACTGCAGAGGTTGTTAGAAATTTAGCTTTAACAGATAATATTGCTTTCCCATGGTTTGCATCCGCTGGTTATACTAGAGGTTTAATAAATTCTGTCAAAGCAAGAAAGAAATTAACTCAGGAAGACAGAGATGTACTTTATAAAGGTAGACTTAATCCGATAGCAACTTTCTCTGATGTTGGTACTGTGATTTGGGGTAATAAAACTCTACAGGTTAAAGAGTCCGCATTAGATAGAATAAATGTCAGAAGATTACTTTTACAAGCTAGAAAATTAATTTCAGCGGTTGCAGTGAGACTTTTATTCGAACAAAATGATGATCAAGTTAGACAACAATTCTTGGACTCAGTAAATCCAATTTTAGACGGTATAAGAAGAGATAGAGGTTTAACAGACTTTAGAGTAGTTGTTTCTAACACTCCAGAAGACTTAGACTCGAACACATTAACAGGTAAAATTTACTTAAAACCTACAAGAGCACTTGAATTCATTGATATTGAATTCTTGATAACACCAACAGGTGCATCTTTTGAAGATGTATAATACTTATTAAATGAGGGGGTAACACCCCTCATTTATAGCCTTATAAATAATTATATAATTAGAAAAATGAAATTTAAGAAAAAAACAATTAAAGAATCTTTGAATATTGAAAAAAAAGAAATTGATGTGTATTCAAAAAAACCACAGAATATAATTTTATCTGAGGGTCAATTCGAAAGATTAATAGGTAATTTAACTAAATAAATTGTCTTCTATCATCAAATTTAAAAAATTAAAAGAAGGTATTTCCGAAGAGGGATCTCCCGATTTAAAATACTATGCCTTTGATTGGGATGATAATGTTGCAATTATGCCTACACAAATTATATTATCGTCTAAGGACGGTGATGAAGTTGGTATGTCTACAGAAGACTTTGCTGACTATAGATCTATGATAGGAAGCGAGGAGTTTGATTATAAAGGAGAAACAATTGTTGGTTATTCTCAAAACCCGTTTAGAAATTTCAGGGTTGAGGGTGATAAACAGTTTATAGTTGATAGTCTTTTAGCTAAACCCGGCCCTTCATGGAATGATTTCGTGGAGTGTATAAATGGAGGTTCTATTTTTTCTATTATAACTGCTCGAGGTCACACACCATCGGTATTACGTGAATCAATATTCAATATGATAGTTAATAATCATAATGGTATCAGTTACGATACTCTTCTTATGAATCTAAAAAAATATCGTGAAATTTCTGGTGAAAGAGTAAATGATGTGGATTTAATTAATTATTATCTAGATTTATGTAGATATTATCCAGTCACATACGGAGAAGGTAGTGCGGCAAATCCGGAAGAAGGTAAGATAAAAGCTTTAAGAGAATTTATCGTATATGTTAAAAAGTTAAGTAATGATTTAGGTAAAAGAGCTTATTTTAAGAATGACGTAAAGAATAACTTTATACCATTTATAGGTTTTTCTGATGATGATCCAGCAAATATAGATAAGCTTAAGAGCTTTGTAGATAAAGAATATCCTGATGAAGTTAATATGTACTTAACTAAAGGAGGAGAAAAAGTAAAAGTAGATTAATAGTTAAATTATATATAAGATATATATTAAACCATAAATAAAAGTAAATAGAAAAATTTCCTAATTCGAAATATTTATAATTAAATAAACAAAACAAAAGAAAAAACTAATGGCCGATTTATTAATGAAAATGCCGATACCGTATGAACCAAAAAGGAAAAATCGGTTTATCATGTCTTTCCCTTCATCACTTGGGATTAATTCATGGTACGTAGAATCAACAAGTAGACCAAATATCTCAATTCAACCTACAGAAATTCCTTTTTTGAATACTTCAACATACGTTGCTGGAAGATTCAATTGGAACACTATAAACGTAACTTTTAGAGATCCTATCGGACCTTCAGCTTCACAAGCATTAATGGAGTGGGTTAGGTTACATGCTGAATCAGTAACTGGTAGAATGGGTTATGCGGCTGGTTATAAAAAAGATATTGATCTAGAAATGTTGGATCCAACTGGGGTAGTTGTAGAAAAGTGGATTTTGCAAGGTACATTTCTTACCGATGTAAACTTTGATAGTCTAGGTTATTCTGATGATGCGTTAGCTTCTATTACCGCTACACTCAGACCAGACAGATGTATATTAGTTTACTAAAACTATTTATATTTTATAAAAAATTATATATATTAACCATAGGGTCAAATCCCTATGGTTTTTTTTATGGATGAATCAAAAAAATACGGACAAGAAAATTTTAGTCTACCTCATGATGTTTTAAATTTACCATCTGGGGGTAAATTTTACACTAATAAAAAAAAATCTATCAAGGTAGGTTACTTGACTGCTCAAGATGAAAACTTACTTTTATCTTCAAATGTTAATGATAATCTTGTAAATTTATTATTGAGTAATAAGATTTATGAACCTGATATGAGACCACATCAACTATTAGAAGGTGATGCTGAAGCGGTATTAGTATTTTTGAGAAACACATCTTTTGGTCCAGAATATAATTTTAAACTTAAGGATCCTAAATCGGGTAAAGATTTTGAACATTCAGTTAGGTTAGATGAATTGAACGTTAAATCGGCAATAATTGAACCAAATGAAAAAGGTTTATTTGATCTTAATTTACCTAAATCAAATGTAAATGTTGAATGTAAATTGTTGACAATGGGAGATGTTGATGAGTTAAGAGACATCGAAAAAAAATATCCTGATGGTATGACAGTACCTATAGTAACCAATAGACTTAATAAACAAATAGTGTCAGTTAATGGAAATAGTGATAATGAGTCTATCACAAAATTTGTTAATAACTTACCAATTATGGATTCAAAATTTATTAGAAATACTCTAAAAGATTGTGAACCAAGACTTGATTTAGATCAAGTAGTAATCGCCCCGTCAGGAGAAAAAGTGAATGTTAAGATCACTTTTGGGGTGGAGTTTTTTCGGCCTTTCTTCTGAATATAGACAAGTATTGCTTGATGAGTTTTATCATTTGACTAAGAATGTTGGTTTTTCTTATAGCGATATTTTAGTTATGCCAACTTTCGAAAGAAAATATTTTATAGATAAGTTAGTTAAAGAGGTGGAAAAGAAAAATGAAATGTTGAGTAAAAAAGGTAACTAAATATTTATAGAATAAATATCTATGTTTTTTCAAGGTAAAAGTGGGTCTGGTGAATTTGCAAATAACATGCAAGAAGCTGCAAGTAGTATACAACTTGCAGACCTTTCACTTGGACAAATCAAAGAAAAGTTAAAGTCAGGATTTAGTCCTTTTGCTATTGTTGATAGGATTGCCGCATTAAACGAACAGACTGCAAATGCTGTCAGAACAAGTCTAGGTCAAGGTAGAGAAATAACTGAGATGATGCAAGTTAACTTCGCAAATGCAACTCAGAAAACACTCGAATTTGGTATTGGTCAAAAAGAAAATTTAGATTTGTTTCAAAAGATAAATCAAGAACTTCGAGTTAATACACTTCTAACTTCTGATCAAATTACAAGTTTAAACATTTTGACAAAAAATGCTGGTCTTACTCAAGATGCTATGGCAAAAATTGTTGAAGGTTTTGATACTATAGGTATAGGTGTGTCCAGTGCAATTGGTGAAGTTTCAGATATCGAAAGAATGTCTAGAAGTTATGGTGTTAGTGTAAATCAATTACTAACTACAGTATCAGACAAATTAAGTGTTATAAATAGTTATGGTTTTCAAGATGGTGTAAGGGGATTTTCAAGAATGGTTGCAAAGGCACAAATGTTGAGGATGGATATTGATTCAACATTGTCAACAACAAGAGAATTATTAGATCCGAATAAGGCGATTGAGTTTTCAACCGCTATGCAACAATTAGGTATTAACGCTGGTGGACTTACAGATGTATTCAGAGTTATGTATAATGCTCAAAGTGATACCGAACAATTCCAAGATGATATTCAAACTGCTTTAGCTTCTCTAACAATGTTCAATGAAGAAACCGGACAAATTACTATAAATCCTGAACAAAGAAGACAACTTATAGAATTTGCACCGAAAGTAGGTATGGCTGTTGATGACGCTATGAATGCCGCTATAAGATCGAGAAAAAGATTTGAAACATTTAATATTTTAGATGGATTTGCAGAATTAAATGAAGAAGAAAAGGAATTTTTAGCAAACGTAGGTCAGTTGAATAAAGGTAAATTTGAAGTTGTAGTGGATGATCAAGCCTTTGACATTCAAAATATTTTAAATATGGATAGTGAACAGAGAGGTGCGTTTATGGATAGGTTAAGAGGACAATTAGACGAAGCTAACATGTCAGATAGAGATATAGCAGAACGACAACTAGGTGTTTTAGAAAGTATTGATTCTGAACTTAAAAAACAATTATTTAGACCAACATCTGCGGCTATCAATAGTGATGTATTCATGGATGGATTTGAAGGATTGGCAGGACAATATGAAAATTCTATAAATAATATTGGTGAAACTGTAACACAATTTATAGAAAATGATCTCGAAGGTACCATTAGTAATTTATCAAGATATCTTGGAATACAGATGGATGTTGCACAAGAATTTCTAAATAATTTAGACACAAGTAATCTGACAAGTTTTATAGAGGCGACTGAGGAGTCTTTAGATGAACTTACAGGTGCGGTTGATGACGCCACCGAAGCTTTGATAAGGTATGAAAGACAACAAGGATTCGTCTATGAAAGACAAAGTGAACCACCTACCCCCATGGCTGAAGGGGGCGTAGTAACACAAGCGGTAAATGCTATTGTAGGTGAAGCAGGTCCAGAAGCTATTATTCCTTTGGATAGACTAGAACAAATTATGACAACATCTACAAGTACACCAACACCAGTTACGGTTGATGTAAATGCTAGATTTTCGGTAGATGTTAACGGAATAGAAGTTAATAGTCAGCTTACTGATGATCAAATACAAACAATTGGTATGGCAGCAGTGAATAATCCACAAATAATGGCAAAAATAGTAGGAGAAGTTAGTGGTACCGGTACAAGGTATGGTATGGGTATTAATAACCCTATGGTAAATGACGCATAAATGAACCTTGAATCTATTTATAATAAAATAGATTAAATGGAAAGTCCTTTATCTTTTGATTCTACTGATAATTTCAGAAAGAAACTGATTACCCGTAATTTAAAACCGTTTCGTGACGATGGTTTTAATGATGGTAGTAGACCCGGTACCGGTGATCTAATATTGGATGATTTATCTGTAATTGATAGTATACAAGTCGAAGAAATTGGATTAGAAGAGGGTAACAAACTCGTAATAAATAATCTTTATGGTCCTGATACTGAAAATGGTGAACTTTCTGATCCGATAGATGTTAACACATTTTTAACTTTTGGTTTAGACTTAAGTAAAAGAAGAAGAAACCCCTATTTCGGATTTGTTGCGTCTAATTATTCAATTTTTTCATTGGTATTCCAAGATAATCCACAAGGAAATAATGGATCTCTTTCTGACGATTCCGATCTGGCAAGGATAAGTGCTAATTATTTAAAAAATGAAATTCAATATCGAGTAGGACAAGAACTGAGAAATGAAACAATAGGTAGGGTAAATGTTTTAGATCCCAATAATGATGTTTTTGATATATTAAGTATTGCTACCGGTAATAGAGATATCATAGAAAAAAACTGGAATATATCTCAACCTGATAGTTTGATAGGTAAAGGATTAGACTTTGTAAGTAGAGTGACTGGGGTTTATTCTCCATATTCATGGATACAAGGTGACATCTTTAATTATCCTGAAAGAAAATCATTAATAGGTCAATTAGTACAAGGTGTTGGTAATTTATTTTCTCAGAGAGGTGCGGAAGAAAAGGATTTATCTGTTTACAGAAATAAAATTTTATTGGATAGTACAGGTAGAGGGTCTAAATCAGTATTATTTGATAATATATCATTTAATAAATTTGTCCCGTATTATAATACCGAAAGGGGTTCGAATATTGGATTAAGAAAACCTAATTCTAATTTTTATGTCGGGGATGAAAACAGTGATCCTAGAAATACAATAGCCCCACCAAATGAATTACCTGTTAATGAAGAGGGTAAAAAAGTTCAGACGGCAGTAAGAGGGTATGGGGTTATGGGTGATCTATATGAAGGTAATGAAGGGCAACTACTGTTTGGACTAAATGGACAAGCAAGTTACGATGGTGGTGGAAATACAGGAGGATTTTCTTGGGTTGGGCAACAATTCAAAGAACAACAAGGTCGAAATATAGGTATAGGGGGACAACCCACCGGAGGTGAAAATAACAGTCCAATTGGTTTAGGATATAGTGAATCTACAAACTTTACATTTAAATCTGGATCTATTTTGGACGATACTCAAAAGTTAATTGATGCCGCTGACCAACTCCAAGGTATAAACAGACTGAGACACGTAGGGAATGCAATAGATCAAGTATCAAAAGTCTTTAATGATGGTACAAGGGAAATGACAAAAGGTTCTATGGTTATTAGATATGAAGATGAAAATAATATTCCAAAAGGTTATGAATATTGTAGAGTTTTTACAAAGGACACTCCATTTACCGTTATGGGTGACTTACAGAAAACTGATGGTAATATAAGAAAATTTACAAGTTCAGTATTCAATAAGACATACGATTTAAGTATAACACCATATAAAAACGAAGACGTTAAAAAGTACATGTTTTCATTAGAAAACTTATCTTGGAGAACGTCAACTAAAAAAGGTTTCACATATCAAGATTTGGCTAGATGCGAAAGAGGTCCTAATGGTGGTAGAATTATGTGGTTTCCACCTTATGATATGAGTGTATCTGAAACTATATCTGCCAATTGGAATGATAATTATTTTATTGGAAGACCTGAACCTATTTACACATATAATAATACCACTAGACAAGGTAACTTGAGTTGGAAAATAATTGTTGACCATCCTTCCGTTCTTAATGCTATTGCAGATAAAGAATTGGAAAATAATGATGAGATAAATAAAATTGTAGATTCATTTTTTGCAGGATGTAGAAAATACGATCTATATGAATTAGCTCTTAGATTTCCAGAATTTTCATATAGTGATTTATATGAGATAATTAAAACTACAAATGTAATACCACAATTTGAGACAATAGTAGAAACTACATTAAATACCACCTATCCTGATGAACCTGATGAACCATCATATGTACCGCCACAACCGATCATAAAAAAACAAGATTACGAATACGGTTTTTATTTTCATAATGATGTACCTGGACCTAATAATAGTACAAGTACAACTTCGAGTACAAATTATTTCAGTGATTATAATAGTTATTTAGGGTTAAAAAATACTTATGCAACACAATCTTCTACAGGTCAAACACAACCTGTAAATACATTCTTTGTACAAGATGTTGAACCAATTTTAAATAAAACTTCTGAATTGGTTAAAAAATTAAGAGAATCTTTAGAAAAAGGTGCTGAGGTAAGTATGGTTATGGCAGGGTCTGCGTCGTCACCTAATAGTAGTGAATATAATTTGGCATTATCTAAAAGAAGAGTTGATAGTGTTAAAAAATACTTATTAAGTTTACAAGGAGGAGGAGGAAAACCATTACAAGATTATGTCGACTCAGGTAAACTAACAATAAAAGAAGAGACTTTTGGTGAAGATGTTAATATAACAACAGAAGCTGGATTATCTGTAAATTGTACAGAACCATTAACGGGTAGTGATAAAACATTTTCAGTGATGGCTATGGCTTGTCGTAGAGTTAATATATCTGACATAGTTGAAACATATACTGAAGAACCAGACATTGAAGATTGGGAAGATGAAGAAGAACCAATACCGATTATAACTACAGGTCAAACAGAGATAACCATACCAAAACCACCTAAATATGAAACGACAACCGAAGTTGAAAGAACAAAAGAAGTTGCAAAAAAAGTAGTTAGAAAACTTTTAAATGAGTGTAATTACTTTGAAAGATTAGCAGAGGACTCTCCTTTAGTTTATGACGGGATAAAAGATAAAATTAAACATTTTAACCCTGCTTTCCATTCAATGACACCTGAAGGATTAAATACTAGACTGACATTCTTACAACAGTGTATGAGACCAGGAGAAACAATTCCAACAATTGCGGATGATGGAAGTGTTAAAGAAAATGTAGATGTATCTAATACCACATTTGGAGCTCCACCAATATGTGTTTTAAGGGTAGGTGACTTCTTTAATACTAAAATTGTAATTAATAGTATTAGTATTAATTATGAGCCAATGACATTTGATTTAAACCCTGAAGGTATTGGTATTCAACCAATGTTCGCTAATATTCAAATGTCATTTAATTTTATCGGTGGACACGGTTTACAAGAGCCAGTTGCTAGATTACAAAATGCATTATCATTTAATTATTATGCAAATACAGAAATGTATGATGATAGATCAGATGTGACAGCAGTTGAGGATTCAGAAACCTTAAACGCTAAAGTTTGGGAAGCAATTGAAAACCAAACACCATTTGGATTGAACGACAGACCTAAAGATTTAATATCACAAGAAGCTGGAGACACTATTGGTGAAATTTTGACAACAGATATATCAATTATGGACGAAAATAGTTCTAATCCTGGAGAAGAAAGACTCGTAGGAAGTATAGATTATAAAAATGTTGTAAATGATTTATTGAATAATGTGACTGAGTATAGTAACTCAATAAATAGCTCTTTAGAGAAAGTAGTTAATCAATACTCAATCAGTGGTGTAAAAATGATGTCTAAGGATCGGAAATTTACTGAGGGTAAAATTACAGGATACTTTGAAGGTTCATCATCAACCACAAACATTTATGGATTACCATTTGACATTCAAAGTAAAAGTGACCTTATAATAAATGAATTGTTGAATGATGTTGATGAAGAAACATCTCCAATGTTAAAATCGTTCGATTCCGAGGATTTTACTTTTTCGGATAAAAGGTACTATAAAAAGAACTTGAAAAAAGTAATTGAATCTAGAAGATCGACATGGGCCTCATTAATGAATAGTTCGATCGATGATATTAAAAATAGTCAACAAAATCTAGTAAATATCATTGATAAATTAAATTTAGTTTTGTCTAATACTGATGGTTTTAGACTTAAATCTGGAAGGAATATACTTTACACCTTAGATAATAATGATGTAAATTCAACATTAAATACAGACTTATTAACGGTAGGTACTGACTTATTAGATTTTTATAATAA
>UEXM01002708.1_pt1 | contig 12176 bp, 15 predicted proteins | sample 1796661 | NCBI WGS metagenome assembly UEXM01 (sample SAMEA4772469, study PRJEB27181) | metagenome | reverse complement strand
TGGATTTAATCTTAGAATCTAAAAAGGATAACTTTGCTGCTAAAGATAACGTCAGGTTGCCTTACGACAGAGACGAGGAAACCGGCGAGATCACCTTCAAGCTGCAATCTAAGTATCAACCCAAGTGCGTCGATAGCTCTGGGTCTCCAATCCCAGAACACAAAGTACCACTGATGTTTGGTGGCTCTGAGTTAAAGGCGAAGGGCATGTTAGATCCATACTCCGGTAACTCCAAAGGCATTAGTATGCGACTGTCAGCTGTCCAGGTGATTAACCCTGTAGCTGGTGAAGGTGGGGACGCTAGTTTCGACGCTGTCGATGGTGGCTACACACACAACCAAGGAAGTACCAATGGCTCGAAAGAGGAAGACGACGAAGACTACGACTTCTAGGTCGGTAGGCTATCGCCTAGGTTTTCGGTCGGGCCTCGAGGATCGAGTATCCCAACAGATTACCCAAGCTGGCATCGAGCTGCTCTACGAGACCGACAAGGTTGGCTACGTAGTACCATCTCGTAACGCCAAATATACACCAGACTTTAAGCTGCCTAAACCAGGTGGCTTTTTTTACGTCGAGACCAAGGGAATTTGGACTGTCCAGGACAGAGCCAAGCACTTGCTTATACAAAAGCAACACCCTGATCTCGACATCCGTTTTGTCTTCTCAAATCAGAACGCGAAGTTGTATAAAGGATCTCCCACCTCGTACTCTTTGTACTGTGAGAAGCAAAACTTTCGGTATGCCCACAAGGTTATACCGGAAGCTTGGCTTGAAGAAGCCAGGAGAGCAACTGGGGAGACTTAGGTCTCCCCTTTTTTACACAATCAGGGACGCACAAAATGTTAATAGAACGAAAACACCCATTCAGTGGGGTTGTTAGTATTAAAGAAATACCTGTCACCCAAGAGCAGCTTAATGCCTGGAAAAGTGGCACACTTATTCAAGATGCAATGCCCACCCTTACAGCCTCAGAACGAGAGTTCATAAAGACTGGTTTAGTCGATGAGGACTTTGGTTGATGGTGGCTGATGTTCAAATACTAGAAAGTGAATTTGTTACTCACATACCTTGCGAGATCTGTGGGTCTAAAGACAATGCTGCCATATATACAGACGGGCATACTTATTGCTTTGGCTGCGCTAGCTACGGTCAGGAAGAGGGTGGCACTGCTGTCAGGACAGCCACACTAAACACAAAGTTAATCAGTGGTGCCTACAAACACCTAGCACAACGAAAGTTAATGGAAACTACATGTCGAAAGTTTGGCTACCAGGTGGGTGTCCACAATGGTCAAACTGTACAGCTGGCAACTTATCGAAACGATAAAGGACAGCCGGTAGCACAAAAGGTGCGAACTGTAGATAAGAAGTTTTCAATCGTCGGTGACGCAAAAGCTATGACACTATTTGGATCACACTTGTGGTCTAATGGTAAAAAGATTGTCGTCTGTGAAGGTGAGATAGACGCTATGTCAGTCTCCCAGGTACAGAACCATAAGTGGCCTACGGTCAGTCTGCCTAACGGAGCAGCAGCTGCTAAGAAAGCCATTATCAAGAATTATGACTACCTTACTAAGTTCGAAGAGATCATTTTGATGTTTGACGACGATAAGGCCGGTCGTAGTGCAGCGCTCGAGTGCGCTGAAGTGTTACCAGTTGGTCGTGTAAAAATAGCGAGTACGGCTCCCCACAAAGATCCAAACGAGGCTCTCGTGGCTGGTGACTATCAATCTGTCATACAAGCGATATTCCAGGCTAAAGAATATAGACCTGATGGTATCGTGACAGCGGTCGACGTCAGATCGTCCATTGGTGTCGCGGAAGCTGTCTCTGCGATTGTCTACCCGTACTCTAGGCTCAACGATATTACAAAGGGTCTTCGCTCGGGTAGTTTGGTCACTGTGGCAGCAGGGTCTGGCGTCGGCAAATCTACTTTCATTCGAGAGATAGCATATCGGTGCCACATGGACGGTCATAAGATCGGCATGATGATGCTCGAAGAGACTGTAAAGCGTACTGCTGAGGGTTTAGTAGGTATTCACCTCAACAAGAATATAACAGTAGATCCCGACACTAGTAATCGAGAAGAGATCTTAGCTTCTTTCGACGACCTAACGAAAGACCAACAGTTTTACCTGTTTGACCACTTTGGCTCCACCGACATGGAAACCATAGTTAGCCGCATTCGATACATGAACAAGGCGCTGGGTTGTCAGGTTATATTCTTGGATCACATATCGATGCTTGCCAGTGGATCTTTGTCTAACCAAATCACAGACGAACGAAGATACGTCGATCAGATAATGACGACGCTTCGAACACTAGTACAAGAGCTAGAGATTTGTCTTATCGTTGTGTCCCACTTAAGACGTCCACAAGGCGACAAAGGACACGAAGGTGGTGCATCAGTTTCACTGTCTCAGCTTCGTTCGTCACATTCGGTGGCGCAATTGTCAGACTTCTGCCTGGGCATCCAGGTCGACCCTGACAACCCCACCAGCGGCAAGCGATACCTAAGCATTCTTAAGAACCGACACACTGGCGAAGTAGGACCAGCTGGTGTCCTTAAGTACGACCGAAAAGCCGGTCGTTTACATGAAGTCGACGATGACTTCGAAGACCTGGAGTTCTGATATGGCAGTACGTCCATTTGACCAGTCTGAAAGAAATCGAGCAACAGAGAGAAGGAAAGCAAACATGACACCTAAACCTGAGAATTACCCCTGGCCCCTAACGATGAACGACTACCAGGCCGACATTGCTTCTACTATGATTTACAAGTGGAAGGTCATCTATCCAGCTCTTGGTTTAGCCAGTGAAGCCGGTGAGGTCTGCGATAAGATCAAGAAGATGATCAGAGACCAGGACATTAAGTTTGATGGCACTGAGCAGCTTACTGACAAACAAAGAGCTGACATTATCTTTGAGCTTGGTGATGTACTCTGGTACGTTGCTGCCCTTTCGAGAGACCTGGGTGTCTCCCTCAATGAGTTGGCTCACATGAACTTAGAGAAGCTGAAGATGCGCCAAGAGCGCAACCAGTTGTCAGGCTCAGGTGATAACCGATGAAATATGGCTCTGTTTGCTCAGGTGTGGAGGCAGCTACGTTAGCTTGGCATCACCTTGGATGGGAACCTCAGTGGTTCAGTGAAATTGAAAAGTTTCCATCCGATGTACTTAATTATCATTATCCAAACGTCCCAAACTTAGGGGATATGACTAACTATAAGGAATGGTCTAATGAACCAATTAAACTTCTCGTGGGTGGAACCCCCTGTCAATCATTTAGCGTCGCAGGTCTCCGCAAAGGACTTGATGACCCGCGTGGTAACCTCATGCTCACCTATCTTGGAATTGCTGACAGATATAAGCCCAAATGGATTGTCTGGGAAAATGTCCCCGGTGTCTTGTCAAGCAACAAAGGACGGGACTTTGGTACCTTCCTCGGGGCGTTGGTCACGCTCGGGTATGGGTTCGCCTACAGAGTGTTGGACGCTCAATACTTCGGAGTGGCCCAAAGACGCCGCCGTGTGTTTGTTGTCGGATACCTTGGAGACTGGAGACGTGCCGCAGCGGTACTTTTTGAGCGCGAAAGCCTGTCAGGGCCTTCTGCGCCGAGCCGAAAAGAGAGGGAAGAAGTTGCCAAATGCCTTACAAGTCGCGTTGGCCAGGCATACGATGCCCAAACAGAGCAGTTTGTAACAAAGTTTGTACCAGCCCACGAAAAGGTCGGAACACTTACCGCTAGCATGGGAACTGGCGGCCCAGCAATAGACAAGCCCTTAGTTTTTGGCGTACAGAATAGTTCTAAGCAAGGGTTAAGCGCATCAACAGAAGTATCGCCGACACCTGATACGAGCAAGACACCAGCCGTTAAACAAAACATGAAAGTACGAAGACTTACGCCCATAGAATGTGAGCGGCTGCAAGGCTTTCCAGATAACTTTACCCAAATACCCTACCGAAACAAAGACGCAGAACAATGCCCAGACTCACCTCGATACAAAGCTATCGGTAATTCAATGGCTGTGCCAGTGATGCGCTGGATTGGTGAGCGTATTGATTTGGTTGAGAAACTAACTGAATGACACGCTGGGTTTTTGATCTGGAGAGCGACGGACTACTACCCACATTATCAAAGATACACTGCTTAGTTTTAAGAGATGCAGATACCAATGAAGTACGAGCATATCACGGTAAAGACATTAGGGACGGACTGTTCCTACTGAGATATGCTGAGGAAGCTATCGGTCACAATATTATTTCTTTTGATATACCAGCAATCCAAAAGCTGTACCCTGACTTCGAGATATTCGGTCGAGTTACAGACACACTTATTATGTCCAGGCTAATCGCAACTACGTTGGCTGAAAAGGACACTATCAGATACCACAAAGATCGAGAGAGCTTCCCTCGACGCCTGGTAGGATCACATAGCCTTAAGGCTTGGGGTCTTAGACTTAAGAACCTTAAAGATGACTACGAAGGTGGCTGGTCAGAGTACTCCCAAGAAATGATGGACTACTGCATCCAGGACACCGGTGTGACATACGATCTCTATAAGAAACTTATGTCGGCTAACTTTAGTCAGCAGTCGATCGACCTAGAACATCTCATGGCTTCCATCTGCAATCGTATTGGTAACAACGGATGGACTTTTGACACGCACAAGGCCCAGGTCTTATACGGTAAGTTAGCCCAGCAGAGAGCCGAGATCGAGCATGGCCTCGAGGAACTGTTCGAACCCTGGGAAGTAACTGAGGTCTTTATACCTAAGCGTAACAATAAGACGCTCGGGTATATCAAAGATGAACCCTTCGAGAAAAAGAAGACGGTACACTTTAACCCCAGCAGCCGACGACACATTGAGCATTGTCTCCGGTCAAAGTACAATTGGAAACCTAAGAAGTTTACCGATGGTGGTCACGCTCAGATAGACGAAAGTGTCTTATCAAAGCTGGACTACCCAGAAGCTCAACACCTAGCTCGATACTTTATGTTACAGAAGCGTATCGGTCAGCTGTCAGAGGGCGCTCAGGGTTGGCTAAAGAAGGTCGATAGCGATGGACGCATTAGGCATACGATTGTGCCTGGTGGTACCGTCTCAGGACGTGCCAGCCACAGAAATCCAAACCTTTCCCAGGTACCAAAAGTTGGTCTTGAGTTCGGCAAAGAGTGCCGTGAGTTATTCACGGTTCCAGACGGCTGGCATCTAGTAGGAGCTGACTTAAGTGGCCTCGAGCTGAGGGCATTAGCAAACTACCTTAACGACGGTGGTGAGTATGCTAATCAGATACTCGAAGGTGATATCCATACCTACAACCAAAAGGCTGCTGGTCTGAAGACAAGAGACCAAGCTAAGACCTTTATTTACGCCACAATGTATGGCGGTGGTGATCAGATGATCGGTAAGATAGCCGGTGGCAATGCCAAGCTAGGCAAGCAGCTTAAGGCTGACTTTAACAAAAACATACCAGCCTTTGGTCAACTCCAAGAGAAACTAAAGAAAGCGCATGAGCGTGGTTACCTGGTCGGCCTTGATGGACGTAAGTTGTACGTCAGGTCGGAGCATAAGTTGCTCTCGCAACTGCTGCAATCAGCCGGTGCCATCATATGCAAACAATGGGTCGCGTTAGTCGACCAGCAAATCAACGAGCAGTACGGGTCTGAGCAGTGTTACATCGTAGGGTGGATACACGACGAGATCCAAGTTGCTTGCAAAAGTGAGGACATTGGAAATGGCGTCGGTAATATCGCTACAGGAATGGCGAGAAAAGCAGGAGAAACTCTCAAAGTTAAAATCCCCATCGGAGCAGAGTATTCCCTGGGAAGAACTTGGGCTAGTACGCACTGAAGTCAGTGAGCAGCTCGAGAGTTTTATGTCTACCTACATTACACTCGATCGAGCCTGGAGAAACCCTTTCAAGGTTAAATCCAAGTTTGCTCGAGAGGGAGCTTTCTACGTCGCACTGTGCGCCTCAGAAACCTTCATAACCACAAACATAGCTGAAGACACCTGGGGTGACCGATGGGCCATCACCGAGGTTGGAATGGAAGCAAAGAGAGAGTTAGATTATGTACTTAAAGAAATTATTGGGAGCGGCACCAAGCCCCCAGGCGGTGTTACTAATTGATGGTGACTTGTACCTGTATCGAGCTTGTGCAGCAGCCGAAGAGGAAATCGATTGGGGTGACGACATTTGGTCACTGATGACTGATCTCAAGGAAGCTAAAAAGATCTTCCAAACGTTTATCGATCAAATCTGTGATGAGCTAGATAGTGGTAACTTTATCATTGCCCTGTCTGACAAATCAAACTTCAGACATGAGATCGAACCCACATACAAAGGTGGTCGTAAGAAGGTCAGAAAGCCTGTCGGTTATAAGGCCATGAAGGACTGGATCAAGGACACCTACCGGTGGGTTCAGACACCTATGCTAGAAGCCGATGACATCCTGGGCATATGTGGGTCTGCACCTGGTCATAATGTGATCATGGTCAGTGACGACAAGGATCTGAAGTCAATACCAGGTAAACTGTACAGACCTATGTCTCTGGAGTTCCTGGAGACGTCGGTAGCTGAGGCTGACAGGTTTTTCCTTAAACAAGCGTTAATGGGTGATGTCACGGACGGTTACTCTGGATGTCCAGGTGTCGGAGAAAAGACAGCTGAAAAGATCTTAGGTAGCCGTCCTGATTGGTCACTGGTCACCAAGGCTTATGCAGCCAAATCACTGTCTCGAGATCACGCCTTGGTACAGGCACGTCTAGCCAGAATACTTCGGTGGGACGATTGGGACGAAAAGAAACAACTTATTAAACTGTGGGAGCCAAGAGCATGACAGCTATGGAAAAGTATATTCTCGATAACTGGAGTAGCTACGTTAAGACGTGCAAGGCCGAAGATAAACGTATGTTTAGATACACTGAAGGTAAGCGAAACAGCTGGGTACAGGATGCCCAGGCCCGAGCTACTTTCTGGGGCAACAAAGCAAACCTCTCACGACGACAGAGAGTTGATCGAATGGTCAAGATGCACCAAAAAGGTATGGGTGTAGTTTCTATTGCCAAGGCTATGAGTAGTTACCCTCAGAGCGTCCGTAAATCTTTGATGCGTCGGGGGTATACAGGCAATGAGTAAAGAAGATCCAAAGGACGTCGTGTATCGCCCAGATCACTACGCCCAGTACACCATCGAGCCCATCGTTTTCATCATGCAAAACCATCTGCCTTTCCACGTCGGAAACATAGTTAAGTACGTGATGAGAGCTGGCTCAAAGATCTATGAAAATCAAACGTCAATCGAGTCGGAGATAACCGACCTAAAGAAAGCCATCCGCTACTGCGAGATGCGTATCAACTTACTCGAAGGAAAAGACCCAAATGATGTATAATACCGTTGCTCTCCCCACTGACTACCAATCATTCATTCACGCTTCACGCTACGCTCGTTGGAAACCTGAGCTAGGCCGACGTGAGACCTGGAACGAAACTGTCGACCGATACATAGGTAACGTAGTAGCACCAGCGCTGCACAAGGCTAACGTGCCTTATGAGAACTTAGTTGAGATACAAAACGAACTTCGGGAAGCAATCTTATTACACGACGTGTTACCTTCGATGCGCTGCTTGATGACAGCTGGCCCAGCTCTCGACCGAGATAATACAGCTGGCTACAACTGTAGTTACACCCCAGTAGACGACAGACGTGTCTTCGATGAGGTTCTATATATTCTTATGTGTGGCACCGGTGTCGGTTACTCAGTCGAAAAGAAGTACACCAGCTTTCTACCACCAGTGCCTGACTTTCTACTTGAGAAAGATCTGACCATTGGTGTCGAGGACAGCAAAGAGGGGTGGGCAGATGCTTACCGTCAGCTAATCGAAGAGCTTTATACCGGATGCATTCCACAGTGGGATGTGTCAAAAGTTCGACCAGCTGGTGCTAAACTGGAGACCTTCGGTGGTCGTGCTTCTGGCCCAGATCCATTAGTAGATCTATTTGAGCATACAATAGACATCTTTATAGCAGCTGCTGGACGACAGCTAAAACCAATCGAAGTGCATTCGATCATGTGCAAGATAGGTGAAGTCGTTGTCGTTGGTGGTGTCAGACGCAGTGCCATGATTAGCCTAAGCGACCTGGACGACCAGGAGATGCGTGATGCTAAGGCTGGTGAGTGGTGGGAAGACAACCCACACTATGCCCTGGCAAACAACAGTGTCGCCTACGAGAGTAAGCCTACAGCCGTAGACTTTATGGGCGAGTGGATCTCCCTGGCATCTAGTGGATCTGGTGAACGTGGGATCTTTAACAGAGAAGCTGCTCGATCCAAATGTGAAGCTGAAGGCATTCGAGATCCTGACTGGGAGTTTGGGACTAACCCATGCAGCGAAATCGTACTCCGAGGGGCGCAAACCAAGCGAGTTTATGACCTGACAAACGAGGAGTGGGACACAGAGATTATACCAGGAACTGGTGGTCAGTTCTGCAACCTCAGTACCGTCGTAGTTAGAGCGCAAGATACAGCTAAAGATCTACGTCGTAAGATACGTCTAGCGACGATCCTAGGCACCATACAGGCTACCCTAACCAACTTCCCATATCTCAGGTCAAACTGGCAGAGAAACACTGCTGAGGAAGCTCTCCTGGGTGTCTCTATGACAGGCATTATGGACAACTTATTGACGTCCGGTGGTCATTCACTATCGATGCTATCCAACACACTGCGAGAGCTGCGTAAGGAAGCTGAGGAGACCAACAAAGAGTGGGCCTACAAGCTAGGTATCAACCCAGCAGCAGCTGTAACTTGCGTCAAGCCAGAAGGAACTTCCAGCCAACTTACAGACAGTGCAAGTGGGATACACCCGAGACACTCAGAGTATTACATTCGAACCGTGAGAGCTGACATCAAAGACCCCATCACAAGCTTCATGATGAACCAAAAGATACCTAACGAGCCATGTGTCATGAAACCTGAGTCAACTGTTGTCTTTAGTTTCCCACAAGCAGCTCCAGACAATGCAATCACACGTCACGACATGAGCGCTATCGATCAGCTAGAGCTATGGCTCATCTACCAGCGCGACTTCTGCTCACACAAGCCATCGATCACGGTGTCTGTAGCTGACGAAGAGTGGCCTGAAGTTGGTGCCTGGGTCTACAAGCACTTCGACGAAATGAGTGGTGTGTCGTTCTTACCTAAGTTCGAACACACGTATCAACAAGCGCCTTATCAGGATTGCACCCAAGAGGAATACGAAATGATGTTATCTACGATGCCAGCGTTTATCGACTGGGATGGCCTGAGTATGTTTGAAGATCCAACTGTGGACAGTACACATGCATCACAGACATTGGCTTGCACCGGTGACGTGTGTGAGATTGTCGACATCGAGGCAGCAGCCTAGGGCTGTCAAAATCCCAACTCGCGTTTTCTCAGGAGTAGGGTTGGGATTATAAACACATGATTACCTATTATACGGCGTTGGTCTTCAGTTACTATCTCGATAGTCGGGAAGTAACTGTCACCATGCTGCTCAAGAGCATGGAGCAATGCCAGCAAACCCTCGAGGCTACCAATGACCTCTATAATTACATTGGTGACAACGTGTCAGGATACGACCAACTGATGTACTGTGAGCCTACTGAGTGGGCTAGCAGTGCCGTCCCCAGACCCAAGATCAGACCCTTCTAACACTACGTAAAACTTGTAATTACCACAGTTAGGCTTAAGTTTCTATTTGGTACAAGTCTAGAGGGGATGACTTACAGATATGAACAAACTAAATGATAACCAACAGTACAAGAGCATGGAGCAATATACATTAGAAGAAACAAAACAGCTTTTACTGAGAGATTGGGCAAAGAAAAACATCAGTATAGAGATTGCTATAACGGAAGGTTCTAGGGTCATCCATGATCCCGAAGAAAGAAAGATAGCACATTATAGTCTGTCGTCTGTAAACCGACGTAAATTCTTAATGCACGTCATACGTGCTACTTATGAAAATACAGATGTAACGGTCAGCCAACTTACCAAGCTACTAGGTATCACCAGGAACTCTGTTGAGGCTATAGTTAAACAATGCACTGAAGCTGGTTGGATAAAGGTCAGAAGATGTTCCAAGAATTATAAGCGATTAACTGCAGCTGATAACTTATTGAATTGCTATCAAAACTACAGTTACTGGCTATGGCAGCAAGTACACACTAGTGGTCTTAGAGACCTTAGCACTAAGATTGGTGAGATTGATAATATGATTAATCAAATGCCTAGTAAGTAAACACTAGGTACCAAATTATTACCTGTTGTTTACTAATTCTGTTTTGTTAAACTAATGATACTAAAGAGGGTCATGGGCGAGACACTCGTTATAAAAATGAGGTCTACTACCCACGACCGTAGTACCATCGCAAAACAGTACTGAAGTGTACCTAAGCATGAATATGTCGGAAACAATAGCTAAATATATCTGTTCCCTACGTGTTCTGCTTAAGTACACAACGGTTCTCATTGGCTATCGATCTGTGTTTTTTTTACTTTAGTGGGTCGGTGTACCCCCTTACGTATGTATACACGTATGGTGTCACTGCCATCGAATATACTTCTCCTTGTGTATCACAACTTACAGCCCTCTTATGTTGTCTTGAGTTTCCTCTCCCTGTCTCAAGTCACACCAATGGTTGTCGGTTGTGATACCCTAGTTTCTATCTCAAGTGGACATAAGACACATGCTAAAGACAACATTCAGTATGCAACTTGAGTTGCCCCAGGTTGGCTACTGGTTAAAGACCGAAGACATCTTAGGACAACCCAAGACAACACAAGACAACGACAAGGATAAACACAAGACAACTGATGATGACCTTAGTGGACATTAGTGGACTTAGGTGTGACGTCCCCATTCTCTCTTTAAAGAAATAGACCCTCGCCAGACAAAAGTCACATTAAGATATTCAAATGTTTGAATGTCAAACTAATGTCTATCGATAGAACAACAGATATATTATCTGGTGTTACCATAAGTTATTGATTGCATTGGATATCCATCGAATAACCTAATCAATGTCTAATCAATGACCTAGATTTGGTACCATACTCGATCGATCGAACCCCCCTGGTCTAATCTAATCAATCGATTTCAAAAGACCGTTAAAGGGTTGTCGTTGTTGTTGTTGTTAGACCTCTTTCGTTACAACCCCAGCCCCACAAAAAGAACCCCTAAGAAGGAACCCCGACATGGCCTTAGAGTCCGGAACCTACATAAACAGTTTGAACGCAAACAACCCAGCGTCCACTGATGGTCTAGGCCAAGCCGACGACCACTTCCGTCTCATCAAGAGTACTATCCTAAGTACCTTCCCATCTGTAGACGCAGCCGTAACAACCACCGAAGATGAACTCAATGTCCTCGACGGTAGTGCCACTACGCCAGCTGCAGTTACCCTGGTTGATGCTGATGGTGTCGTCGTCAACGACGGTGGTGTCATGAAGCAAACGACCGTCGCTGCCTTCAAGACAGCTATGAGCATACCCCAGACACTGCTAGACCTCGGTATATCTGACGGTGCAGCCAACACATTTCTTAAGACTGACGGCTCCGGTAACTTTTCCTTTGATACACCCCCAGTGGTTACCGGCATGTCTTATAACACCGGCAATGGTGTCTTAACTGCTACCAGGGGTGGTGGCTTAAGTAACGTCACCGCTACCATACCAACGCACCCATCCATTAGTGCAGCTAGTAGTGTCAACAACAGCGGTAACACTGTTATCCAGGACATAACTGTAGACGGCAATGGTCACGTCACCGGTATTGGGTCTGCCAGCATGGGTGGTATAGGAGTACCAAAAGCTGTAATTGCAGGAAGAACAAGCGGAACTACATCTGTTACCAATGTTTTAAATGGTGATATTTTAGTCGTTTGGTTAGCAGATTTAGCAACAAGCAATTCAAGTGAATTTGTTCAGATTTGGGATCAATCGGGGTGGGTAGGATTTAACCCAAGTAGTACAATGTTAGCTAGTTCATCAAGTGCCTTACGATGGGAAAACACGACAGGATCAACTAAAGCCGTTTATGTGCGTGGTGGTCTTTCAAGCAGTGGCAGTGCTGGGCGTTTAATGCCGTTTCATTATTAAGGACCAAATATGCAAAATTTACCCCTTCGT
>UEXM01002706.1_pt1 | contig 12183 bp, 17 predicted proteins | sample 1796661 | NCBI WGS metagenome assembly UEXM01 (sample SAMEA4772469, study PRJEB27181) | metagenome | reverse complement strand
CTATCTGAATAGTAGTCAATAAAGGGATTATCTGCTTCGCCAGTGGTGTTAGCAGTATCAGCGATTAGTTTAATCCCCACATCTCTCTTGCTTCTTAATCTAATAATAGCATCAGCCTCATGACCCGCGATGGCATCAAACGGATCTGTGATGTCTAAAACTGTTTGAGGCGAATTGTTCCCGATGCCAATTCGGTTAGTGCCGCCATCAACATAGAACATATGAGTATTATGATTACTTTCTACTCGGAAGTCTTTATCTTCGGAACCCTCATTAAATACAGCATCGCCTTTTACGGTTAAACTACCAGTGACCTGTATTTCATCATCAGCAGTATTACCTAGGCTAATCTTCCCGTCAGCAGTTGCTTTAAATCCAAATGTTCCCTGGGCGCTATCAAAAGCGCCCATGCCTGCATCAGCCATCAATCATCTCCCAAAACATCATTGAGGGCTCGGTTGATGCGGTCCCCTTTTGTCAAGTGTGTCTTAACCTTACTCTCTGCTACCAAAAATGCACCAGTAGTACTAGGTTCGGAAACTAAATCAAAGCACAAAAGTTGAAAATCGTCCTCAACCATTGTCACACCACCTTCCTGGCGGGTAGAACCCAGACCACGACTAGAGATGCCCAACTGTACACCACCTTCGACCAGTTGTTTAGCAATCTGTCCGGCTGGAGTATTAAGGATCTTCATCTTACCCATAACATCATTTCCCTTCCACCATACTTCAGTCATTACATGCGAAGCATTCTTAAGCTCTACTACTGAGCTATCTGGATGGTCTAGTTCACCAATGGCTCGTCCTTCTTTAACAAGCTTAGTATAGTTCTTAACCTCTCTTTCGAGAATTGGTTTAGGATAGATACGCCCGTTGCCATTTTGAGCTTCGGCACATTGAATTTTTCCTGCAACAACAAGGTGAATACCATTCTTATTACCTTGGCGCTCTTCTTCAGTTAGAAGATCATCGCTATAGTCTAGGTTCATAAACTCTTGTAAAACATATTTCTTATTCATTTATATTCTCCAGGTTATTTGATAAATAGGCGTAATGTCCAGTAAATTTCACATGATCAAAATGCTTAGCACACTGTTCTTTGAGCCATGCGAACTGTTTGGAGTCGCCTGGTATCGTCTTGCCGTTACTATCTTTCTCATCTCTGCCGTGAACTTCCATGGCAATGTGTAGAATGCGTTTAGCTAAGTTATTCTTAAAAATATAATCCATTACTTCATATTCACTTCCTTCAATATCCATTTTCAGAAAGTCTATGTAGTCTATATTATTATTTTCCAAAATATCCCCTAGATTGTGCTGGATGATGTTCACGGCGCTGACTTGCTCAAGGCTATCGTCTGCGGGGTCATGCTGAACTCCGGTATAAAATTCCGATGAACCATGCATAACCTTGTGTCCACCTAAATTAGAGCCACCATGAAGGCGCAATGTAGTAACTTTATTATCACCAATTACTATACCGTGTACAAGCTTAACACCTTTCTTGTCTTTTAGTTGGCTTGACGCAATATTATAGTTTTCCTCAACCATTTCATACCCATACACATTTACCCCAGGGAAGGTCTCAGACGCCAAAAGAGAAAACCATCCAAAATTAGCGCCTAAATCTACAATATGCTCAGGTGGTCGTGCAAACTCCTGCTTCTTAATTTTGTAACAATCAGAATCATAAACTTCCGCTCTTACTGAATTGTTGTGATTTTTTTGATCGTTAGATAATGACATTCTATTTCCTTTTTAAACAGCGGGCGCTACCCGCTCGATATTACTACCACGACAGCAATTTGTTACGGGGCGTAGCATCCACTTTTGCGTCCACTGACCCTCTAAATTTATATTCATGTTGTAATCCTCCATCAGAGATTAGCATACAAAGTCCATAAGATGTTGCCGAAGACACACAACCTAGAACAAAGCTGCTAACTACAGAAACATCATAGGTAAATAGTTCTGTAAATGGATTAAGGAGCACTAGAACGACACCTACCCAAAATCCTATACACATAGGACAATGAAAAAAATAGTGCTTTGGTCGGATAGGTTCAAATATTTTTGAATAAACTAATATTTGTGTTAAGCCGTATGAGGCCAATATAAAATATAACATCTCCACTACAGAGTGCATTAATTTTCCGTTCTATTATTAATATAGGTACCCATAACCAGCGAAGGTATAAGTTGGGTCGCCAATAGCATTTGCTCCAGGTGTATCCTGATAAGGAGGAATCTCACCATATTTTGTAGTTTCACTATCAGGTGGATCTACAAAATTATCCTCGACATTCTTATCATATTCCTCGGCAGTGCGATCATCCTCGGCGCTTTTGGCTATATATTCACTAATCAATAGAAGAGATGCCTGGAGCCCATCTACATCAGAGTCCAGGGGATAGGTAGTCTCCATCATACCGATAAAGGCGCCGCCTTCAGGATTCATTGCTTCACTTACCCCATTTTTGAAAAGAAAGTACATTAAATCTTTCTGATAATCGTACACATCTTTTTCTGCGTAGGGTTTAGGCATCGTTACAATACGACCCTCGTTAGGCATGATTACAATATCAACATATTTGTGATCATTAATAAGAAGGTTACCATCTAATGTTTTAGATATCTTAAGACCAATAGTAGCTTGAGGTGCTTTTTGCTCCTGTTGGGGCGAGTCATCACCTATCTTAAACTTAATTGGCATCTTTTTGGTACTCGCTCACTAAATTTTGCAGTTTTAAAATTCTCAATACTTCTTCTTTTCCAAGGTTTGTCACATTAAACTTTTCAATCCGCTCTAGCACCTTATTGGTACTTTGGACCATATCTTCATCACTTTTTACTTCGTCCAGAGTAAGGGAGCGGGCTACTTCTGATTTAATTCTTTTGAGTTCGGTCATAACGCAAAGCTTAAAGTCTGCTTCATTTGCCCCAAACGAAAGAACATACTTGCCCAATAAATTGCGCTGCTCAGGAAGCAATCCATCATATTGCTCGTTAAACTTCTCGCTAAATGATTTTATCACTAAAGAATCCACTGGCTCCAGAGAATCCTGTTCTTCCACAGGTGCAGTCATAGTAGTAAGAATTTGCTTCTCCAATAGCACTCGTGACTTGACTGGAGTAGTTTCATTAAATATTTGAGCGATAGTAGCGTAAGAGCGGTAATTAGGAACAAAAGTCTTATAGACTTCAGAGGTCAAGTCTTTATTAATTTTCTTAATAATTTGTGATTGTTCTTGAAATATCTTTTGGGTATCTAATTTTTCATATTGCTTCTTAGCAGAGAAGATCATTTTTTCGGCTGTATAATGGTCTAGCTGAGAGGATTCGGATAAAGCCCTGTAACAAGAAAGCTCCTTAGCTACCTCAGAGGAGCCCACAAAGTGCTCCCGGAAGATGCTCTTAATGTTGTTAGCCCGAGATGAATCCTGGGCGACGATGGCTTTCGTCAGTTCCCTAGTAAGCACCTCGTAGAGAAATGCCGTATTTCTTTTTTTGTTATGCTTTGCCTTCATCTTTTGTTTCCAATTGTTGAATTAATCTTTTAATATCGTACTGAGTTTCAAAGATCAACTGTTCTTCTGATTCTTCAGTATTCTCACCTATGTTAACTAGTGTGTTGATTCCGTCAGAGAACCCTTTCTCTAGATTTCTCATCGTAGAAGATCCCATCTCGGCACTATACTTACCTTTCATACTACGCCGACGAGCCCCCATGTTCCTCTTATCGGACCTATTTGCCGGAGGTGCTCCCTCTTCAGGCTGGGCCAAGAGTGGCCCTGGCTCTTCAGGTTCGGCTGCTCCAGCGTCACCAGTAAGTCCGCCGTCATCAGCGCCACCAAGTCCGCCACCTAGATCGCCGCCGCCAAGTCCTGCATCATCACCGAGTCCGCCTTCTGCGCCCTCGCCCATGGTTGCAGCTTCAATAAGCTTGGCATGTTTGGCGTCTCCAAACTGATCCATCTCGATGCGTTGCACCTCTTCCTCTGAGAGCTTGAAGATATTCTGATATACCCAACGCCTTGAGAATAATCCTTCTGTGGCGCCACCTGCAATATCAAACTTGACTCGTAGATGTTCAAGTTCTTGAAGTTCTGCAATCTTTGATGGGTTGTTAAGGTTAATCTTAAAAGACATAAGGTCACTATTCCGGAAACCCAATGTATATAAGTGAATAATACAAATCTTTTCAAGCTCTGCCACAACGGTTCGCTGGAGTCGTTGAATAGTTCGAGCAAAGCGAATGTCCTTTTGCGACAAGGTGGTCTTGTCTTCCATGGTGTCCGTGTTCGCTAGATATGCCTTGGGCACCTTAAGTGCCGAAAATAGCTTATCCCGGAGATAATTAACATCATCAATATCGCCAGTAAACTGTCCACCTGCCAAAGTCTCAATTCGAGTATTATTGGTAGCGCCACGGACAGGAATATAATAATCCTCCTCAACGCTCATCGCATTATATCGTAAATCGACTCGACCTTCGTTTTCTTGCACAACCTGATTGCGCTTCATTTGTGTCTTTACTTGTTCGATATATTGCTCCACATCCTCTACCGCAATATTGCCAACATCAATATAAAAAACACGACGCTCAGGAGATCGAACAATTCGATAGGCCATCATTGCGTCTTCTAGTAATGTAAGCTGGCGCCAAATGCGGCGAGATGGTTCAAGGACCGAAGTCCCATAAGGAATATATCGGTCGCTTCCCATGACTCGGAAGTGGGATACTTGCCAATTTTCGAAAGTTACACCCTTACCCCTGCCTTCAGCTTGTTGCCAAAAATACTGGATGTAATTAGGGTTAGTGGGGTCTGTCCCCTCGATTCTCTCTATCTCTCTGACGGGGAGAGGAATTACATTAGTAACCCCCATCTCATCATCAATATCTAAGTATAAATAATAATCACCATACTTGCACATACTGCGAGCCCAGCTAAACATATTAGCATCGACATTCATCACGGTGTACAACAAAGTCTGTAAGATGTCTTTAATCTCTCGATTGTGACAATCGATATTCACCAAAGGATTAAACACTGTAGAAGTAGTAATCTCATCTGCATAAATATCCAAAGCAGAAGCTATCTCGGGTACATATTCCATTTGATCGAAATCAGTATAACGAATCTGGCGGTTGCGCTGCAACAGAACTTTATTGTTAAGATCTCCAAAAGGATTATAATACTCCTTTTTCTTAAAAGCCTTGCCTGTACTGCTGGTAAATGTATACTTTGTTACATCTCGTCTAGTTCCACGAGTTACCGCAGGTCGATCATAATCTACAATTGGACCACTGAACAAACGAGTTAATCGTCGGAACAAAGTAGAGTTTGCATTTCTGGGGTTGGTGTTATCTGCCATTTTTTATCCTTTATATATCCAGCTTAAATCGTGTTCTCGTCCGTCATTACCCTTAAAAGAAGTCTTTTGAGATTGGTAGCCATGTTGTCCCTCAATACGAGTATTGATGGTGGTGTTAGAGACAGAGATACTAGTAAGTAAAGCTTTCTTATATTGCGCCTCCCTTTGGTTGGTCGTAAGAGCAGTTCCTCGGATCCAGCAACCTATTGCTGTGGCAATAACCAGATCATCGTTGTAACTTCTCATTGCCTGTGGCCTACCATTATGCCACACAAATGTTTTTATTTCGTTCCCTAACCTCTTTGAATTAATAGTAATTAGTTTATTTCTGATGAATTCCTCAAACTTAGCAATAACTAATGGACGGGTTTTCATAGACATTGTGAAACCTGCTACTGAATTAACACTCTGTGCAGTTACTCTGTCTACATACTCGTGTGTTGATTTTACACTATAATATAAATTCTTATAGTCTAAATCTTCTAATCGGCTAAGAACACCAATTCCTAAAGAATTGTTCTCTATGACCAGAAGGGCTTCGTTATATTCATGCCCCATAGAATGTAACAGAGGGGCAAACATATCAGGAGTAATTTTGCCTTGATATTCGGCAACCTGGGTCATGGTCTCTAAATCAAAAATATGAGCAACACTGAAATCAGATCCATCGCCACGAGCCACATCAGCTACTAAAATATAATCTTTTCCTGGCTGGGGTTCGTCCCATATCCAATAATTTCGGTCGAATCCGGCTTGATGTGATGGGTCTCTCGTGCCTTCTAGTATTCTTTTTAAGTCATCTCCATGGATAACGGTCTCTCCAGAGGCATTAAAATTGCACTCAAGCTCTTGAGCTATTTCTCGGCGAGACATATTTCGGGTCTCTTTTTCAAACCAAGTCTGATCTCGTTCTGGATGGACTTCCCAAGGTAATTTTATAGTATGAAAATCATTCTTGTCTTCTTCAGCCTCTGTATAGGTTTTATGAAACCAGTTGCCTACACCGTTTGGGGTAGAAAGAGCAATACATCGACCACCGGTTGATAGAGTAGGATACAAGCCAGCCCATAATTCTTCCATTCCCTCAACAAAAGCAGCCTCGTCAACCACCAAGAGGGACAAAGCCTCAGAACGACCGGCATCGCCGGAAGTGGAAGAAGCTTTTACCTGAGAGCCATTCGAAAGCTCAAAAGATTGACGGTTATCGATGGATATTTCTGCAATTTTTAACCATGGTGGTAAATGCCTATGAATAGCTTTAATTTTCTTTACCAGATTAGTGGCTGTGCCTAGCTTTGTGGCAACAACTAAAACATTTTTATCACGATGGAAAAGCATCAACCAGCAAACATAAGCAGCAACAGTTGTTGAAATACCAAGCTGGCGGGCTTTAAGAATTACATTAAAACGATGATCCCTAAATTCTAATAAGGCTTCGGATTGGAAGTCATATAAATCAAAAGGTATCAAACCCTTCATTGGGTGAGATATTTTTGCATACTTTTTACAAAAGAAAGAAGGGTCCTTACCACAGCGAATAATTTCCGCCATGGTCTCTTTTTTGGAGAGGCTCATTTAGCCCTCTGGAGTTTCGGGGTTCTTTTTGGCAGTATCGTTAGAAGGACGCTTATCTGAAGATAATTCCAAAAAGTCCTGGAATTTCTTTTCAAAGGGCTTATCAATACTGCGGTCGGATGTGCGTCGTAGAGAGACAGTATCTGATGAATCTGTATTAATGTTATATTGTTTCGTTGCCTGAACCCAGGTGTGATACCGAGAGGTGCTTTGCACTAGAATGTCAGCGTCTGTGTCCTCTGTCAAAGAGACAGAAGTTTTATTGATGTTTTTGTATTCCTTCTTAAGAAACTTCAGAATATCCCCAAACTTTCTTTCGATTTCATTCTCAAATTGATTACGAGGATGCAGTTGCTCAAGACGCATTTCACTCTGATAAGTGACAATCATTTTGTTAGCCGCAAAACGAACACGAAAACCATCGATTACTCGACGATCAAGAATAGGATGACCCTTTTCTCGCTCAAGCCCAATCTCCTCATCAATTTCATAAGCATCGTATGAATTAGCAGCGGCTTGATTAAGTCCCTTAATTATGTCTAGGATGTTGGACATTATTTTTTTCTCCTCAAGGATATTTTTACTTGGTCATCATCTGGTCGCCAGCCATCTCGCCATTTCTCTTCTCGATTCACGACGAAAACAATGTAACAACGCTCACAGCAGTCAAACCTATTCATATATAGGTCGTCTCTTCGTGAAAATGAATATGTTTTACACACAGGACAGGTTCTGTCAGCCTTCTGTTTTTTATTTCGCTTGTTGATTACAACATCACCTTTGATAATCGTTTCACTAGCGGAGTCCTTATTCTGGTGATGAGAGCGGCGAGACTTAATTTGCTTAAGGTACTCTTCTTCTTTCTCTGGTGCCCAGTCGGATCTGAAATCTTGTACCGACAACTTGCCATACTTCTGGGCAATAGCTTTTTCAATCGCCGCTATGGTATCCCAGTCTTTCTTCATTTCTGATACACCGCATGAACAATGCCGACCGACAACCCTGTGCCAAGGAACAATCCTGTGACTACCCCAATTACACCTCTGTTCCGGTCAAACCATGAATTATCTTTTTTAAGCTGTGTCTCTAACTTCGTGATAGAAATCTTGTAAGTATCTTTAACTTGGTCACACACTCTTTTGTCCACCGAGCATTCACTCAGTTTGGCATTAGTGTCTATTTTCTTTTGGAGCATATTACGAAAGTCCTCTTCACTAAGAAGAATACCTACATAGGAACTACCATCTTGCTCAACAACCGCCGGGCGAGGATCAAACTTGGTGACCTCTGCCCCGGCGGCGTTAAGCGAAAAGAGTAGTAGAAGTGCGACTACTGTTTTCATTTACTTAAGGAACTTCTTAAGTCCCTCAATGCGCTTAGCGGGACGCTTAAGACCGCTAACCAAAGTATAAGTGACTAGTTTATCTTTCTTGTCATCTTCATAGATGCCTCGGTGAACCATTGCGCCACCAGTCAAGGCAGCCAAAGTATCGAAACCGAACTCAATGTTGTCCATCAAGCCAGCCGTCTCTTCAAAGATCTCTTCGCTACCGACAACAATACATGCAGCACCTGTAGCACTGGTAAGATCAAAGCCTTCGGCAAGAAGTGTTTTCTCTAGGTTCTTCTTAAGAGCACTTGAAACAGCAGTTTCGTTCTCAAGATTTTTAACACTGGTAACACCCATAATCATACAACCCGGCTGGCGCATGATACTGTCATAGTCTGTAGCGTCAAAGGTTGTATACTCTGAGTCTTTGTTTGCCAGAACATTGAACACATGGAACAAGCCAGCAACTGTATTGTTAATGGTTGTCCAGAACTTCTTGACTGTTAGTTTCGGGTAAAGCTTTTTAATCTTCTCGTTGTCCACCATAATAAGCGGAGCAATCTTTCCTTTTTCCGCAAGGGTGCAAAGCTGGGTCATTCTGGCGTGGGCGTTCTTGGCGACCGTTGGTGAAGCTGATTCACCAGCAGTTGGAAGTGAAGCTACAACTCCAACTCGTTGATCCACATCCTCAACCCCAATATAGGTAAAGTACTTCTTAGCAACTTTAATAAGAGTGTTGACAGTTCCACCACCGGAACCTCCAGATACCCCAAGGCAAATCAAAATACGATCTACATTGGTGCCAAAGACCTCGCGGAACTTATTAAAGACTTCTTGTTCCTTGCGCTCAATAGCAGCCTGGGCTTTTGCCTGGTCTTTGCCAGCACCCTGTTCACCATGCTCATCAACAAGAAACTTCTGTTCCTCTGGGATATCAAGACCGTTAAGGTCCGACCGTGCCGTATTGACAGCAACCGTCTTAGTATAACCCATATCGTAAAACGCCTTAGCCATTCGTCCGCCGCCTTGACCAGCGCCAACAATAGCATAAGTTAGAGCGCCGCCCGATTGGTCTTCAATCGTTTCTTGCTCTTCATTTAGATCGGGATCATAATCCTCGATATCTAGTGTAGGAATATCTACCATTTTTCCATTCTCCTTAAATGTCCAATTCCTTGTGAAGTCGGATCAAAGCTTTTAGTCGTTCTTCTCGGTCGTCTATTTTCTTAGTATCTTTTAGACGACTTTCGAAGACTCCCTTAATCGCTCCAATCTTATCTTTCTCCAGTCTACCACGCAACTCTGATTCCTTTAAGGCTACAGTTGCTTCTGTTTTGATTGCTTCTAAGTACTGAACTTTGTCGTCTGTTGGACGAAGTAGTCTATAAAAGTAAATTAAAAGCGCAGCCAAAACAACTGCACCTAAAACTATTTTCCACCATATGGATTTGATTTTGAACCAAAGCCTTTTCACTTACCATGCTTCCAAGTTGCGGCTATATCAGCAGCACCTGTCAAACCTATATAAGCTAGAGAAATAGCAACCCAATCACTACTTGTGACTGATCCAGCCGCCAAGAAAGCGGTGGATGTTCCCCATACTATTAGTTTTCGTGAGGCCCACTTGCCGAGCCATTTGTCTAATTTTTCTTGCATATCTACACTACCTCCCGTGTAGACATAAATAGTTAATCAGAAATGTTTTAGCTATTCTACCTCGCCTAAAGCTGTTGTAAGGGCGTCAGTTGGATCCGGGTTTGGGTTGGTCTTTTGTTGTTGCATTCCCTTAGTCATAGCTGTCTTCAGTGCCGCCTCATCGTGAGGAATACCAAACTCATCAAGAATTGTTGCTGCCAATAATACCTTAAGGTTGATGCTCATTTTGCTATGGAGTTCCTTTACCTTAGATGCCACTTTATCATCCCCAGCATCTTGCATAATCATAGCCAATAGGCGTGTTACATTAGCCGGCAATTGCATCTCTTCGTTCAATTCTGCTTGAAGCTCTTCTTGAATAACTTTTTGGAGTTGTGTTTTAGTAATTTTCATGATAGGGTTCCTGTTATATTTTAACGATAAGGTTACGAAAAGCTGATATTAGAGGTCCGGATTCTGTGCCGTACTTGTCTTCAAGAGCTTTTCTTAGTGATTGGGTTCGTTGTTCTCGGCTCAGTTGATCTTCTGCTTCACCTTTTCCCAAAAGCATGTCCAGAAGGGGTCCAAGAATCTGTACTTGTTCTTGCGGTGTGTTAATCTTTCTCATGTGTGTAAGAACAAGATCTACATCAGAAGATGCCTTTTCGGTTGGTGCTTCTGTCTCTGGCTCGTCTAAAGAAATCCCCATGGGAGGAGGCAGATCATTTGCCATCTTGGCTTCGTTTAGTACTTGGTGTACTAAATCTCTTAAAGATCCTGCTGTGAGATTCATATTATTCTCCTCTCAAGGCTCGTCGTAGAGCTTTTTGGATAATAGCCTCGTTCAAGTCTTTTGTCAAACCTTCGCCTTTTAACTTTTTCTTTGCGGCGCTGGACTCACGGCGACGGTCAGCAAGACTTTGAGCATATTTGTCACCGTCATCTTCTCTGTCGGATGCTTCCCTGTCTTCATCTGCTAATCTCTCGTCTTCACGGTCTTTCGCATCTTGTTCTTTATCTTCTCCGTTGTCCTCGTCGTCTACTGCCTCTAGGCTGGCTCTAGACAATAGAGTAAATAAGATGTTAGCGTCATCGTCATCAAATGTACTTTTAAGGATATCATGAAACTCGCCAACAGTTACATTATGATCTTCATAGGCCATGATTTTCTTAAACATAAGAGGGATAGCGAGCATCATCTCTTCACGCTCGGTAATCGCATCTAAATATAGGACAACTCGATCTACATCAACATCGCCTGTTGACTCTACCTCAGATACAAGGTTATGACCCTTCTTGTCTAAAGTTTCCCGAATAACGGTCTTAAAATCTAGTTTATTGTTAATCACAGGGTTGTCCTCCAAAAAGACTATAACTAAATAGTTTCATTATTTTCTTTTAGCTCTTTTGTGAATTTGTGTGGTAGCAGCCCTTACCCTAACAACTTCACCTTCAAATAAAATGTTTGCAATTTTTTCCCAAGTATGGTATCCCACCAGGAGTCCAACTTTCCAGTCTTCATCTTTTGCTCCAGTATATTTAAACCTAACAAGATCGCCCGCTCTCATAGGTCCCAATCCTCATCCCACAGGTTTTTATCTTTTTCTGGCGGGCTCTCAAATTCTCTAAGGCTCCAGATAATTGCTAGTCCTGATGGGAGTCCCAATACAACGGAATATATTATCCCGCTTAATATTGGGTACTCTAAAAAGAACCATATCACCTACTCTTCTATTTGGCACTGGAAGCGCAGGTCAACCCCTCGTAAAATTGGTGTGGCTTCTCGGTCAGTAGAAACTAAAAAGATTTCTATTTCTGCAAAGCGATGAGGAGGTAGGGCATTTAAGTCTGCTGGCAATTCGTTTTGCCCATCAGCCGAACTTACCCACGGTCCAAAGACAGCGAGTGCTGGGTCAGCCAGTTCATCTCTGGTCTCGGCTACCTTGATTCTGAACTCTACTCTGGTATCTGGTGGTAAAGTCGTAGAAGCGTCTAATGTCATCCAGTCGGTGTCAAGCTTCTCACAGCCTTCAACGATCATTTTATATCCGCCACGAGGAGCCGTGAAGTTTCTTAACCCAAAACCTGTGAAGTCTGAGTAAGTGTAGGGACCTGAGCCTACGGTTACTCTTCTTACATCGTTCGGATTATTTGGGTCTATTCTTCCCGTGTATCCGCCAGAAGCAACGCCCCAGATGAAGCCATTGAAGTCAACGCCAGCACCTGTTGTGCCTCCGCCGATACTGAACTGACCGATGAGTTGCA
>UEXM01002703.1_pt1 | contig 12188 bp, 10 predicted proteins | sample 1796661 | NCBI WGS metagenome assembly UEXM01 (sample SAMEA4772469, study PRJEB27181) | metagenome | reverse complement strand
CCTTCCCAGAATTTAGTAGAGCAAAACATGTGGTGGAAAGTTTTGAATTACCAACAAATTGGCCGCGAATACGTGCCGCTGACTACGGGTATGCGAGTCCTTCTTGTGTCCTGTGGGGTGCTATTGATTGGGATAACAATATATGGATTTATCGTGAATTGTACGTAAAACAGTTGACAGCAGAACAATTAGCTGATAGAATACTAGAAGCAGAGCAGCTCGACCCTTTACCCCACTATACAGTACTTGACGCTTCTTGTTGGAACAAGACAGGCTTTGGTCCTTCCATAGCAGAAACGATGATGAGATGTGGAGTTCGTTGGACACCCTCTGACCGTAATAGAATACAAGGCAAAATGGAAATACATCGTAGGCTTGCTGATGACCCAAGAACAGAAGAACCGAGATTACGAGTGTTTTCTAATTGTAGCAACACTGTCAAGCAATTGGCAGCAATTCCTCTTTCCAAAACTAACAGCGAAGACGTAGACACTAAAGCAGAAGATCACGCATATGATGCTCTAAGGTATATGATGATGACAAGGATGACAGGATATGCTTCGATTCATCAAACGCTTAATGGCATCAAGGCTCAAGTCTATCAAGTACAGAATGAAACATTTGGATACTAAGTAATGGCACAAGACGACAATTATTTATTAAGTAAGTTTAGAGATAAAACTTTGACAATAGGCGATGCTTTGACTGTAGATGCTATTACAGTTAAAACTATAGATAAGAGACTAGGCAAAGTTAAAGACCCCGATGCCAAGAGAACATCCTTAAAAAATACTCTAACTAGTCTTGGGTATTCTATGAATACACCCTATACCACAGTTAATAGTCTTGAATTTTTAAAAAAATTAGACACGGAAGGAACAAACGGTCCTTTTAGAAACCTTAAAACTGTAGAAATAGCTCTAGCAAATTTAGGTGCAGTTAATCTACTACCAGATGGAAGTTCTGCATTTGATAATTACAATAATACATTTGTAGGTTCAAGTGGAAGAGCCAATGCAATGCAGAAAACTGGTCAGCTTGAAAACAACAAACAACCTAGAAAATCCAGAGCATTTGATAAAATCCCAGCAGGTAAAGTTGCTTTTCCTAACATAATATCATCTATAAATAATATTAACGACCCAGATGTAAAAGGTCTTATATTTCTAAATGCAATGATTCCACACAGACCCGGAGAGATTGCAAATTTAAAATTAAATGAGATTGATTTTAATAGAGGATTTATAGGAGGAGATGCCAAGCTTCAAAAGGGAGATGTTGGTTTTAGAGTCACAAAGAATAGAAACTCTGTAGATGTTCCTGAGTGGCTTACAGAATGGTTAAAAACTGAAAGAGACAGAACTCTAGCTAGAGATCCAAATGCTAAGTTTTTATTTAATCCACCTGAAGGTTCAAAATCTAACCTAGTAGACTTAGCACGAGCAGAAATACAAAAAAAGGGAGGGTTAGCTGATCTTTTTAAAAGTGAAGAAACATTATTAGGAAGAAATATAAAAGGGCTAAAAGACCTTCAGAAAATAATACCATCTATATTAGCTACTGAGTTAAAACAAAAAGACGCAGCCAAAGCTTTGTTAGGACATACAACCTTTGATGGCTTTGCTAACTCAATGGCTGATATGTCAGATACATACTATTTATCTCCCGTAGATACAATAGACGAATCCAAAAGTAAAGCAGCTCTTAAGGTGTTACACAGTGGATATGCTGAAGTATTAGGCTTAGAAAGTTTAAATGAATTACCAGCAAAAGCAGGCTACTCTGTTCCAACTTTAACTGAAGAAGGAACAACTAAGTACCTTATCATACAAAAAGGACAAAAAGATAAAGGCTTTCTTGCATCTAAACAAAACAATGTAATGACACCTGTTGACAAAGAGCAAGCTGCTCTAAGTCTTAAAGAATCAAAAGCTCAATCACAAGCAAATATTGCAAAACTTGGAAAACAAGAACAAACTGATTGGAAACAAATATTAGAGTTAGAAAAAGAAAATATTCAAGCAGACTTAGAATTAGAGTCTGAAAGAATAGAAGCTGAAAATGTAAAGAAGGATTTAAGACAAGAGAACAGAGCAGCAAAAATTGAACAAAAGAAAAAAGAAGCTGTAGCTTTGAGAAAAGAAAAGATAGAAGATGCTAAACAAAAATTAAGAGAGATGAAAGCAAAAGGTATTAGAGTTTTTGGTAGTGGTGTAAAGTCTGTGGGCATAGGTCCTATCGGTACTCTTGCTACAGCAACTGTTGGTTCTATTATTGCTCCTGATCTGTTTGCTGAAACAATGCAAAAGAATAAAATTGCAGAGATGGAAAAATCAAATGATTTAGGAACATTGTTTAGAAAGGGAATGGTTGCCACTGGTGAGGGTATATCAAAACTAACAAATTCTGATTTTACAGGTAGAGAGATAGCTTCAGGAGTAGAAACTGCAGCACGTATAGTTGATCCCGGAATAGAATTAGCAGGAGACTTTTTAGCATCTTCCTTTCTTACAAAAGATGCAGGAGAAGGTTCTGATTACACTAAAGATGTTGAACCTGCTGCAAATCAAGAAGAAATGATGCGATCAATACAAAATCCACAACTACAAGCTGTGGCTGATGATGAAAGACAACTACAAGCACAAATGAATAGACAAAATTTAACACAAGATTTCAGAAGCGAAGCTGAAAGAAAGAGTGGTCTGTCTTTAGAAGACCAAATGAAAATTTTACAACAACAAGGGGGAGCTAACTATGCCCGATAATAACTATAACTACGGTGCTTCATTTATAATGGGTTCTGACAAAACATCCTACGATGCAGCAGATGCACCATTGACTCGTGAAGCTGCAGACTTTGACACAACGATGGGTAATTATGATTTACAATCTGACATGCCAAAGAAACAATCTAAACCAACAGTAGAAGCATCTCTATTTAAAATGGCAGAAGACAAGAACTACTTTAGCTAGGAGTTAACATGGCTGACAATTTTCTCCAGCCGCCTGATGAAACGGTAGCTGAAATACAGAACCCAGAAGAGAACCTTCCGGGAATAGCTGGATATGTGCGTAGTAAATTTGAAAGTGCTGAGAACGGAAGATACACTCACGAACAAAGGTGGTTATCATCCTACAAAAATTTCAGAGGTATTTACGACACAAGCACTCAATATCGTTCTTCAGAAAAATCTCAAGTATTTGTACGAATAACAAAGACAAAGGTTCTTGCTTCTTTTGGGCAGATAACAGATATACTGTTTGCTAATCAAAAGTTTCCTATCAATGTTGAGTCTACTCCTGTGCCTGAAGGTATAGCTGAGTTTGCTCATCTTACAACTCCCCTAGATGAGATGGAACAAGAGCCTGATCCTTATGGGTTTCCCGGAGATGGAAGACAAGTTGAAGCAGGTGCATTAGATTTTTTAGGTGGATTACAAGAAAAATATCAGAACGTTCCTCTTAGCGAAGGACCGTCTAAGCTAGGAGAGCCACAAATTAGTCCTGCACAAGAAGCAGCATTAAATATGGAAAAGGAAATACAAGATCAGTTACTTGATACTAATGCAGTAAATGTTCTGCGTACAGCTATCTTTGAACAAATACTGTTAGGCACAGGTATTATCAAAGGTCCTATGATGAAGAACAAAAGAATTCATAGGTGGTCTAAGGATGAACAAGGACAAAAGTTCTATGATCCTTATGATATGGTATGTCCAGAAATACAATCTGTATCGTGTTGGGATTTTTTTCCTGATCCTTCTGCTACAAATATAGATGATGCTGAATACGTTATACAAAGACACCGTATGACAAAGCAACAACTACGTAACTTATCTACTTATCCGTATTTCAATGTAGAAGCTATTGAAGAAGTTATTGCTAAAGGTGCTAACTATCAAGATAAATACTACGAAGATACAATTAGAGATGATGAGACAGAGCCTAACTATAATACAAACCGATATGAGATATTAGAATATTGGGGAGTTATGGACAAATCATTTGTAGACGAAGCAGGTGGAGAAGTAACTGCTGATATGTCTGACATGCAACAACTACAAGTAAATGTATGGGTTTGTGGAGGAGAAGTAATTAGATTTGTACTTAATCCATTTACTCCTGCTAGAATACCTTTTCATGTTTTTCCGTATGAAATAAATCCTTATCAGATGTTTGGAGTGGGTGTTCCTGAAAACATGGAAGATGCACAGCTTCTTATGAATGGTCACATGAGAATGGCTATTGATAATCTAGCACTTGCAGGTAATCTTGTGTTTGATGTAGATGAAGCAAGTTTAGTTCCCGGACAAAACATGGACATCTTTCCCGGAAAGATATTCCGAAGACAATCTGGGGTAACAGGAACTGCAATTAACGGTCTTAAGTTTCCAAACACTGCTCCTGAAAACATACAGATGTATCAGATATCTAGACAATTAGCTGATGAAGAAACAGGCATACCCTCTATCATGCACGGGCAAACAGGAGTTAGCGGCACGGGTCGTACTGCTGCAGGTCTATCTATGTTGATGGGTGGAGCTAACTTGTCTATGAAAACAGTTATAAAAAATATAGACGATTATCTACTTAAACCTTTAGGCGAAGCATACTTTCAGTGGAATATGCAGTTTAATGAAAGATCACCCGATATCATTGGTGATTTGCAAATTAAACCAAGAGGTACAGCTTCTGTTATGCAAAAAGAAATACGAAGCCAAAGATTAACAGCGTTGCTACAAACAGTGTCTAACCCTATGCTTGCTCCTTTTGTTAAGATACCTAATCTTATAAGAGAACTTGCTATATCTCAAGACATTGATCCTGACAGTCTTGTTAATGATGAAAACCAAGCAAAAATATTTGCAGAAATATTGAGAGGTCTAAATGAATTACAGCAGGCTGAAGCCACTCCTCAACAACCCCCAAGCATGGGCGGCTCTGGAGGAGTACCTCAAACACCAGCAGACGGTAGTGTTCAAGGCACTGACGGTGGCACAATCGGAGTCGGAGCTACGCCAATTGCAGGGGAAGGCGGCTTTACTGGAAATGCTCCTACTTCTGAACAACCAATACAATAAGGATAACAATGGCAATAGATAAAAATGCTATTCCTAAAGAAAAAAACTCAATATCTTTATTTGGGCAAAAGAAAAAATCCCAAGCTGAAAAGATAGTTGACGAGTTATCTAATAAGAATACACCTGCAAAAATTATAAGACTTGATAATGGTACAGAAAAAGTTATTAATCTTGTAAACGGTAAAACTGTATATTCAGGAAAAATAGAAACTAAAGACAATTCAGTTGGTAATCAACTAAACGAATTGTTAAGTAACAGAAGATATCCAGTTAGTATTTCAGGCACTGGCGATCCGACATACTATGATCCTAACGATCCAGCAAATGAGTATATGGATACCCCATCTGCAGTAAGAGAAACTTTTGATGGACAAGGAGTTACCTACACTGGCAGGGGAGGTAGTTATACTTTTAGTGAAACACCAACAACTGATGTATACAGTGAAGGTTATTTTCCAGAAGAGGACAATCTACCATCTGACAGTGTTGTAACAACTAAACAACTTTTTGGAGATGACACTAACTATGTGCCTAACACAGATTATCCACGCAGGAATACCATTATAGAAAATAAATTAGATGAAGATCGCAATTTCTTACAAAGAACAGGCGATAATATTATGAAAGTTTTTACCCAATTAAAAACTCCAGTTCAAGTTAGCATTGATCCTGTCACAGGAGAAAATGTTGCTAGGTCTGTACCTATGGTAGGTGCAATTATGGATTCAGCAACAATTATGTCTCCAATGTCAGGTATGGGTGCTGCTATGGGTACAGTATCAGATAAACTTTTAGAAAGACAAGAATCAGATGCTCGATTTGCAGTTGAAGGATTTAGTGGGTATGCAGCAATACAAGCAATTGATTTAGGTACAGGTGAGCCTGTTACTATAACTGCTAGTCCGGGATTTGGTGGAACAGTTTCTACTAATCAAAATGTAGTAGGACCACTAGCATACAACGGATCAGTATTTGCAGATGCTACTGCTGTAGCTGCTGAAGCTATTAAGCCTACAACGCCTACAGTAACAAGTTATGCTGACAGATTATATAGAACTAGTCCTCGTGCTGAAGAAGGACAAAAAGAAATAGGAAGACCTAAAGTTCAGGTTAATCCTCTTGCAAATAGAGGAGAATACAATGATCAAACAGGTGAAGTTAATCTAGGAGCAGGAAGGTTTGGACAAGTAACAGGAGCTTATCTAAGTGATGATGGTACATATCAATTTACAACAGGAAGATCAAGTTTAGTCACAGACAGCAAGGGTAACCCTGTAACTACAGGTACAGGAATTGTCTACAGTGGTCTTAGAGGAAATATTGTAAGTTCTGATACATTACCTGACAACATAAATCTATTAGGTGGTATGGAAAGTGGCAATATTAAAACTGATGATTTTACTTTAGGTGCAATTGCAGGAACACAAGATTACATAGATCAAAATACAAATTTTAATTACAACTATCCGACTATAGAGGATTATAGTACTAGCTCTCCACTTGATTTAGTAGAAACAGAATTTTATTCAAATGATTCAATAGGAAATTTAACAGAATCTGGAGTTACCTACAGTGGTCCGGGTGGCACTGCCACTTTTAGTGAGACGTTAGATTCAGATGTATACAGTGAGGGTGATTTTGATTTAGACTTTGATAATACATCTATGCCAATAGATAATGAAGCAGGCGATGTGACTTATGGTGTGACTGATAATATATATTCTAACTTCCAAGACTCTAATCAGTATCAAGACAATAACGATAGTGATAATAACGATAGTGGTGGCACAGGAGGTGCAGGCTCTAGTGATATGGGATTTTCTACTGCTATGGGAGGTAGAATTGGTAAACAAGAAGGTGGTGTAGCTTTTCCACAAGGCGTATCTCAAATTGTGCAGGGAGCAGGATTTATTGCACCACAAGGAAACGCAACGGATCAACAAACTATAGCCGATGATATACCAATGGAAGCAGAAGAGGGTGACTTTATAATCAACGCACCTGCTGCTGAATTTGCAGGAAGACAGGACATTGTTGACATGATTGTAAAAGCAATTAACAGTCTTAGAGAAAAAGGTGTTGACATTCAGTACGGAAATCCTAAAATACCAGTAGAGAAGAGTGTAAAACTAGCTGTATCTCGTAATGAAGTATATGTACCTAAAGTAGTAGCCGAAGAGATAGGCTATGACAAATTACAAAAAATAAATAAGCGTGGGCAAAAAGAAGTTCAACGCAGACAAGAAGAAGCACAAAGTCAAGCTGCTCGTGGTGGGTTTGTAAGTAAAGCAAAGGGTGATGTTGTTGTCGGTGATAAATCTAATATTATGGGTGCAGACGATAGTAATTTTTTACAAGATTTAGGTAGGTTTGTTGTTGATGAGTTGGGTGACAAAATAAAAGGATTTATATCCCCACGAGAAGAACCTACACCAGTAAAGAAACAAGAAGATAAAAAGTTACAAGAAGAAGAAAAGTTTCCAGAAGCACCTCCACCAAAAGATTTAAGATTCTTTGGAGAAAAATACCCTCTACTTACTCAAGCGTTAGAAAGAGTTGAAACTGGAGATGCAAACCTTAATGTTCAAACAACCAAAAAGTTTAAAGAAAATCCTTATAGATTTACGCAGGTAACAATTAAAGGTCCTAAAGGTTCTTCGGCATTTGGATTGCGTCAATTAACTTACACGGGTATGCAAGATATTCTGCGAAAGCACAGCGATACTCTAAATCCTTCAGAATTAAAATATGCAAAAGAATTTATTGATATGGGCAAACAACGAGTAAATTTTGAAAATACTAGAAACAGAAAAACTCCATTTGTCTACGAAGGCTCTGATGATGATAGAATAAAAATATCAATAAAAGATAAAGCAGACAAGTTAGGTATATCCACACAAGAATATATAAGAAGACTATCTCCGTTGGGTGAAGGTTTGATTCCAACATCTGCACACAGAAAACATTATAATACATTTGCTGACATATTTTTTAAAGATAAATTAAAGCAAGGAAAATCGTTAGACGAAAGTCTTGGATTGTACTACGGAAGTAGAGACCCTGAAGCTAGGAAAAATTACGTAAGAAAATTTAAAGATGCTTTAGGTCAAATAAAAACAGGCGTTAAGGAATTACCTACTATTGAACCAAAGAAAAGGTTACCAATACCTCCACTTCCAACGTCTAAACCTAAAGAAATTCAATCCGAACCTAACACACAATCATTTCTATCCCCAACTATGGGATAAGATTTCGTCAGCTACCCAGTAATATCTGGCCCTGACATCCGAAGCAGCTACCCACAGCCATGTGGCACTGCAATATATGAGGTAATAACAATGGCAAAACAAGTAAAAGGTGCAAGAGCTAATAAACCTAATGACTCCTTTGGAGTAGTAAACAATCCAAATCTTTATAAAAACAAATACCGAGAGGAAGTTGATAAAGAAGACGAGGATGAAGTAGAGCAACAAACTGAACTGGCCCCTGAAGAAGAATCTGAAGCTACGCCAAAAAACGAAGGTTTTGCGAATACTGAAAAAGAAGGTGAAAGTGATGCCTATAAGAAACGTTATGATGATTTAAAACGTCACTATGACAAGAAACTAGACGAGTGGAAATCAGAACGTGAAGCTCTGGAAGCTGCTAATAAGGTTACGGATACTGGAGTGCAAATGCCAACAACTCCCGAAGAAGTAGTGGAGTTTAAACAAAAGTATCCTGATGTGTACAAAGTTGTTGAAAGTGTTGCTTCAATGCAAGCAGAGCAGAAGACAGGTGATCTTAAAGAAAAGATTGACTCTCTTCAGCAACGTGAAGAAAATTTAGTTGTACAGAACGCATACTCTGAGCTTTTAACTGCTCATCCTGATTTTCAGGATATTAAAACAGATGAAAAGTTTTTAGAGTGGCTAGATGAACAACCAACTTCTATAGCAGACGGCATATACAAAAACAACAAAGACGCAAAATGGGCAAGCCGAGTATTAGACTTGTACAAAGCAGATGTAGGCATAGCATCTAAAAAAAGTACTTCGACCAATAAACAAAGTGCTGCAGAGGTTGTAAAATCACCAAAAGTTCGTGAAATTTCAGACTCTAACAGCAACAAGAAAATTTGGAAGATGGAAGACATCGCCAAACTGAAATCGTGGGAGTTTGAAAAGCTTGAAAAAGAAATAGACTTAGCACGAGCAGAAGGGCGAATAACTCAATAAACTAACCTCAAATAGAGGAAGGATAATAAAATGGCTTTTACTACAAGTTCAGGGTATGGAAATTTACCGTCAGGTAATTTTGCTCCCTCAATTTTTAGCCAAAAAGTTCTTAAGTTCTTCCGTAGAGCTTCGGTTGCAGAAGATATTACGAATACCGACTATACTGGCGAAATTGAAAACTTTGGCGATACCGTTAACATTATGAAAGAACCAACACTCACTGTGTCTGCGTACCAGAGAGGTTCTGTTGTTAACCCTCAAGACTTGGCTGACGATCAAATAACATTGACCGTTGATCAAGCCAATGCTTTTGCATTTAAGATTGACGACATCGAAGAAAGACATTCACATGTCAACTTTGAAGCGTTAGCAACTTCTTCAGGTGCATACGCACTAAAGAGAAAGTTTGATGCAAACGTTCTACAAAACCTGTCAGATGCCGCTGGAATTGCAGCTTCTGCAGTATCAGGTACAACTTTAACAACTACTGCTGCGGCAGGTGACATAGGAACAGCTAATGCTCCTATCAATGTTGAGACAGACGACAATGGTATCAATATGATGCTTGCGATGGCTAGACTTCTTGACGACCAATCTGTTCCTGAAGAAAACAGATGGTTTGTAGCACCTCCGATATTTTATCAGAAAGCTTTTCAAGCTGGAAATAAAATAGCTGAAGTAAATATAACAGGCGACCAAACTTCTGCATTAAGAAATGGTTTAGCAACTGTTGGTACTTTAGCAGGTTTTAGATGTTATAAGACTACTGCCTTAAATAGCACTGGTGGAGTTGACCAAGTAACATTAACAGATGCGTCAGCTACATTAGCTACAGATGCTTCTGAGAATGTTGTTCTTGCAGGTCACATTTCTGCTATGGCTACAGCGTCTCACATCGCTAAGACTGAAGTGGTACGTTCAACTGAATCCTTCTCTGACGTTGTTCGAGGATTGCATGTTTTTGGAAGAAAAGTCCTAAGACAAGAAGCAATTGTTCGTGGCGTTATAGATTTTGCATAGGGGGAATAATTAATGGCTACTTTTGATCACACCATAACTGGTGGGGGAACTGTAGGTCACCCTGCTCACGCAATCAGACCTTACATCATGCAGTCTAAAATATTTGATGCTGCCGATGACAACCTTACAGCTAACGATGTCATCAAGGTGATTGACCTTCCTGACAACTCCATTGTTCTTGGTGGTTGCCTTGACGTTCTTGAAGCTGGTGGTTCTAGTGTGACTTTTGATGTTGGAATTAGTACTGACATTGACGCTTTCTGTGATGGCGTTGATGGAAATGCTGATGCCATCTACAACTTTCACCCTACAGCTGCAGGTATCAACACTGTTATAGCTACTGATGCTATCCAAGTTAAAATCTTGGGTGCAAACTCTGCTGTAGTACGTTTTAGAGTTATTGCTTTGATTGCCGACATTGGTGATCCAACTACAATGGTTCAGACTGCTGCTGTTCAGACAGGTGTCTAGTAACTAACTTCGGGAGGGCAGGGCAACTTGCCCTCTTGACAAATTTTACTTTCCGTGTTAGCCTCTTGCCAACTTAGCAGGGAAATACAGGGAGTATACAAATGCCATATTTAATAAGTAACATACCACACTTTAAGTGTTGGGTACGAAAAGAATTTACACATAACCACCAAATGTATCACGGTGAATATTTACACGCACTAGCAATAGCCGTGAACACAGTGCCAGATAGATGTCTTAGTTTTCAGGTTGTATTTACAGGATGTGAAAGCGATGATGACGAAAACGAACAAAACGTACATGGTGGTGCAATGTGGGCAAGGATGCCAATAACAGCACTCGTTGCTGATATACCATACGAAGAGTGGCCGCAAAAGATGCCAACGCATTTGACCCAGCCGTGGGATTGCAGTTCACACCACCATTCGGTAATGAAATTAGATAGAGTTAGTTCTTCCCCGTGGATTTGCAAAATAGATGGGGAGTTTCACAAAGGACAATATCTGTTTACTGTAGACTACACAGAACATGACATAGCAGATGATCCTGCACAACACAAACAAAGTCACGTTCTACAGTTAATAGATGCAGGAGATTGGACAGGTAACATCGTTGCCCTACCAAACAACAGAGTAAGGGCAACAAGTCCTGCACTCTGGGAAACTGGCGAAGGACCTCCAGACTTTAGACCTAGTCAGTATATACATAACGCAGAGATTCACGAAACTTATCTTGATCCTGCAATAACTTTTAATAATTTATATGTGGAGAATGACGAATGATGGGCAAGAAAAAAATGATGAAGGGTGGCGGCAAAACCAAAAAGTACATGGCTGGTGGTGGCAAAACCAAGAAGATGATGGCTGGTGGTGGCAAAGTATCTATGTCACAAGTAAACGCCATGTTAAAATCAAAAGGTATGAAAGCTGTTAAGGCTTAGTCAATGACTAAAAAACGTGGAAGCATGAAAGGATATAGCATCAAGAGTGGTGACAAGCGACCTACTAAGTCTGGAGCAGGGATGACTAAAAAAGGTGTTGCAAAATACCGTAAAGAAAATCCCGGAAGTAAGCTCAAGACTGCTGTAACAGGCAAGGTCAAACCCGGAAGTAAAGATGCAAAAAGACGTAAATCCTTTTGTGCTAGATCGGCAGGTCAAATGAAAAAGTTTCCTAAAGCTGCTAAAAATCCAAATAGCAGATTACGACAAGCAAGAAGAAGATGGAAATGTTAGCAACAATTAATTTTACAATGTTTAGGATACTAAACAAAATAAGCAATAAATTCTACAGACAATATGTAAAACAATTACATAAATCTCAAGGGAGAATTTGATGGAAAATATGGTATTAGATGCGTGGAATGATTTATCCTACTTAGAAGGTGCGTTGTTTACTGC
>UEXM01002700.1_pt1 | contig 12215 bp, 6 predicted proteins | sample 1796661 | NCBI WGS metagenome assembly UEXM01 (sample SAMEA4772469, study PRJEB27181) | metagenome | reverse complement strand
GTCTTGCTGGTAATGTTGGATTGAATACCAATTTAAACATTTTAAGTGATGATGTAGTTCTTTCTGGAGACTTAGCAGTTAATGGTGGAGAAATTCTCTCGTCTCAAAACACTATTGATTTGTTTATTACTCAAGGTGATGTAAGAATTGGTGCCCTTGCTGGTTCTGGAACTACAACAGTTCAGAATACTCTAAAAGTTCAAACTAACATTGATGTAACTAACTCTGCTACTGACTTTCTTATCAAAGATAATGAGTCATCTGCATTAACAATCAAAGAAGGAACTAACGATTATATTAAGTTTACCACGACAAATTCTGATGAAAAAATCCTAATTTATAAGGATGTTTATGTCATTGGTAATCTTGATATTACAGGTACTACCAGTACAATCGGTACTACAAATTTACAGGTAGACGATAAAAACATTGAGTTGGGCGTAACATCTGTTCCCTCCGATGCATTAGCAGATGGTGGTGGCATCACACTGAAAGCTACGACAGACAAGACGATTGCTTACAGTAATACCACTGGAATGTGGGAATCTAATATTGGTTGGAGAGTAGATCACGCAAATAACGCGGGTAGTGATCTACTTGCCCGATTCGGCAATGCTAACAATAGTGGCACTAACTCAGCTCATTTATTCCTCGCTCAAGGTTACTATGCAGCTCCTACTGATGTTGACGGTACTGGTGCAGCAGCTAAAATTCTTGCTGATGGCAATGCTACGTTTGCTTCAGTTACATCCAACGGAATAACTCAATATGCTCTGCCCACGATTGCAAATGGTGGACAACTTGGATATGATGATGGCACGAAGAGTTTAAGATTATATGCAAACTCTTCTACTAGTGCAGACGCTAAGGTACAATTCCACTTTAATCAAAGTGCCACTGCAGGTATTACTTTTGACCAGAGTGGTGCTATTTCGTTTACTGGTCAAACAGATACTGCTGCTACTGGTGCCACTACATCTGGCACGGGACTTGCCCATTACGAAGAAGGAACTTGGACTCCAGACTTTCATGGATTATCATCTGCCTTTACTAGTTATCACAATAAAAAAGGAACGTATGTAAGAATTGGTACTACGTGTACCATTCACGGATTTATTCAGTTAAATGGCACTCCAGCATTTACTGCCCCTAATGATCCACTGAAGTTAGGTCCACTACCATTTAATTATAGTAATCAAAATGGTGGATATTATGCAACTGTTGGTGGTGTGGCATGTCAAAGTTTCAATTGGCATGATAACGATTATAGCAATACTGGTCAAGTAGCTTGTGGTATTGTTAATGATTCTGGTACGAGTTATGTTATATTCCAAGTAAGTGGAAATAATAATGTTAGAGGAGTAGTACAAAATTCTGCCATTGGTTCAACCAATTGTATTATAGAATTTACGTTGACATACAGAGTCTGATTGACAGACTAAATAAATTGTAGTATAATTACACTGAAACCTAAACATTACTATGTCTGTTGATCCTGCCACACTGCGCGAAAATTTTATTTCCCAATTTAATTCTGCAGTTGAAGAAATTAAAAAACTAGAAAACGAAGTTCTTACTAAAAAAGAATTAGCACTTAAATTAAAAGGAGCTGTTGAAGCTCTAGATCTTTTACAAGAACCAACCACAGTTACTACGAGCGAAGATTCACCCACATTTGAAGTAGTTCCTGAAGATGAGATTAACGATCTCCCCGAGTAATTAATTAGACCTTCTTATAAATAAGGAAGAAGGTCTTTTTTAGTACATGTCTGCAATTACAATTAACTTAGTGATAGAGCAAGGTACTGACTTTTCAGCAAGCTTTACTATCAAGAATTCAGATAGCAATCCTGTAAATCTTTTGGGGTTTACTGCAGAAGCTAAATTGAAGACTAGTTATTATACTTCAAGTGCAGCAACTTCATTTGCTGTCACTTTTGTGGATAGAAGTAAAGGAATAATGATGATTAGTCTAACTGATACAGTTACTACTGCATTGAAACCAAGACGATATGTTTACGATATTGTCTTGACTTCTGCCAGTGGTGTGAAGACTAGATTTATTGAGGGTATTGCAACAGTAACGCCAGGAGTAACGGTCTAGTGTCAAATTATCAAATTAATACGACAAATTTTACTGTAACTCAAGGAGCCGATGCTGATTACAGTATTGGTCTTAATTACGAAGCGCCCTCAAAAGGTGTCCAGTATCAGAATTTAATTCTGGATGATCTTTCATCTCAGTTTGATGGAGCACAAACAGTTTTTCAACTGGCAAGCTCTGGAGAAACATATAGTGCATTGAATGATCAACAATTGATCATTTCCATGGATAATACTATTCTTCAACCTGGGGTGGGTTATACAGTATCTGGAAACCAAATTACATTTGCAACGGCACCCGCGAGCACTAGTGTGCCATTCTTTGGAATTGCATTAGCGAATACTGCTGATCTGACTAGAACCATTAACTATGTTGTAGATAATGGAACTAGACCCATGACAAATGGTAACAAAGGTTACCTAACCATTGATGTTACTGGCGTTATACAATCATGGATTTTGATTGCTGATGCTGTTGGAACATTAGAGGTTGACATTAGGAAATGTACATTTGCTGACTATCCTAATACCACAACAATTTGTGGTGGTAACACTCCTCAATTAAATGGAACCTTAAAAAACTCTGATATTACATTGACTGGATGGACCACTCAATTAAATGCAGGTGACATCATACAATATGAAGTTATAAATACTACAGTATCACTCAAAAATTTTGCTATCGCTTTGAAAGTAAAATTATAAATATAACAGATAAACATCAAATGTCCTTGGAGGAAAATTTTAAATGGCACTTTTAGTACCAAATATTGGTGAACTGGAGTCGCTGCGTTATCTTCTAAACGCCACTCACCAGATTCCCAGAAACCTAGTTCTTAAACTATTTACATCTAATACAACACCTGCTGAAGGCGATGTCCCTTCACAGACTGCTTATTATGAACCATATGCTGATGGCAATACCAATGGATATGGTACTGCTGCAAACACGGATTATCCAACAGCTGCTGACAATCGTTCAGATCAGACCTATACTAACATGTATGGTATTCTGCTGAATGGTAACCGTTGGGCAATTTCTACTGCTGGCGATCCTATTGCTTCTGGTACTGGTACTGGTTCTTCGGGTGCATTCACTATTTCAGTTGCTAGTGTAACTGGTACAATTAGTGTAGGTAATCTTATCTCAGGTACTGGAATCGGCGCTGGCGCTAAAGTATCTAGAGTAGATGGTTCAACTGTCGTTATGACTGTTGCTAACTCTGGTGCTGTTTCAGGCACAATTAACTTCACTGGTGGAGTAACTACCGCTACATATCCCGAGCAGGTATTTACATTCTCTGCTGCCGCTGGTAACATTTATGGTTACTATCTGGCTCGTGCAAACAACATGCCTCTGAGCATTCACGGTGTTCTTGACGCTGCTGCTGCATCTGCTGGTTCAGTTCTTTCAAAGGGTACTAACGCTGATCCTTGTGCTGGTGTTGTTGGACAAAACTTCATCACTCTGCCTAACGTTTCTGGTATCATGGATGATATCACAGTTGGACAAGTTGTCGGCAATAACAATGCTGTTCCTGCTGCTACAACTATCATCGGTATTGATCGTCTTCAGAGAATTATCTATCTCAGTGCTAACCTGACTGATAACATTCAGACTGCTACTGACGAAGAAATTCAACTTAGCTATAGTAAAGTAACTGCTACTGGTCATAGTCTAACTGTTGGTGATGTTATCTACATCGCTCAAGGTTCAACTTCAACAGCTGTTGCTTCTACTTATACGGTATTTGAAGTACCTGATGCAAATACATTCCACACTACTCCTGCTCTTGCCGGAACTGGTGACCTGACTCTTCACAGCAGCATCATGTTTGCTGAAAGATTCACGAATGGTCCATACCCCATTCAAAACAACGGTGACCAAATCAAGATCACATTGAACGTCAGCCTTGACTGATATATAGTATACATCATTTGTTATTGTTTCTTTGTGGGGGGATTTAAGGTCCCCCCTTTTAATGCTTTAGGAACTTAATGAACAACGTTTATATTTACGATTCATCTCAAATTCATGTATATGAGACCGAAGATCTCGGTAGCATCACTGATGTTGCTGCGTTCACGGTAGATCATGCTGAGAAATTTTTTGATGAAATTGTAAATGTAGGCGATGATTTTATTGTTGCTGTAGGTCAAGATTTTATTGTAAATGAAATTACTGGATTTATTGATTATGAGAATGTTTGGATTACTCAAACTTTATATCCAGTATCAGGTAATATTAACTTTAGTGGTGGCGAAGAGAATGCTGCTACTGTAGTCTTCGTAGCAATTGCGGAAACGATTATATTGCGCGTGAGCGCCATTGTAGTCACTAAACAGGCATGGGCGGGGTCTGGCACCCTATTTGAGATTGGCAGCGGTCTGGAGCGAATGCTCGCTCCTTACATCGGAGGTTCTGGTGGTGTACCAAACCTCAAGATTTATGGTGCGGCACATGATAGTGCCACAAGTAGCTATAATGAAGATGCAATAATAACCTATGGTAGTGATGCCGACTATGGTGTAGTCGCCACTGCCGTGGGTTCTTCTAATGACTATGGTCAAATAACTGGAATTGTTACTGAAGGAGAGACAGACAACGGTACAGTTGTTGATGTCGGTGGTAGTAATCCTTTCGGTCTGTTCAGTATTACTGGATTCAATAGTAATCTCGGTAAAATTAAAGCTTATTCTGGTTCGGGTTCGTTCTCAGTTCTTTCAGGTGGTGTTGATCAACTTGATGAACCACCCGGAGCACAAACTTACGTTGTCGGTCGCGATCTGACAACAGGACAATTTATCAGAAGAGATGTCATTGGGTTAAGATTCCATGGTGGAAACCCAGAGGCATTTGCAAGAGTAGCATATCAAGGCAGCGGTGTGCTGTTTGGATTTAACAGTGGTAATGAAGCGAAGGTATATGATTACACTACTGAATCTGGAGTAACGTTAGAACCATCAGTAGAAAATGGTAGTGTTGCATCATCTCATAGTACTTCTGAAGATTATGGTCAGATAGTAGGAATTGTTACTGAAGGAGATACCGATAATGGTAGTGTTGTAATAACACAAACTACTCCAACGTTTGGTCTATTCAAATTTAGTGGTGGTGGACATGGCGCTGCTAGATCTAGAGACTTTGTTGGTTCAGGATCGCTTTCTATTGTCAAGCATATTGATTCCTATGGAGAGGGTCAAAGCAGTCAGATTGCGTTCATTCCACATTATAGAAGTCGTGGTGGAATTGTGGTCACTAACCACATCATTCCCGATGCATTTGCCAAGACGCATGTTGGTTCTGGATCACTCTTCCATATCGGTGAGAAAACTGAAAGAAGAATATTCTCTTATAATGTAGAAGGTCCTGCACCAGTCTATGAGACTATCGGAAGTTCTGATGCTGGAATTGTTGATCAATCAGCAGGAACCAATGAAGATTATGGTGTACTCACTGAAACATTTACGAATGGTATTTTAGATTATGGTCAATTAAAACCAGGATTCTTCAAGTTTGGTAATCTTAAGATTACTGGTGGTGATAGAGCACATGCTAATCCAAGAGCATATCTTGGCGAAAGTGAAATTAATATTAGTGGTTCAGCAACTGTACAGTTTAATGAACCTACAGTTCAAGTTTATGTTTATGGTCATCGCCCACAGGAAGCAAGTCAGGGTGAATTTATTAAAATTGGTGGAGGAATGTCCTCCATTATTACATCTAAAGGTACTTACTTTACCTCTGGTAGTTTTGTTAGTTCTGGTACAGTTGATGAATCAGCAGTCTTTGACTATAATGATTCTTCAATTGCCGCAGTTCAAACACCAATTGACAATGGTCTGATTACTGCATCTGGTTCTACATCTGATTATGGGCAGATTTCAGAACCTGGATATGGTGAGACTGACTTCGGTCAAGTAGTTATTACACAAACAACTCAACCATTTGGCAAGTTATTTGAACTAGCTGGTGGTGACATTGCTCATGCTAATCCAGTTGCATATACTGGATCTATTGCAAGAGTCAGAATTACTGGCGGATATAGCAATCTCAAGTTTACATCTGGAGCAGGAGAGTCTACAGTACTCTTCTCTACTTCCGGTAAAGAAGAGAATAGTTTCTCTAGACCTTACATTGCATCCGGTTCTCTCTTTAGTATTGGAGATAGAATTGAAAGAACTGCGTATTCTTACAATATATCTTCTATTGTTGAAGTTGAAGATCCTGCTGATTATGGAAGCGTTGCTAATAATGCAACTCAAACTATTGATAATGGAGACTTCTTTAGTTATGCATTGGAAGAAGATCGTGGTCCTATATGGTCTCTTCCAGGTGATGAGAATCCACTTGGAAAACTGTTTGAGTTCCAAGGTAGTGCAATTGAGCAATTCTTCCCAATCTTTGCTTGGGATAAACTTAGCGCACCAATCAGAATCTTCAATGATCATCAAGATCCTGCAGATTTCAGATTCATGCCTCATTGGAGATCTCGTCATCTCCTTGGAACTCCAAAACTTAGAAATGCTCCTGACGGAGAATTCAATACATATGCTCAGGCAAGACCTTTCATTGGTAGCGGAAGACTCTTCGGTCTTGGAGATAAGTTTGAAAGTGCAACCTTTAGATATACAACAGAGTCTATTGTCGTTGTACAACCATCTGAGAACTACGGTCTCATTACTGATACCCCAACTCAGAACCTTGATTATGGTTCTGCAGGTAGCACGATTGCTCCTGATGGTGAATTTGATAATGGTCAAGTTGGTATTACTCAGACCACTGAATCTGCTACTGGTCTTTACAAACTCAGCGGTGAAGGAGATACACAATTCTTCCGTGGTCCTTATGTTGTTAGACCAACTACTATTAGGATCTTTAATGAGCAGCAAGATCCTGCAGACTTTACATTTACTCCACATTGGAGATCACGTCCTTACGAACAAGGAAAACTCAGCGGTAATGCTGAAACTCCAAGAGCAAGAGATTTTGTTGGTAAGGGTAGACTCTTTGGTCTTGGTGATAAGGTTGAAAGCGCAACCTTTAGATATACCACAGGATCTATTGTTGTTGTTGAGACCCCAGAAGATTACGGTCTCATCAATTCAAATCCAACTCAGAATCTTGACCACGGTACAATTGGTAGTGATCTTACTCCTGGCGGTGAAGTTGACTTCGGTCAAATCATCATTACTGAGACTACACAATCTGCAACGGGTCTTTATAAACTCAGTGGTGACGGCGCTACTCAATTCTTCCGTGGTCCTTATGAGGCTAAGAACGGATTTATTAGTTTCTATAAAGGTCAAAGCGCCGCTACTGACTTTACATTCACTCCACATTGGAGAGGTGTTCCTGATGAACAGTTCAAAGTTTCTGGTATTGCTGAAACTCCAAGAGCAAGAGATTTTGTTGGATCAGGATCACTCTTCCACATCGGAGATAAGATTGAGAAAGCAGTATTCTCATATAATTCATCTTCTGTTGAGGTATTTGAGTCTCCAGAAGAATATGGATATATCACGAATTCGGCATCAACAACTGATGACTATGGTTCATTAACCACAACTAGTGGTGGTGACTCTGATTATGGTGAGATCTTCATTACTCAGACCACCAAACCATATGGATTATTCAGATTCCGTGGCGGTGGACATGGTGCTATTAAAATATCCACTCCACCAACCAATACATTTGAACTTACAATTAGCGGTACTGCTATTGAGAAGTTTGGTTCTCAGGGAGGAGAATCTACAATTCTCTTCAAGACTTCTGGTGGAGAAATTGATAGTATTGTCAAGGTATATGTTGGTGAAGGATCTCTCTTCCACATTGGAGATAGAGTTGAGAGAAGAACATTCTCATACAATACTTCTTCAATTGTTGCTGGATCAACTTCGGAAGATCTCGGAACCGTTGGATCCACACATTCAACTACAGAAGATCATGGTTCAGTAGTAGATGCTTATCTACCACCAAATACTGATCATGGTGATATTGTAATTCTCCCAGGTAATGAAAATCCACTTGGAAGACTGTTTGAAATTACTGGTGGAGACAGCGGTCATAAGCAGACATTCAGCGAATTCTCATCTGGTTCACTCTTCACTGCAATCGGAACCTCCGAATGTGTTGGATTCAATCCACCAGAAGAGACATTCCTCTTCGGATTCTCTGGTGCTGCTGTTGAAACTCATACTGAATCTTGGGTTGGAACTGGTAATATTAAGATCAAGGAAGAAACTCCCCTTGCTCCTAACGCTGCCGTTAGATTCCGTCCACATTGGAGAACTCAACATCTTCTTGGATCTCCAAGGATTGGTGGAAATACTCAAATTGCATTCAAGGGTGCATATGTATCTAAGGGTGTATTCCCCAGAATTTATACTCATAACAAAGGTGAGGAGTGGCGTAGTTACCGTCCATCTCCTCGTTATGTCAACTCCATCTACGGTAAAATTGGCGGATCTGCATTCGTCTATGGTGATGGTGATACCCGCAAGATTAATGTTTATCAATACTATGGTGATCTTGCAGAACCTGGAACTTCTGGTTCACTGTTCACATTCAACAGTGCAACTGAAGTAGCTGGATATAACCCATCAACAGAAACAGTTCTCTTTAGTGCCTACGGTACTTCACCATCTAAGTGGCTTCCTTCTTGGACATCACGTCCTGATGGTTCACCCAGACTTTTCGGTACTCCTGAACTTCAACTTAGATTTAATATCTTCACTAATCCTGAAGGTGAGAGTGCTAACATTTATGGTGAAGCAGTTCCTGTTCGCACCATTGTTTATCATGGTAGTGGATCACTCTTCACTGCTGGTTCTAGTGCAGAGGTTGTTGGATTTAATCCATTCACCGATACAAGAGCGTTCAAGTTTAGTGGTGAACCCATTGTCAAGATTAATCTCAGAATCTTCGGTAGTGGTCAAATCTTCGGATTTGGTGGTGCTGCAGAATCTGCAACAATTGATGCTCCAGAAAGTACAGTTCTCTTCGTATCTGCTGGAACTGCAGACACAGATCGTACCCGCGCATATGAAGGACTTGGAATTGAATTTATTTCTGGTCAAGCAAAAGATGTTCGCACAAATGCATATCAGGGCGAGGGTTCACTCTTCAGTGCAGGGAACGCAGCAGAAGTTACAGCAATTTCCAAACCAGAAAGCACTGTTCTATTCAAGGCTTCTGGTGGAGAAGCAAATGCATTCGTCAGATCTGCTATTGCTGAAGGTAATGTCACTATCAGCGATAATCTGGATGAAGCATTCGCAAGAACTCATGCTGGCGAAGGTTCGCTCTTCGGATTTAATGGTGCTGCCGAAGCGGTAACAGTAGACGAAGAATCTATCGGTCTCTTTACATTCCAAGGATTTGCGGGTGTTGTCAGAGACAGAAGTTTCTCTGGTTCTGGTTCTCTCTTTAGTGTCGGTAACGCAGCAGAAGTTGTATCTGTTGCACCAGAAACAACCGGTCTCTTCAGAATCAGTGGTGATAGTAATGATTCTAGAACTAGAATCTTTACAGGTACTGGATCTACATTCCTTTCTGGCATCAAGGAAGAATCCTTTACTAAGGGTAACTATGACGGGGAAGGTTCTTTCTCCACATTTGGTGGCGGTGCTGAAGTTATTGGATTTAATCCTGGCGAAGAAACATTCCTATATGAATTTAATGGTAATGCTACTTCCACGAGAACAAGAGGATTCGCTGGTTCTGGAACTGCAACTGTTCTTAATGATACAGTTATTCCATCTATTGCCCTCAGTTTTGTTGGTGAAGGTACACTTTCAACCTTCGGAGGAGCAGCAGAATCTAGAACAATTGATGTTGAGAACACTACTCTCTTTGAATTCCGCAATGGTGCTACAGAATCCTTCACTAAAGGAAATTACGATACTGAAGGATCGGCAACAATCTCAGGTGAAGCATCTGATATTAAACTTACCCGTTCTAACAGTGGATTCGCATATGTTAGTGCTACTGGTGATTCTCACGATACTCGTTCTAGAGCATATGAAGGATCTGGTTCTCTCTTCGGTCTCAATGGAGCAACTATTGCTAGAGCAATTGATTATAATGAAACTTCTGTCGGGGAACAAGGAGAAGTTGTTTCCACTAATCTATTCACAATTACTGGAAACAATCCAGGTAGTGTCACTAGAATTACACAAGCGACTACAGCGAAACTTACAACTACAGGTGAAGCAAAGACAAGACTCTTCCTCTTCAGCCCACCAAGAAAATTCGGAACCATAATATAATTATTTGTATAAATAAAAGAAGAAAATCTCTAGCTTAATAGAATGACTACTCAAGTACAATTCCGAAGAGGAACAACTGCTCAACACAGTACCTTTATTGGTGCTGAAGGAGAAATCACAGTTGACACCACGAAAGCGACGGCTGTTGTTCATGATGGAGTGAAGTCTGGAGGACATGAACTTGCTACTAGACAAGGACTTCTTGCCATGGCAGTGGCGTTTGGTCTCTGATTTTTAGAAGTATAAACATAACCTTGTAAGGAAATTAACAAATGGCAAAGAAACTAATTCACTATTACACCTTTGATCCGGGCGCTAGGTCTGTGAAAGTAAAGGGTAATATCGCATCAACAAGGCTATTGTTGATCACTAACGTTACCGATAATGTAAACATCTATAGTTTTAGTGACAATTCCTTGGGTCTGACCTCAAGAACTTATGATGCATCTACGGATGAAACTACTTTCATCCTTAATTTTGCAACAGGCACCATGGATGCCTCTGATGAACTACAGATTTTCTACGAAAAAGATTATGTAAATATTGAACCTTCAGAAACATATGTTGATGCTGTTTCAAAGTTTAGAGTATCCAACCCAGAAAACCTGATTGATACTGACTTTGAGTACGGTCCACAATCATCTAAGTGGGAAACACTTCAGACGATTAACAATATTCCTTCGTTCTATGCATCTACCGCTGATACCACTATTCCGTTCATTACAACAGTAGGGGCTATTATTGGTAGTGAAATCATCACTGTTACTACACAGTATGATCATAACTTACAAGTTGGTGTTCCTATCACAGTTACTGGTCTTAGTTCTGTAACTGCTGAAGGTGCATATTTGATTCAATCAGTACCAAGCACCACAACATTTACATATAAAGCAAGAGCTAATCAACCTGCAACTTCAGAATTGCAAGGTACTTATACTTCTATTATTCCTGGACAATTTTTCCAAGGTTCTCAAGTTAATTTGAGTGCTTCTAAAGGTATTACATCAGATTATTTTGAAAAAGTTGTAACAGTCAAACCGGTATCTGTACTTACAGTAACTGCTGCTCTTGCTACTGATATTACTATCAATACTCCCCTAATCACAAGTGGTGGAGCACAAGGAAAAGTTGTTGCTGTTGGTGGAGATAGTAGTGGTGGTTATTCTGGTGGATCAACTTTACTCACCATTTCAGATTTTAGTGGCACGTTCTCGGATGGCGATACACTTGATATTCAAGGCACTGAACTTGATTATGTAATTGCATCTGCAGGTGTTGGAAGTCCTTCTAATAAGTATTTTATTGACGATGTTCTTACACCTAGACTAGATTTAGTTAGAGGTGCTATCTATGTGTTTGATCAGTCGGATTCATCAAACACCACACACCAATTTGAGTTTGCTGATGCCCAAGATGTTACAGCAGGTGGTAATGCTGGTAATGTATTGACTCAATATGTCTACATTAGCGGAACTGCTGGTTCAGCTGGAGCATATACTAGAATTTATATCACTAGCTCTAGTCCAAGTTATAATAACATTTACTATAACTGCATTAATCACCAGGGAATGGGAGATTATGGTGTCATTGATTATGCGACTCAAACTAAAGTCATGCTTACGACTAAATCTGAGCATGGTTTTGCCGATGATACTAACTTCTACTTTGTAAATACCGTTTCTCCGAAAGTTCTGGAGATTCCTGATTCAACAGCAGACGAACCAGGAAGTGTTAATGGTTGGCAAGGAACAGGAACTCCTAATGAGATTGTTGAAACATTAGAACAAGCATCTGGTACAGTTGATGTTGATGAAACACAAGTAGTACCTTATAACTACGAA
>UEXM01002699.1_pt1 | contig 12217 bp, 22 predicted proteins | sample 1796661 | NCBI WGS metagenome assembly UEXM01 (sample SAMEA4772469, study PRJEB27181) | metagenome | reverse complement strand
CCCTATGGCCACCTGCCCCGCCCGATGAGAATGATTCCTATTTGACAATATTTCCCAATTGCCAATGATTCTCAATCGCAAACAAGATCGTTTCTTATTTAAAATATTTTACCATTTGACAATATTTCTCAATTGCAAATGATTCTCATTTAGCCTCACTTCGTCACATATTCCCAATTGGAAAATATTTACAATAATGGTGAAGCTTTAGAATATGTGAGAATGCTAGGCTTTATTCTAAATATTCCCCCATTTTTCAGTCATCTACTGTATAAACATACAGCCTCTAATTCCTCCTATTTTCCCATCTAAGCCACAAACTATTTTCTGCTAGTACGCTATGCCCTACCCCTAAAAACCGACACAAGGCAACACAGGGCCTTCTAGAATACTGTATATCTGCACAGGTTCCCCTTAGTTTTCGTAGTTGGCATGTTAGTTGCTTGTTGAAAAGTACTGTATATCTATACAGGTATTTAACATCTTGGAAACATTCTGTAACACTTTGTTACAATAAACTTGTTTTACTTGTTGCAATACCCGCTCAATCGACTATCTTGTTGGGTGTCGGCAGTGAGGCCCCGTCGCATGGATCAAGGGCCACCCTCGCACCGACTAGCCATACGGACAAAAGCGCGACGGCGATGTTAGGGTACTGCCCTTTAACGTGCGAGTAGGTGACAGGTATGGCGAAGGGTTGCGCGATGTTTGCGCGTGACCTCCCCACGATTCTGGTCTTTGGGTGCCCTGTATATCTTCGTGAAATAAGGCAAGTCTACGCTGAAACGCTGGACAAAATACAAACCAAACAATCAAAGCCTGTCGGGTATTGTTCGCGCCTATTGTTGGTGCTGGCAATGTCTACAGGCTTTTTTGTTTGCCTTTTACAATGTCACGTTAATTTATTTACTTTCGAGGGTATCAATATGAAATTTTCACAATTCAAAACTAAGTTATCAAGTGTAGTAAAACGCGAGGCAACATTGCGCGATGATATAGATTCATTGGCGCGGGTTGCTATTGCACAATATGGTGATCACGGTGATACGTCATGGATTCAATTGCTTGCAAACGAGTCTAAGAACATGCGTAGCATCGCCACGAACATGCTCAAAAATTACATTAAATCAAAAGCAAATGTGAAATTTGCAGATGATGGTAATGGTGATTTCAAAGTCACCAAAATTGGGAAGGGGGCGATTGAGGTTCAATCAATTGCAGAAGATGAACGATGGTATGATTTTGAAACTAGCCACACAATTGTCGCTGATAAAGTCTTTATGGCTATGGTCACAAACTTGCTTTCTAGTGCTGACAAGGCAAAAGAGAATGGAAAGCTCAAGACCATGAGCAGTGAGGAGGAGCGCGTATACGCATTCCTTCGATCAGTTAAAGCACAAGCAGCATAACCAAAACCACAATCAGACGTGGCATTGTAAAGGGTAAACCTTCAATACCAGCGTTTCTCTCCGGCGCTGGGAACCATCCTATGGGTACGATGCAAAACTGCCCTACAGTATTAGGTGGAGTATACAAGTGGTCAAAGTAATCAGACTGTAAATCTGACGGTTGTTACCTTCGTGGGTTCGACTCCCACCTCCACCACCAATTAATCGCCCTGAGCATGGCGTTAAACTGCTCATTTTTTGTTTAATAAACGAGGGTAAGTGTATGAAACTACAGGGACTATCGGACAAGCAGATCAATGAGATTGGGTTGCGTTTCTGGGCAAAAGCCAACAAAGCAAATGGCACCGTTGACGCAGACCATTTCATCAGGCAGGGTATGATTTGCCAGAAAGAACTAGAACGAAGAGCAAGGTGGAGGAAGAATGTTATTTAAAGAACTAGATCCAAGTGAGATCAAGAGCTTTCAAGATTGGGCGTGGGATTTCTACAAGCCGGGGGATGTCATTAATGAACTATGGCACCCAGTGATACAGGCTGAGTGCGAGAAGATCAATTCAATTGAGACAACGATTGAAAGATTCCAAGCAGACAGGGCAATGATGGAGGATGAGGGTGAGTAACTTCAAGAAGCACAATCCACTAATCAATGCATATGCACAGGAGTCAGCGGAGAAAACAAGAAAGATGATTATGATGGTTGTTCTGTCTATCCAGCAGCCTTGGTGGGCAGTCGGTGGTCAGTTACAGGACTGTGAAGAGCTAGGCTTGGAGTCTAGATTTGTGTGGGGAAACAAGGCAAAGACACTGACTTGGCTGAATGCTAACGTTGATAGCCTTTATGCCGACGCTATGGACGCTCTTGCACATTGCAAAGGCAGGGAGCTAGACATCAGGCTAATGCAGATATTTACCAGAGTTGACGGACTAGGACTAGCTAAGGCTGGGTTCTGTTGTCAGCTATTCGCTGGGCGTGTCGGATGTATCGACGTTCACAATCTTAGACGCTTAGACATCCCAGAGTCTGCTCTGAAGTTTAGCAAGAAGCTAAAGCCAGAGTCTCAGCGCAAGAAGATAGAGACTTATGTTGACGCTTGCAGAAAACGTAGATGCTCTTGGCTATGGGATAGCTGGTGCAATCTAATCGCTAAGAAGCAACCGAAACATTGGATAGATAGTGACCATGTGTCTCAGGTACATTACGACTTTTTAATCAGTTAACAACATCAGTATAGGTAACGAGGGCCTATGCTGATGATCAATACCCTCGCATCCTGAGTATGATGTCAAACTGCTCACCCCCTTAACGAGGAAAAAACTATGGCTACTTATTACAAAGTGCAATCTGCTCCTGCTCCTACCACTGGACGTTCACGCTGGAAGGGATTATTCTCTGGCATGAAGCAAGGTGATTGGTTCATTGTTCCTAAAGAACATGCAACTAGAGCAAGGGCATCAGCGCATACTTACTTTGGTAAAGGTGTGTACAAATCGTACAGCGTTACCGATGGTGTATGCATTCAAGTAATCAAGGACGTTAAATAATGAATATTCATAGAGCAAGAAAGGCTGTTATCAGCCGTGACTCTGACAAAGGCTGGACTGATATTAAAGTTCAAACGAAGTCAGATCCTGTTCGCCTCAGTGATGATCATGTGTTGGCTATTGCTGAGAAGGTGAACGCTAGTAATACTCAGGTACGTGAGATACTACGCTTGATTAACTTCAAGTATGGCACCTCAGAGCATGAGATCACCGTGTTTCATGATGAAGGCAGCGACTTTGGTATCGCTGTTGAGTAGGACTCTCCTGCCACCTGAGTACGTGGATAAACTGCTCACCTTTAATTTGGAGACTGACATGGATAATATAGATTTATTTGTGGATCATTTTGTGATTCATTCTGAGAGTCGAGAGGCTCTCATAGTTAATGGTAGCAAGGAGCAATTTGAAAGTAGATTGCGTGAGCTTGTGTTAATGGAAATTAAAGATACTCTAATGGAACGTGTTAGACACTATGAAAGACAGAGGGAGAAGTTTCCTAACGCTGGCCCCAAGAGATATGATCGACTCACTGATGCCCGTGATGCTCTGAAAGATTTGCACGACGATCTGGAGTTTTGGGGTGACATGTACAACGAGAGAGAGCAAGCATGAGTAATCATGAGATAGCTTTAGATGAGTTAAAGACTCTACACCAATACATAAAGAACACCTCTGAGACGAACCCTCACGACGTTGTGCGTCTTGTTGTGTCTACCTTTGTGCAAAGACTAGAGTGGGTTATTGAGAAGCTGGAGGATGAAGATGACTTGTGAAGAAATAGATGAGATGGAAGAAGCTATTCTTAGCTTTGTTAGAAGATGTTCCCGACAGTCTCTAGAAGATTTTATGTACTGCGAACTTGAAAATAAGTGGGAAGGTGGCAATAAAAAGTCTGTCAAAGAGTTGATGAAGGAGTTTGATGAAGCATGAACGATACATTCTACAGAGCTATCAAGGCACAGAAGCATCTTGATAAGTTCTATCCTGAGAGACACTGGCCTATCGGTTACACTAAGCCACCGTCTGAGAGAACAATCAAGATAGCCACCATGTATGGCACTGGATCAGCCATAACCGACATCATGTTAGAACTTAATGTATCTAGGGTTAGTGTGATGGCTGTGATAAGGAGGTGTCGAAGATACTCAGAAAAATGAAACATCCTGTAACACACTGTTACAATTTAATTAACGTCAACCCCTATTCTGTATGCTATAATCTATTTCAAATAGAGTTACATACAGATAACTATATATTTTATAACCAAGGAAAAACCATGAATACTAATGTATTTAATTTTGTTAACCACAATGTACATCCTCTTGATCAACTAGAAGTACCTGATATTGTTAATACAGTAATAGAAGCTAGACCTATGTTCTATACTAACACTGATGGTCATGCTTATATTGATCGTACACGTAGAGGTTTACATGTAGTGGGTGCTAGCGAACCGCCTATCAATGTGGTTAAGCCTAGCTACAACTTCAAGGGCGCACAGTATGGTGACTTATACAGGGCTATGGTTAACATCTGCAAGGCATCAGGAATCAACTGTAAGGGTGCCTATGTTGACTCTATGATGACACCAGAAGGAGGCAAGGGTACTATTACAATCACTCTTCCTGAGTATACCATAGAGACTGCAAAGGGTGACGAGAGCCGATTCCAGATCAACGGTAGGACATCCTTTGATGGTGGTTGGGCAGTCACTCTACAGATAGGCGCGGTTCGTATGGTATGCACTAATGGTCAGGTCTTTGTGGATAACTTCAGCATGTACAAGGCGAAGCACACTATCAGTATGAGTACTGAACATGCCCAGCGTAAGCTTGCTGCTGCTCTCAATAGTTACCAGCATGAGGCTGATCGTTGGAAGTACTGGACTCAGAACAGCATCACCAACCGCGAGGCATTTAACGTGTTTGCCATCGCAGCTAAGTGCAAGTTTGTACTGTCCAAGCCTAACATGTCTGTCACTGAGTTGATGGAGGAGCCAGAGGTGTACCGCAATCGTGCGCTACAGTACATGTGGAACCAGTACACTACTGATGAGCAGAAGACACTTGGATCTACTCATTGGGCAGCGTACAATGCTATGACTCACTGGAGTACACACGCCCCTGCTGCTAAGAAGACTGCTGAAGGCAACATCCTAGCAATTAAGGCCAAGCGTACTGACCTTGTTCGAGCGGCATCCAAGTGCCTAGCAGCGTAAGGTAGTAACATGCAGAACATAATTGATGTGTCGAATCATATTCTCAAGTATTCACAAGTCTATACACTAGAGGCTCCAGTGACTAACCTTGTGCGTGAGGAGGCACTTCAGTTATGTCTTGTGCATGGCGAGGAGTTTGTGATAAACTACATTGAGAACTACTTAACACTGGAGGAAACACATGAGTGCGACTGACACAGAGGCAGAGTTCTACTCCGCACTGGACGATTGGTGGGCGCAGTTGTGGGCATTACGAATAACCACAGTCACTCCATCATCAAGAGTCAAGATGAAGTTCTTTGATTTTGTCAGAGACAGGTGCGCTGAAGTAGGATGCTGGCGTATCATGGATGATGACTTGGGAAGATTGTTCAGTGACTTTTTGGATGAACTATACTGTGACTAAAATATTCATGACAGAACAAGAGTACTCTGCTTTCACTACCTCAAAGTATATGGGATTATTGTACGAGAATAAGTGTGCAATTGTTTCGTGTACTAAACAATTTAGTGGCAACAATTTGTTGGTAGAGTTTAGTGAAGCAATTGATCTTGATATTGAAAAAGATGTTTACATTCCCTTCATTAGGGAGTATAATAACCTTACCTTAAATGAAACATAGGAGTTTTATATGAACCCACCCAACATTGTAGAGGGACAGGTTTACTACCCACACTTGGTAGTTCCTAATTTGAACTATGATAAAACAGCGTCTTGGTATGAGCTATTCCTAGCTGTATCAGATGATGTCTTTGACATGTTCAAACAGGCAGGATTCTCAGATTCGTTCTTGGTTGCAGCGGGAGGTAAGAACTTTACGCCAGACCCTGTGATTAAGTTTGCTACATGGGCGCATAACTCAGACGGGACTCAGATCACACCACCTATTGTGGTTGATAAGGACAAGAACCCAACTGATGTTTCTATCGGCAACGGCTCTACCATCGCAGTCCAATGGGCTAGGAAGGAGTATGGTAAAGTAAATAAGATAGTTCGACCACAGCTACAGGCAGTTCAGATCCTCAATCTTATTGAGCGAGGTGACATTGCATCTGCTGCACCTGTGAATCTAGAATCACTAGCATTTTAAAGGAGCTACTATGAGTGAAGAAGCTAAGGGCTGGACTTTTACAGCCGAAGATGGAACCTATGCCGTAGAGAAATTTACGGATGAGGGTAAGCTTGCATTCAATCTTTTGCTGGAGACAGACAAAGAGTTGAGAGCGGCACAGAAGACTGTGGCTAAACTAGACATGGCTCTCAAGGGGTTTAATAGTGTTGTAGCAGCGCAGTTAACTGAAGAGATGCTAGTGGTGGAGGAGAAGCCAGAGCCATTGGACTCTATGGACTAAACACAGGGGCTACGGCCCCTTTCTTTTAGGAGGAAGTCTTGACATTTGTAAAACTGCATCAGCCATGCCCTGAGTGTGGCTCAAGCGATGCTCTATCTATCAATGAAGACGGTAGTGCATTTTGTTTTTCATGTAACGACAGATTCAGCAGCAGGAAGTACACTGCATTAACAGGTGAGGAACCGTTAGGAGAAAGAGCCATTAACGTAATCAATAATGAACCGCTAACCTTTGCAGAGGAAGGCGAGTATGTTGCACTTAGGGACAGGAGTATATCGCAGGACACAGCTAAGAAGTACGGTGTTAGATGTATCACTGGCCCTGATGGATCAATAATAAAACACCTTTATCCCTACTACAAAGACAAAGAGATTGTAGCCTACAAGGAGAGAGTCCTTGGCTCTACAGGTAAAGAGAACTTCTTTACTAGAGGGGCTATCAGGGAGGCTGGTCTTTTTGGAGAACACATCTTTCAATCAGGAGGGAAGTATGTCACCTTGGTTGAAGGAGAGTGTGACGCTATGGCAGCTTACGAACTACTAGGTTCTAAGTGGCCTGTAGTAAGTATACGTTCAGGTGCTAATGGTGCAGAGCGTGATGTTAAATCCTCACTAGAGTACCTAGAAAGCTTTGACACAGTGATCATTAACTTCGATGAGGATAAGGCAGGGCGGGAAGCAGCGAAGCGTGTAGCTCGTCTACTAAAGCCTAGCAAGGCTAAGATCATGTCCCTCCCTGAAGGGTTCAAAGATGCTAATGACATGCTCAAGAAGCAGGATCACAGGAACTATGTGCAAGCATGGTGGGCTTCCAAAACTTATACACCGTCTGGTGTTCTTAGTGTTTCAGAGAACAGGGACAAGTATAAGAACAGGGAGAAGGTGCAGTCATTTCCTTTTCCTTGGGAAGGTTTGAATGAGAAACTAGAGGGCTTGCGTCATGGTGAATTGATCACACTGACAGGTGGCACAGGTCTGGGCAAGTCAAGTGTTACACGCGAACTAGAACACTGGCTAATTAAAACTACACCTGACAATGTAGGAGTGATCGCACTAGAAGAAACATTCAACAGGACTGTCGATGGCATTCTTTCTATTGAAGCAAATGCCAAGCTTCACATTGACAGGATAAGAGATCAGTACACTGAAGAAGAATTAGATAAGTTCTTTGATGTGATGTACGATGGTGAGAACAACAACCGTGTCTGGATTCATGCTCACTTTGGTGCCAATGACATTGACTCTATCTTCAGCAAACTAAGGTTCATGATCATAGGCTGTAACTGTAAGTGGGTAGTCATTGACCACCTCCACATGCTTGTGTCTACCACAGTTGAAGGAGATGAGCGTAGATCCATTGATGCTATCATGCACCGCCTCAGAACCCTTGTAGAAGAGACAGGAGCAGGCGTTATACTTGTGTCCCACCTTCGCCGTGTCGATGGTAACAAAGGCCATGAGAATGGAATAGAGACAGGTCTGAGCCACTTACGGGGCAGTCAGTCTATTGCACAGTTGTCTGATTGTGTCATCTCACTTGAACGTAACCAGCAATCTGATGATCCACTAGAAGCTTCGACAACCAGAGTACGCATCCTGAAGAGTAGGTACACAGGTGACGTAGGATTAGCTACGCAGCTTGTATTTGACAATGAGACAGGTAGACTCAGTGAGGTACAGGGGGATGACATCAGTAACTCCCCGTCTGAAGACAAAGAAATAGCACTGGGATTTGAGTAATGAAATTAGTTTTCGACATAGAGACAGATGATCTAGATGCTAAAAAGATATGGTGCATCGTTGCAAAGGATGTAGTGACTGAACAACTATATACCTATGGGCCTGATCAGATCGAAGAAGGTTGTGAATTACTTTGTAGTGCTGATGAATTAATTGGTCATAACATCATAGGGTTTGATCTGCCTGTACTCAGAGACTTGACAAGGTTTAAGACACTGGGTGTAGGACAAAAGATCGTAGACACTCTGGTATTATCAAGACTATTTGATCCAGTGCGAGAGGCAGGACATGGACTGAAGGCTTGGGGATACAAGCTAGGCTCATCTAAGATAGAGTTTGATTCTTTTGATGGCGGCTTCTCATCTGAGATGCTGGACTACTGTGTACAAGATGTTAATTTAAATCTAAAGGTATACCATGCACTGAGGGAAGAGTCCCGTGGGTTCAGTAAAGAGTCATTAGAAATCGAACATGCAATTGCAGACATACTAAAGGAGCAAGAGCGTCATGGATTTTTATACGATGATATGGCAGCAGAGTTACTTCTCGCTGAACTACGCGAGGTGGTCGCTAAGACAGAGGCCAAGGTTAAGCATGTCTTTAAACCAAAAGTCACAAAAACAAAGCTCTATCCAAGAGTCACAAGACAGGGAAACCTAAGCAAGATGGCAGACTCCTGCTCTTTTGCTAGTGGCACTGGAGTTAGACTGACTAAGGCAGAGCATGACTTGATGACTTTGAAACTATCAAAGGCAAACTACTGTGTAGAGGAATGCTCACCTGTAATACGCAGCAGATCTAAAGACTTTAATCTAAGCTCTAGGCAACAGGTTGGTGAGTACCTACAAGACTTTGGGTGGAAGCCTACGGAGTTTACTGCACACGGTAGACCTATAGTAAATGAGAAGACACTAGCAGAGGTCAAGGGTATACCTGAAGCTGATCTGATAAACGCATACCTCATGTACCAGAAGCGTGTTACTCAGATTGTTTCTTGGGGAGATGCGGTTGAGGAGGATGGCAGGGTGCATGGCTTTGTCATACCTAATGGTGCTATTACAGGACGTATGACACATCGTGAACCTAACATGGCTCAAGTACCTAGTTCTAACTCACCCTTTGGTGGCAAGTGTCGCGCACTGTGGACGGTTCCACAAGGGCATAAGCTTGTAGGTATTGATGCTAGTGGCCTTGAGCTACGAATGCTTGCACACTACATGGACGATGAGGACTACACAAATGAAATCATTAACGGAGACATCCACACTGCTAACCAAAAACTTGCAGGACTTGAATCAAGAAATCAGGCTAAAACATTCATCTATGCACTCTTATACGGAGCAGGAGATGAAAAGCTTGGCAGCGTGGCAGGAGGAGGTAGATCGGTTGGTTCGAGACTTAGACAATCTTTCTTCGATAATCTTCCAGCATTCAAGAATCTTAAAAATAGGGTTGCAAGAGCGGCAGAAGATGGCTACATTAAAGGAATAGATGGCAGGAAGTTATTTGTTAGAAGTCAACATGCTGCTCTCAATACTTTGTTACAGAGTGCAGGTGCTATCGTTATGAAGAAGGCACTTGTTATACTAAACGAAAAGATAAAAGAGAAAGGATTGGATGCTCACTTTGTTGCGAATGTCCATGACGAATGGCAGATTGAGACAGAAGAGATGAGTGCTGATACTGTAGGTAATCTAGGCGTAGTCGCAATAAGGGAAGCAGGTATTCATTTTAATTTAAATTGTCCGTTGGATGGAGAGTATCATGTCGGGAGCAACTGGTCAGAAACGCATTAATCCTAAAACAGGTCGGCCTTATTGGTATAAAGATGATCCTGAAAAAGGAAGAAAACGCGCAGTTAAAAGTAATCGCACCCAGATGTATGTTGATGGTAAGTACATTTCTAAATTTCATCCACTGCACAAGCCGGGACGCTACAAAGGTTTTACTGATGCAGCCTTTAGCTCCCTACAGAACTATGAACACTCTAAGCAAGGCCAAGTGTACGTGATACGCAACCCTGCTTTCCCTAGCTGGTGCAAAGTAGGTATGGCTGTAGACGCACAGGATAGGCTGAAGCAGTATCAAACATCATCACCGTACAGGGACTACGAGTTAGTAAAAGCATACAACACTGAGAACAGGAGAGAGTCTGAAGCACAGGCACATGCTTTTCTTGAGGAGCATTATGAGCGTAGAGGTGAGTGGTTTGTTTGTGATGCTAGTCTTGCTGTTAATAAACTAGATACTCTATTTGAGGGGATACAATTTGAACTCTTCTAAAGATCTTGGCACCTTAGTAGATGACATCTATTCTAAAATAGAAGTCCTCTCTAGTGGAGATGACATCGAACTCACTGATGAAATGATAGAAGACTTTGGTGAGAGCATGAAGGCTGCATTGGTACATTGGTGTACTCCCAAGAAACAGTCAAAAGGTTTGCGTATGAGTAACATAGGCAGACCTACAAGACAGTTATGGTACGAACAGAAAAGTGACAAGCCTCCCCCGCCTCTCAAAGCACCGACTCACATTAAGTTCCTATACGGCCATCTGCTAGAAGAAGTACTCCTCTTGTTAATTAAGATGTCTGGACATGACCTCAGTGACGAGCAGAAAGAAGTTGAAGTAGATGGTATTGTGGGTCACATGGACTGTAAGATAGATGGAGAAGTAGTAGACATCAAGACTGCATCTAACTTTGGATTTAAGAAGTTCAAAGAAGGAAGCTTACACACTGACGATCCCTTTGGTTACATGTACCAGCTTGCAGGTTACGAGGCTGCTGAAGGGACAAACAATGGTGGCTTCTTAGCTATCAACAAAGAGACAGGAGAACTTGCATTATTTCGTCCGGGAGACTTGACAAAACCTAATGTAGGGACTAGAATAGATGTACTAAAAAGTAATCTAGAATCTGAAACCCCTCCTGAACGCTGTTACACTCCTATCCCTGAAGGAAAGAAAGGCAACATGCGCCTTGGATCTGGCTGCACTTACTGTGGTTTTAAGAATCAGTGCTGGTCAGACGCTAACAATGGTAGAGGACTTAGAGCATTTAAGTATTCCAACGGTATAAAGTATTTCACAAGGGTTACATCTACCCCTAATGTACAGGAGTTGTTCCTTTAATGAGTCCAAAGATATGCAAAAGAATTAGTAGGCAGACAGATGCCCTGCTACTTGATTGGTTAAAAACTCTTGTGCCTGAAGAGGAACACGATAAAGTTAATTTAAATAACCTACATCAGTTCTTACCTGCACAAAATTACTTCATGGTCAGAAGAACTTTAAGATTAAGTTTCTACTCTCCCAAGTGGGTACGCAAGTGTATAAAAAAATTAGTAAAGCAGGGTAGAGAAGTTGAAAGCATAGATATGGAAGATCTACAAAGGTTGGTGACTCATTAAAACTAAAAGTGGTTGGCGAAAACCTAGAGTCCCTAGACCAAGGCTTGTAAAGAAAGATGGTAACAAGTATGACTCTATTTGGGAGATGGTTCTGCATGAATCAATCTTGAAAGATTGGGAGCATCATACAGAGCATGTACCATATGTCATTGAGCATAAGTATGAGCCTGATTTTGTTAGAAAGATTGGCAGAAAGACTATACTACTTGAGTCTAAGGGTAGGTTCTGGGACTTCCAAGAGTACAACAAGTATGTGTGGGTAAAAAAGATCTTACCTAAGAACACTGAACTGGTATTCTTGTTCGCTAATCCATCAGCCCCTATGCCCGGAGCCAAGCGCCGTAGAGATGGTACTAAGAGATCACACGGTGAATGGGCTACAGCTAATGGATTCAGGTGGTTCAGTGAGGACAATATACCTGACAGTTGGATTGATAAGGCTGCAAGGAATACTGAAGAGTTTAGAAGACGCAATGATAAGATTAACTTGGAGATGCAATGAAAAGTATTGATGATGCAACGCCAGAAGAATGGAACAAAGTAAA
>UEXM01002698.1_pt1 | contig 12220 bp, 11 predicted proteins | sample 1796661 | NCBI WGS metagenome assembly UEXM01 (sample SAMEA4772469, study PRJEB27181) | metagenome | reverse complement strand
ACCCCATCATATATTCATTTATTATACTTTCAGATATCCCCCTGTTACTAAGGTACGTCATGCACTCTGTAGAGTTCTTTAAGTTAGAGTTACAAATTTTTGCTAACTTTTCAATCTCCACCTTTATCTTTTTTTGCGTCATCAACTTCATCAATAGCCTCTTTCATAAATTTTGAAATATTAATTTGACAATTTCCTAAGGCGCAGCTTTCGCCAACAACACGCCCGCCCTCTTTTTTTGCTTCAACCATTTTAGAGCAGGTATTGCAATTAAAGGTAAAGGCTTTTCTCTTTTTTTTCTTTAGAACCTTTCCGCTATTTTTCAAAGAAAGTTTCGCGTAACTAGAAAGCCCAGCAAGTTCATCACCACATAAGTCACAGATAACAACGTTGTTTTCGACATCAAGTGCGCAAGTGGTCATACCTCCGTTAATTTTACATTTATCATTACATCTTACTAACATAGTTTGCTCCTCGCTATTCTATCATACTCATTAAATCGTTATCTACAATATTTTCTTCATCTTCTTCATCTTTTTCATTAGATAAATACTCGTTACGACATTTTTCATCAAGATCGTCCATAATGTTTTTGTTGTTCTGAATATATGATACTGCTGCAGAGCGACCTCTGATTGGCTCTCCCAGAATTTCATACATAACATTGTTTGGCCTCTTTACAAATCCGAACAAAACGCCTAGATCTAAGATCTCCTCTGCTTTGTTTACAATTCCATTTAAATATTTTATTGAATATTCTGCTTTTTTAAATGGTGATCCAACTTTGTTTTTACCAATCTTTGCCCTAACTTTGTGACCAATTCGATCTCCATTTTCATTGTTGATAACACTATCACTTCCAAAAATAGGAGCCATATTTATCATCAATGAACATGCATGCTTTAGAGCTTTGCCACCAGGACTAGTATTTGGATCTCCGAACATTTGACCTAAGTTTACTCTAATTTGATTTATTCCAATAAAAGCAACGTTTGCCTCTGCAACAACAGGAGTTAGCTTTTTAAGCTCTGTGCTTAAGAATCTAGGAATTGGAGCCATATTTGCCTTACCAATGTCTGCCTTTTGCTCCAACGGAGTATTCAAAACTGCAATTGAATCTAAAACAATTATGCCAAGTTTTTTAAATCTAGGATCTGTACCCTCAATAATATGGTCCAGAATGCCCTTCATCTTTTTGCCCTTTCCCGAAGAATTGTATATTCCAATAAGTCCTTCAAAAATCTTTTTCGCATCATTTGCTCTAATTACCATAACTCTAGATGAGTCAACCCCTAATTTCTCAACCCACTCCTTATCATATGTAAATTCTGCATCAATAAATAGAGCTGTATTCTCAGGATCTTTATCTAGATAGCTTTTAATGCAGGAAAATGAGAGCATTGTCTTGCCACTACTTTCCTGTCCGGCTAGCTGAATAATTCTCCCACGCGGCAACCCTCCTACTCCAATTGCATAGTCCAACATAGGACTTCCTGTTGAGATAATATTATCTTTATCTATCGTGGTTGCAAAGTTGCCATCAAAAAAAATTGAATCGTTACCAAAAAACTTTGATATTTGCTTTTCCGCATCACTTAGTGTTACTTTTTTCATTATATTCTCCGTTAGTAATTGTGATTTAAGTTGCCCTTTTGAGGAGGTCTCCATCCAGCGGGAGGTTGCCATTCGGATGGGTCATCCGGTTTTTCTGCCAATATTGCCTCTGTGTTAATCAAAAGCTCTGCTATACTAGAAGCATTTCTGAGTGCAGTTTTTGTAACCTTTAAAGGGTCAACAACTCCCATCTCCATCATGTTTCCGTATTCTTCTGTCAAAGAGTTGAATCCGTAATATTTATCTTCCTGGTTCTGTAGTATATTACCCACGATTTTGTCAGAATCAAGTCCGGCGTTTAAAATAATTTGTTTTGCAGGTCTTTTGCAAGCTTCTATAATTACATTTATAGCATCCAAACACTCCTTTGGGGCAGTCATAAGGTCTAACATCTTGCAAGCTCTTAGAAGAGCAACTCCGCCTCCAGGAACAAGCCCCTGCTCTATAGCAGCTTTTGTTGCAGATAAAGCATCGTCAAGTCTGTCTCCAGTTTCTCTTAGTTCAAGCTCAGTAGAATATCCGACAGAAATGATGGCAGCACTTCCTGTTAGAAAAGAAAGTCTATCCTTTATATCTAATTTTGTTTTATCGCCAATTAAAGACTCTAGATCTCTTTGGTAGGCATCAATTCTTTCTCTCTTTGCACCTTCATTACACTTTGCCTTAAATATTTTTGTTTCATATCTATTTACGATAACTTTTTCTGCAAAGCCTAAATCTTCAATGCCAGTTTTTGACAAATATACGCCTTTGGACTCATCTACAATTCTTGAATTTAACATAATGGACAAGTCTTCCATCCAATCTCCGCTATAAAATTTGCTTGGAATTTTTACGGCAACAGATTTAAGCTTTCCTAGCTTAGTATTTGCAACCAACGTAGCAAGAGCTTCTTGCTTTACGTCTTTAGCCACAATTAAAACAGGAGAGTTACTTTGGTGAGCCTCTTCAAACAACTTAATGCAATCTGAGAAGTGAGTCATCTCTCTGTTGACAAGCAAAATTCTACAATTTTTTAAAACAATGTCTTTTGAGCTTTTATCTACAATAAACTCAGGAGTTATATATCCTGTTTTCAAATTAACTCCGCTAACTTTACGAACAGATGTTTCTCCAGAGGGGTTTGCTTCCGCTCCGACAGTTCCTGTCAAGCCTGCGTAACTGAAAGCTTCGGCAATCTTTTCCCCTAAATGACTGTCATTGTTAGCAGAAATAGTTGCAATATTTCTCAAGTCATCGTTTGTCTCTATTTTTCTAGAAATAGAATCTAAATTTTTACAAATATTGTCAATGGCCCACCTAACTCCATTTCTAAAATAAATATTACTGTAACCTTCGGATAAAAGAGCATAGCCTCTTCTAAGTATTTCATCAGAAAGAACGGTTGCTGTCGTAGTTCCGTCTCCTGCTACATCTGCAGTTCTTCCTGCAGCTTCCTTAACTAGCTGACACACTAGATCTTCCACGGGGTCTTGTAGCACGACTTCTCTAGCTACTGAGACTCCGTCTTTTGTTATAACTGGTGCGCCAACAAATTTTCCAAGAATAACGCACTTTCCTTTAGGCCCCATAGTAACCCCTACGGCCTTGGCCAACTTCTCTGATCCGCTAGTTATTCGATTAGAAGCTTCGCTTCCATATAAAATTATTTTTGACATTTCCTGCCCTCCAATAAATGAGATATTGCTACACAAATAGCGTCTGATTCGTCGTAATGTTCTTTTCTTATTTTTAAGTTTCTATTTTTTGTTATTTTGAAATTTTTAAAGTTTTTTGTAATTAGCTCAAACGCATCTTCCTTCGAAACAATCTTCTCTCCAAAATGCTTCCCTACATTTTTTCTAATTGTAGCAGGAGATATTTTGTGAGGAGTTATGTTTTTTTCTTGATAACAAGCCAAACATACAACTTCGTTAAAAGAAGATAAAACAATTATCGTTCTTGCTGAAGATCTACCTTTTGAAAATTTGTTTGCATATTGCTCTACGGCTATATCGTCAAAAGTTTCTTCCTTTAAAAGTTTTTTTATCTTCACAAAAGCATCATCCAGTCTTTCTGTCATATTACCTTTGGAAGATTTTAAAGGCTTTATGTTTCCATAATTTAAAAGGTTGAGGCTATCATCTTTTTTTTGAATGATAGCCCAACCTATAACGGAAGATGATATGTCTAATCCTAAAATTTTCATATCATCTTTATACTAGTTCTTATTCAAAATCAAACTCGAAATCATCATCTCCGCCTTGATTTGTAGTTGCAGAAGGTCCTGCGTTAGTCCAACCCATAATCTCACAAACCTTTTCTGGAGCTGTTGGTCGAACTACCCGATCCATATCTACAGTTTCGTTAAACTCTTGAAATTGTGATACTAAATCTGACCCAAGTTCTTCTTTGGGGTTAGGAGTTACGCTATAAAGAGGATTTGATCCTTTTGGTCCACGAATAATCGTGATGTCATAGCTCGTTACATTTCCCCATCGCTTGTTAGAGTGAAGAGTTCGAATTCCATTTAAGATCTGAGATCCAAATTCTAGAACTTTAAAAGAATTTGTTGTACGATCCAAAACTTTAACCGCCCATTTGGTTTGAGCCTTAAATCCTGCATCTTCAAGTCGTTTTACCAACTGTGGACTTTCAATTGGAGATACAACCTTGCGCTTACTGCCAGATGCATCTACAACCCAGTGTACCGTGAATTGAATTGGGTTTTCCATAACGCGAACTACATTTTCGCCTTCTGAAAGCCGAACATACAAATCTTTGAGAGATACTCGGTTAGTGTTTCCTGCTGAATTCCAATCTACTTGTTCAAATGAGATATTTCCCATGTTTACCTTCCTATTTTATTGTGCTACCCTTTTATTTGACTTATTGTCGCTAGGGTTTTGTTATTTTGTCCAGTTGACTTCGCTTGTTCCATCTTGGACATCATTATTATACCCGTATATTCCGTGAGTGCTAGAATTTTCTGCAGAAGAATCTGATTTTATGAAAGCTCTGCATCTATAATGGTACATAGAGAAGTATGAGGCCTTGTTTTCCAGCCATTTTTTTGCAGCCTTAGCAAGATTTATTTCATTCATTACTGAGATATAGTCGTCATCTTCGCTTGCAAACCATTCTTTATCCTTTGCAGTCTTATATCCTTCGGCCTTAGCTTTGACCAATGCGGCTTGCGACCAAGCCTTATTCTTTTTCGATTCAAGCTCGCCAAGCCATCTGTCTATTACGGGGATTCTCTCATTACAAATATTTACTCCCTCCAAAGTTACGTCCAAAACTTTGTTGGCAATATTTTTATCCATAATTTTATGCTTCGGAAGCATATCTTCTAGCTCTTTAATTGCGGAAAGATCTATGTCCTTAACCGAAAAGCTGTTTATATTTAAAATTTTAGCAAATGTTGTCATAACAAACCTCGTTCTTTAAGTTTTTTTTTCGTTTCTGAATAATCAGATACAAAATTATCTATCTTTCTAAGCCTTTGATTGATCATAATATTAAAAAGAAAAAACACTACAATCATAGAAACATTTTTATTTATAGGAGGGATAACATATTGAATCTCTCCATTTAAATCCGTTTCAAATACCCCGTTGAACTCTGTAGAATCTACAACTTCAACAATTTTTTGATAAGCAGAAAATTCATCGCTACTTAAATCTAATCTTTTATTTCCTATAGCTCTAATCATACTCCTGACAGCCTTTTAACGGAAGCTCCCGTTTTTCCAAGAGTAGGAGAAGACTTGTGAACTCTCTTTAGCCTTTGAATTTTTTGATCAAGATCCTCATCTATATCTGCGACTGTAGAAGTAGATAAAGCCTCTTTTTCTACTTCAGCTCTTACATCTTCTATGTTTTCAATAACGTCAAATTCTGCATTTTCATCTGACATAACTCGTTCGCTATTTTCAGAAAGACTTTCCGTCTTAGTAAAATTTTCCATAATAAACAAAGATAGCAAGAATACCTCTGAATCTTCTAGCTTTGAAACAATATTGTTTATTATAAGTTTATTAGATATAGAAGATATACCCTTTAATTCATTATTGTCTAACAGACTAGACCCACAAGATGGACAAAAGTTTTGTCTAATGGCAAACGACAAATTCCCGTTTACAATAAAATTACATTTTTTACAACTAATCATACTCTACTCCCATAAACAGATTCTAGTGTTTTTAAACTTAGGTCTTTTTGACCCATATATTCGTTAACTTTGCATATAGCCTTAAACGGTATCCCATCTATTAGCCTTGATTTATATTTTTCATAATCATAAGTCCAAAGAGTTATCTCAGACAAGTTGCCTTTTTTATCCTCTATTAAATATTTTCCAAACTTTCTTCCCTTATTATTACCATTCTTTATAGTGAATTCTTTCTTCAAAGTTTTTACTATTGCCTCTACTTTTACTACCTCCCCTTTTCTAAGAGAAGGAACTTGGTTAAGATAAGTTATATTGTTAGAATTTGTAAAATATCCTTCGAAAGCCTCATGCATACTCCCACTTATTGTTCTACCCAAAACTGACATTTCATTCACAAGAATTTCTCTTTTAGACCACTCTTCTTCTGATTTTGCAAACTCTATTTCTTTAACATCTACCCCCTTCTTTATTTTTGCTCTAGCACTAGTTCTAAACTTAGCATAATTCTCAAATATATTTTTTCTAGTATATCCGAATGAGTCTAAAGCTCCCGCCTTAGATAAAGATTGAACGCAAGTTTTATTTAATATTCTTCCAGAACATTTGGTTAGGAAGTCTGCCAAGTTAATAAATGGTTGGTTATTCATCACCTCATCTACAGCCTTCTTTCCTAGTCCTTTTATAGCAGACAGACCCGTTAAAATGTTTTTTTGAGATAAAACAATATAGTTATAGCTGCTCTTATTTATATTTGGAGAATGAATATCTATTTTCATACCCGTTGACTCATTAATGTAAGATTGGGCTTTGTCTGAGTTTGGATCTTCAGCTCTAAGCAAACCACACATAAACTCGGTTGGAAAGTGACATTTAAGCCAGGCAGTATAAACTGATATATGAGAATAAAGTATAGAGTGGCTTTTGTTAAATCCATAATTTCCATAAGGAGATATTTCCAAGTCCCATATTTCTTTGGCTTTTGCATAAGGAATCTTCTTAAAAGACATACAATCTTTTATAAAATTATTTTGGGTTTTCAAAACAAGACCGGGATCTTTACCCTTTAGCTTTGTAATCTTACGCAAGGCATCTGCCTGATTTAAATCCCACCCAGCACAATCTTTTGCAATTGTCATCATGCTTTCTTCGTAAAGAGAAACTCCAAATGTATCACCTAAGGCATTTTTTAAAGTTTCATGGCGAAACTCTGGTTTTTGAATATTAAATCTTCTCTTTATATAATTTGTTCTATCTTCCGGAGAGCAAGAAGGTCTTCCGAGTGCGTTAATATCTGAAATCATTCTTACATCATTTGGCTTTATCTTTTGACAAAGAGGGGATAGAGAGCTTTCCAACTGAAAGACTCCTGCGTTTTTACCAGAGGATATCATCTTAAAAGTTTTCTCGTCATCCAAAGGGATATCTTCAATAGATATTTTTCTACCCTTAGTCTTTTCAATAATATCAAATACATCTGAAATAACGTTCAAAGTATTTAAACCCAAAATATCCATTTTAATTAAACCATTTTCCTCGCAACGATTTTTTTCCCACTGAGTAATTGTCTGCCCAGTGTCGTCTATCCTTAGGGGAACAAAATTATATAGCGGTTCATCAGATATAACAACTCCTGCCGCATGAACTCCCCAATTTCTAGTTAGTCCTTGCAACTTAGAAGCATATTCGTAAAGCTTTGGATATTTTTCCATAAAAGATGCAAACTCTTTACTCATGCTCATAGCCTCCTCTATGGTTTTTGCATCAGGCATAATAGAAGTTATATGGTTTGATATTTTAAAAGCAGTAGACTTGTCTCCCCCTAAACTTAAAGACCTTGCAACATCTTTAATTACAACCTTTGGAGATAAGGTTGACCAGTTTGAGATAGACGCAACTCTTTCTGCTCCATATTTTTCTTTAAGATACTCTTTAACTCTAGATGGATGTGCAAAGTCAGTGTCAATATCAGGGAAAGACTTTTTCTCTTTATTGTGAAATCTTTCAAAAATAAGGCCATACTCAAGAGGATTTACAGAGGTTATGCTTATCAAATAAGAAACCAAACTTCCTCCTGCAGAATTGTGAATTGCTCCATATGTAGTCATATAAGAGTGATCTTCTTCTACCGTTATATCGTAAACATGCTCAATATCTTTTACTTCTAATATCGTAGAAATTTTTACCAAAAAACCTCCATTTATTCTTTTATAATTTACAGACCTTTTAGAAAGGTTTGGCCAAACTACAGAATAAGAAGTCTGAGATGCTGGTCGGTCTTTATACGCCTTGGGGTGCTGCTTCTGGATGGAGGCCGGTAGGCCAACCATGTTGATAAGCATTTTTATTTCTTCTGCCAAAGTCCTAGAAATAGTTCTATAAACTATTCTTGATCTGCTCCTATGACCATCTCCATCAACACACCCCTCTATAAAAGAAAGAACTAATTTTCTAGATAGTGAGAATATAATTTCCGGTACATGTTTAGTAGAACTTTTTTGCTTATAATTTGGAAACAAACTCTTTAGCCAATTGTAAAGCAACTTGTTACTACTTTCAATGTAAACACAGTTTGCGTATTTTTTCTCATATAAACCATACTTTTCAATACCAATATACTTAAGGCATTTCTTAGCTCTTTCTATTTGTTCTTTTTCTGAAACATTAAAACAAATTCCCCACTTATATTTTACCTTTGAAATCCATCCGTCAGCAACCCATTTACCTAAGAACCAAGCGATATCTTCATTCAGCTTAATCTTAGCCTTAGACTTTGTTTTTTTAAATCCATCAATAGAAGATAGGCTAAAAGAAACTTTTTCAGACTTCCACTCCATATAAGGGTAAAAAATGTAATCACCAACAGACAAATCTTCCGCTTTAATTTCGGAAACAACATCTGTTGGAGGCTTCCACTTCTTATAAGCTTTCTTTGATTTATCTGAGGCTTTAGCGTATTTTTCAGATATAATAGCTTTTTGCCCGAAGACTTTGTGATCTTTTGTCATAGAGATTCCTTTTGCATCTCCATAAAAAGTTTTAATATTTAGCATGGTTTCATTTACGTCGTAAACCATCGTATTCTTAACCTCTTTTAGAGATCCAGTATGTGTAAATACTTTATCTCCAATGCTAACATCTTGAATCTTTTTTACACCATTAGAAGTATAAACGGGAACATCTCGTTCCACACACCCCCGTCCAGGGCCAACAGGAATTCCTTGCTTTTTAGCCCAATTAATATAGTCTGCAACAATAAGCATATAAGAAGAAAAGTCTCTCGCTTCTAAAATGGAAAGCTCGTATTTTACCCTATCCCAACGCTCTTTTTTCTCAGAAGAAGGCAGGTTTCCAAAGCGCTTCTTAAAGCTTTTCATACATTGAAATCTCAAGTAAGCCTTATCCTCAGAAACACCTCCTCCGCTTTTTTCATACCACTTCAAAAACTGTGAATAATCGACTTCATTTTCTATTGGAAACCTAGGAAGCCTAGGGCCTTTTGGCTCTAGATAAGTTGGCTCTTCGCACATATTTGCAATAATTACCGAATTCTTTAAGGCAGTAACTCCAATCTTTTTGCCAAAGAATTCTAAAATTTCTTTATAATCTTTTAGATACATATCTTGGACACCATATCTAAATCTTTTTGGATCATCTACGGCCTTCTTATCTTTAATTGCAAGCATCATGTCGTGATACTTAGCATGATCTTTGTCAAGATAGTGAGCGTCGGATGTAACAACATATTTCAAGCCATGCTTTTCCGCATAATCAACCAGTGAATTATTTAGCTTAACCTGATCTACTTTTCCATCATCCGTCTTTAGATTGTGTGGCTGTAGCTCCAAAAACATATTTTCTTTAAAAATACTCTTAAGCCTAAGAAGTCTTGACTCAGCTTCCTCCATATCTCCATCTGCAATCAAAGCTTTTGCTATAGGGCCATTGGAACATGCCGTTAAACAAATTACATCTTTATTAAACTCTTCCAAGTGTTCCCAAGATATACGAGGAGTCTTCTTGCCCATATATCCAGAAACTTGATTTTTATAAGCCTCATAGTTTAATCTTAAAATATTCTTATAGCCGCTGTGGTTCTTCGGAAGAAGAACTAAATGATAAGACTTTTTCTGAGTTAAATCTGGGGCAAAGTAAAATTCGCACCCAGGTATGAGCTTTACTCCAGTTTTCTTTGAAGCTTTCCATGCGTCATAATGAGCTGTCAAAGTTCCATGATCAGTTATTGCTATAGCTCTATGTCGCAATCTTTTGGCTTGCTCAAAAAGCTGATGTACATTATTCATTCCATCTAATGGAGATCCCAGCTCCGTATGGTTATGTAGCGACACAAATGGTGTATAAATTTTTTTTTCATTCAAAGGCTCTTTTGACATTATTACAACCTCTCCTAATGTATATGTGATTGAGATTAAAACTCACAACAATATACTCATAAAAAGAGGTCGCGCCAATAATTATATAAAATTTATAAACCTACACAATTAGCCTTGATTGATAGGCTATCTTGACTTTGGGGCAACGTTGCTCTTTAAAGCTATTTCGCAGATATGTTCAAGTCGCTCTATGTGTTCGTAGGCATCCCAAGGATTAGGCCCTATGGAGCAGACACCATGAGCCGCTTGAGCTACAATATCATACTTTATCTGACTGCCATCGGTCATATGGTCAAACGTAGCCTTTGCCAACTCAGGAGATGTTACGGGTAAAACTGGAACCGAAGGGCCAACTCTGGTATACCTTGAAACCTCCGGAAATTCTTCTGCCAAAAGCTGCAAGTCCCAACCAGCGTATATTGCAGCTATAATATTTGTTGGATGCAAATGAACCACAGACTGAGTATTTTTTCTATTCAATAACTGTATTTTATGATGCATTTCCAGCTCCCCAGAAGGCATTGCTCCTCCGGGTATTTTAAGAGATCCATCTTTTTTCATTTTTATTTTAATTATATGCTCTGGATGAATAATTGTTTTTCTCCAGCCAGAAGGCGTTATATAAAGAGTATTCTTGCCAGATCTCCTTAAGGATATATTGCCATCTCTTGTGGTAATCCAACCTTTTTCGTATGCTCTTCGCATAACATCGCCCATAGCAGTCAACATATTTAAATCCCTTTAAACAATTAATCTAGCAAGCCAAGGACTTTTCTTCCATTAACTGTAGATATCTTAACTAATTCGTCTATATTGTAAAAATGAGTAGATTCTAAAAGCAGTCTAAGCTCAAAGAACATATCTCCATCAGAAAAAGGCTTATATATGTCAAATATATTGTCTGTTCCAAGAGCAACCGTAATTCCGTTTGGAACTAATTCGTCAATCGGAGTTACACTATTGTGAGTTACCGACATTTCTTCGCTTCTTCTATGATCTATCCAAGCAGAGGGGCATGATACAAAGCTTAACCCTGCATCTTTGGCCAAAGAATAAACCTTATTTCTATATTTTTTATCATGAGCTGCCAGACTTATAGAGTGTACGGCAGTAGCTTTGTCGTAATAGTTAGCTTTAATGCACATTCTAGCTAAAATTTCCGTTTCGCTTTCCTCAGAAGTATTTAGCTGATCAACATGAACATGAAGTCTTTTATTTAAATCCTTTGAAATTCCCATCATATACTCTAAGTGACGCTCAATATTATCTTCTCCATCGGCCCTTGGCAGAGATCCAATAACATCAAAGTATTCCAAAGAAGATTCAAACAAGTCTCTATTTTTTTTATTTAGGATTCCTTCCAAAGTTTGAGAGGCCAAAACTAAATCAAAATCATAAAGACTTTTTAACTGATTTTTAACATCGTATGCCGCTTTTATAGCTCTGTGACCACTAAAACTATCTACGTCTACAAAGGTAAGGCAGGCCTTGACTCCGTCTCTTATTAATTTCAAAGAAGAGTTAAAAATCCTATTTCTATAATCTTCCTCAGAAGAATTTTCCTTTACAGCGTTTACAATCTTCCACTTTTCAAACAGATGCTTTTCAACAATGTGTTCAAAGTCTGACGCAGTAACAGTGTAGGCCCTGTCTAAATGACTGTGAGCATTTACAAACCCTCCAGACTCTTCGATCTTCTCGGCCAACACATCTGTTCCATCAAAATACCAATTATTCATAGCTATAACAACTCCCATCTAATTTCATTAAATAATTTATTTACATTGGCAAATATAGCGCTAAGAGTTTCGCTGGGCTTCCAATCAAAAACGTCTTTAACTCCCCAGTACTTAAAATTTTTTGCAGAGTCAATCATCTCCTCATCTTCTCCTACAAATTCTTTTACCATGCTAAAATGCTCTGATCTGTCTAATATTATAAATAAATCGAATAATTTCAGATCTTCTTTTTTAATCATTTGCCTTTCAGAAGATGTATGCCTTTCCTCGATATCAAGCTCATCCATCCTGTCTCTTGTATAAGGGGAAAGCTCTCCATACTTT
>UEXM01002693.1_pt1 | contig 12239 bp, 11 predicted proteins | sample 1796661 | NCBI WGS metagenome assembly UEXM01 (sample SAMEA4772469, study PRJEB27181) | metagenome | reverse complement strand
CTACATTTCAAAGAACTTATAAAACCAAATATGGTGGAATAAACTACATTCTTCACAAAGAAGAGCAGAAACAAAAAAACGAAACCTCTATTGAAGCAGTTAAAATTATGCCGTCATCTGATGGCGGCTCAAGTGGAGGATCAAGCGGAGGGTATTGATGACATTCCAAATATTAGACGATAGGAGAGAATGCTATGGAATCTATTATAATGGAAGCTTTATTTACGACAGCTTCCCAAGCAACCTTGATCGGACTTGGGAGTGGTCTTCTCATCTTGTTGGTCACAACATCAATTATGGTTCTATCTTATGCGGCGGTTCAGAGATTGGTAAAGTCGGCCCCGTCCACCTTCAAGACCGGTATGAAATCTATTCTCGCAAGGTTCGGAGCTTTTTAAGAGCAACGGCACATGCTAAGATAAATTATGATGATGTTTGTTTATTCGAGATTATACCTCAACAACACCTCCGACACTATTGCGAGGTCAAGAACGACATAACCAATTGGGTATTTGAGAACCACCAGAAACCACAGAACCACCAGCATATGGTTGATGTAATGGAGTTGTGCGATGATATTTCACAAAAAATCCCCGCAATCGACCTAAATCGGCTCTATAGGCATAGCAAGCATGATAGAAAGGCTAGGTATCTATTTGAGCAAGTTAAAGGCGAAAATACCCCCATTCTGTACGATGTATGGGGATCTGTGACCGGAAGATTGACGACGAAACCGGGGTCTTTTCCAATCTTAAATCTCAAGAAAGAAATTGCTGATTGTGTAGTTCCAACCAACGATGTTTTCGTTCAGCTTGACTTTAACGGAGCAGAGATTAGAACCCTAATTTCTCTCGCTGGAAAAGAACAACCAGAAGAAGATATCCACGAATGGAATATGAATAACATATACCATAATATAACCGAGAGATCAAAAGCAAAACAGCGGTTCTTTGCTTGGTTATACAATCCCAACTCAAAAGATCAAGAGACCGAGAGACATTATACGAGAGAACAGATACTGAATAAGAATTATAATAATAATATAGTGTCAACTCCTTTTGGAAGAAAGATAGAGACCGATGATTTTCATGCTTTAAATTATCTTCTACAATCTTCTTCATCAGATAATTGCTTACAATCAGCAGTTAAGGTAAATAAATTATTAAAGAATAAAAAATCATTTGTTCAATCAGTTGTACATGACTGTGTTACAATTGATATGGATTTGTCAGAAAGACATATGCTTCCGACTCTGCTTGAAATTTTTAGTGATACCTCTTTGGGTAGATTTAAAACTTCGGTACAGATCGGGCACAACTTAAAAGACTTGGAGGAAGTCCCATGGTAGTAATAGGTATAGGAACAGCAGGATGCAAAGTTGTTAAAACTTTTAGCAAAGGCCATAAGAAAATTCTTATTGGACCTCACATGTTTCCAAAGACATGTAAAACTATTGAAGATTATGAGAGCAAATGCCCTTCTTTAAAGAAAGAATTTACGTTCTCTCAAAAGGAATGTTGGGTGTTTGTTTGCGGAGCTTCTAAAACATCTGGTGCAACTTTGAGAATCTTGGAGAAGATAAAAAATAAAAAGTTAAATGTTGTTTATTTGATACCAGACTCTTTGTTGTCAACTCCAACTCAAATCAAGCAAGACAAAGTAGCTTTTAGTGTTTTACAAGAATATGCTCGGTCAGGACTCTTAGAGTCGCTATACCTTGTTTCTAATAGTGCATTGGTTAATATAGCGGGCGAGGGGCCGATTAGTGATGTTTATAGAAATGCAAATACAACAATTGCCAACATTGTTGAAACATATGAATACTTTAAACAATCAGAGCCGGTCCTCGGAACAATAGCCGAGACGAAAGAAGTGTCTCGAATAAGAACATTTTCAATTGGTGTTCTCGAAGAAGATGAAGAAAAGTTGTTATTTCCCCTTGACAACATAACTGAATCTGGTTACATGTATAGTATCAATGAAGATGACTTACATCAGGAGAGTGGTTTGTTAATGTCGATTAAAGATAGGGTAGCTCAAGACAAAGAAAAGAGTCTTTTTTCATCTTTTGCTATCTTCTCTTCTCCGCATGAGAAATCATATTTCTATTCAATTAAGTCCACACACTTCATACAAGAAAAAATATAAAAAAATTATTTGACAAAAAATAGTTTTATGTTATATTCAAAGAGTCGATAAAGACAAAACAAAAAACAACAAAATAGGAGAAAAAATGAAAAATTACACTGCATACACCGGAACTTTTGTAACTAAGCGTGGTAATACCCGTGAAATGACTTTCATTCGTGAGAGTGATGTTCCGAGTTCTGTATTTGGTGGAGGCCAGAAACGTAAGCTTTCCGAGGGTATGGAAACAGTTTATGATGTCCAAGCTAATGGCTGGCGCACATTCAATAGTAATACACAGATTGGCCAACTTTCACAAAAAACAGTTCAATTTTCATTTGACAGTTAAGCATAAACATGCTATAATATAAACAGCGGGGGGTAAAACCCCCCGACTTTAGCCTGAAACGGCAAAAACTTTAATAACAGAGGAGTTATAACATGGCGTTAAATTTAGACAAGATGAGAGAAAAACTTGAAGCTTCCAAGAATGGTGGCAAGAAACAAGAAAACAGCACCAAGTGGAGACCACAAGAAGGTGATCAAACAATCCGACTTATGCCGACTGAAGATGGCGACCCGTTCAAGGAATATCATTTTCATTATAATGTAGGCAGAAACCCCGGTATTTATTGCCCAAAGAAAAATGATGGCGAGAATTGCCCAATTTGTGAGTTCGCCTCACAATTATGGCGAGACGGTGTTCAAAATAATAATGATACCGCAAAACGAGAAGCAAAAAAGTTGTTTGTTCGTAAGCGTTATTACTCCCCAGTCTTGGTCCGAGGCCATGAATCATCTGGAGTAAAAGTTTGGTCTTACGGAAAGACCGCATATGAAACCCTTTTGGGTTATGTATTGGATCCTGATTATGGAGATATAACACATCCAGAAACAGGAACTGATATCGTGCTAACCTATACGGTCCCAAACACACCGGGGTCGTTTCCAAAGACACAATTGAAACCAAGAAGGCGACCATCCGTTTTATGTGATGATGCTGTGGCAAATTGTGACGAATTAGTTAACTCTGTCCCAGAGATTGATACTCTCTTCCAACGACATACTACCGTAGAGGTACAAGCTTTGTTGGATGATTATCTTTCCTCCGATGCAAATAGTGAGTCGCGATCTTCGGAGACAGCAAAATATAACACTGAAAGCAAGGTAGATGCTGCTTTTCAAAAATTCATGAACGGTTAGATACGGGCCGCTATAGGGGGCCAGCGGGCTAAAAATTGCGCCCCCTCCTTTCACCATTGTAGTAGAAGATCCACAGGGAGGCATGGGTTTATAGATGCCTCAATTCAATTTACAAAGAGAGATTTTAATGAAAATAAAAAAAGGTCAGACAATAGGTGTTCATTATGTAGGAACCCTTGACGATGGAACAGAGTTTGATAATTCAAAAACTAGAGGAAACCCTTTATTTTTTAAAGTTGGAGAGCGTCAAGTTATTTCCGGTTTTGAAAATGCGGTCATTGGTATGACAGTTGGTGAAACTAAAAAAGTATCGCTTACAGCCGATGAAGCATATGGCAGCACAAACACAACCCTCATTAGAGAAATACCAAAAACTACCTTTCCAGAGGGTTTTAATTTCGTACCAGGTTCGCTTGTAGAAATGAGAGGCCCAGACGGACAGCCACTTCCGGCCACAATTAAAGCACTTGGCGAAGAGAGTGTAACACTTGATTTTAATCACCCTTTATCTGGCAAAACACTTAACTTTGAAATAGAAGTTGTCGAGTCTGATACGGAAACCGAATAAGATTCAAAAGGAGGAGAAACATGAAGTATTTCATGATGGCTGCACTACTTGTCGCATGTTGGGATAAAGACACCAGCGAAGAAGTAGCAGTAGAAGAAGATTCAGCAGTAGAAGCTGAATAAAATAAAAAAACACCACAGGGAGGCATGGGTTTATAGATGTCTCATTTCATTAAAAGTCTTTATAGGATATTTTCTGTAAAGCATTACAACAACAAACGTATCCGTAAAAATGGGTACAAGGACAAAGACAATGAGTAATACTCACAAAAAACAACAAGCTAATAGCTTTAATGTACATCCGATCGGATATAATTATGTGAATTCGATTCGTTCAACAGGTTATAGCTTTCGCACAGCGATGGGTGAATTGATTGATAATGCCATCGATGCTGGTGCATCAGCAATTCGTCTAACATTAGAAAAAGATGAAAAAGACAAACTCACAAGAGTTACCATTCAAGATAACGGATGTGGTATGGATCATAAAGAATTATTAAATTCTTTTACACTCGGTGCTCAACGACCCTATAAGACAATTGATATTGGCAAATATGGTAAAGGAGGCACAGAAGGTCCTCTAGGTATCGCTAGAAAAAAATACACCTATACTAAAAGACATGGTGTGGTCTTGGGGCAAGCCTATGATCTTGAAATAGTAAAGCAACAAGATCAATGGGGCTCTTTTCCTATTGAGGTCCCACAAGACATTGAAGAAATGTTTGGTCCTGCCGATGGAACAATCATCATTCTTGACGATATTGACCAAGCGAGATATGGTTACAAAACATCGAAAAGTAGGATAGAATCCTACATTTCTCAAACTTATAACAATTATTTGGTCAATGACTTGATAACAGTCAATGATGAAAAAATGAAGACATGGGATCCTTTGTTTTGGAACCATCCAAAAACCATTCAATTGGAAGATGAAACACTTAATTACAAAGGTTGTAAGATATTAGTGAAAGCTGCATATCTGGCTGATGTACCAAACAAAACACCAGCCCACACAACCCTTTATAGAGCACAGGGCGGTTATATTTATCGCAATGGACGTATAATGACCGAGAAACCATTATCACTAGCAAATGGTCTTGAAGGTGGCTTTTATTCTGCACACTCTGACTACAATAACCTGAGATGGTCAGTAGAATACAGCCCAGATGCTGACGGATATATGGGAACTAGTTCTCGTAAAGATGCTATTCAGATGGTGCAGTCTCTTAGCGATCAGATCAGTACCATCATCAATAGATCAAAGTTGTGGACTCATCACAAGATAAGAGTCAAGAACAAGCAGAAGAACCAAGACAGTGTTAAGGCTTCTATTGCTAATGTGACCAATCGTTTAAATACTTTTCCAAGGGTTGCTCCAAAGAAAACAACAGGCAATACTCCTGTTGCATCTAAACAAGCTCCCTCTGGTGGTAATGTAGCACCATTTCCTTCAACCGGTGCCAAAACCAGAAAACCAGTGAAAGACAATTTCATAATGGTTCAAAAAAGTTGGAGCATAACTGGTGATATTGGAAAAGCAATACCCGGCACGGTTAAAGATCCCTTTGAATGGGAGCTTCAAATTAACGATGACCACCCAGCTAGTATTAAGATTTACAAAGAGAGTCCCGATGCACAAAAAATATTCTTTGAAACGATCGCCGCTGTTTTGATCGCAATAGAAAAGATGGAAGACCCACAGTGCCCAAATATTGATGATCTGAGGGAAGATGTGGTTCAAGACATGAGTAAAACATTGCGTCGCTTTGCAAGCTCGAAATAACAATAAACACCGCAGGGGGGCATGGGTTTACAGATGCCTCATTCTATTTAACGGAGAAAACAATTGGGAAAGGTAATACAAATGGCGACTAAACCAGGAAAAGTTAATATTGGCGACATGAAAAAAGCAATCAATAAAAAGCTTGGCATTGAAGTCGCATATGATTTAAATCATGAAAATCCAGCATCTATTAAAGACTGGATTCCAACCGGATCAACTATATTAGATTGGCTGATCTATCCCGGCAAGAAAGCAGGAATTCCTGTTGGGAGAATAACAGAGTTAGCGGGCCTCTCGGCAGCAGGTAAGTCGTTTATGGCTGCTGTTATTGCCGCGAATGCTAACAAGAAGGGAATGAAGGTTGTCTACTTTGATTCAGAGGCAGCGGTTGATGCGGAGTTTCTAGAGAAAGCGGGTTGTGATAAGAACCAAATTCTTTATATTCAAGCAACATCAGTTGAGATGGTTCTCACATCCATTGAATATCTAATGGAGCAGTGGCCAGACGAACAATTATTGTTTATTTGGGATTCTATTGCCGCTACACCAGCAGAGAAAGATGTAGAGGGAGATTTTAATCCTCAATCAAGTATGGCTCAAAAGCCAAGAATTTTTTCAAAGGCATTTGCTAAATTACAAGTTCCCTTGGAGAGAACACAATCAACACTTTTGCTCATTAACCAGTTAAAAACTAACATTACATCTAATGTAGCTGAAATGAGAATGAATCCTTACTTTGCTCCCGGCGGTAAAGCTATCGAGTTTCATTGTGCTCTTCGTATCTGGCTCACACGCCGTGCAGCAAAAGCTGGTAAGGTGCTTGACGAGAACGGAACACAAATTGGATCCGAGGTTAAAGCCCAGATTAAAAAGGTTCGCTCTGCTGGTTATGGTAGACAATGTTCTTTTGATGTTCTTTGGGGTGGTAACGATGTTAGGATCGCTGATGAAGAATCATGGCTTGAAGCACTCGCTACAATTACCAGTGATCGTTATAAAGCCGCCGGTGCTTGGAAAAGCATTTTTGACAAGAAAGGCAAAGAATACAAATTTCAGTCTAAGGATTGGCTTGAGAAGTTAAAAGATAAAAACTTTAAAGCAACTGTGGTTGATATTTTAGAAGATGAATTCGTAAACAAATATAAAAAAAATTCATAAACCATCTCCTTTGGTTAGAGAAACTAAAAACCCCGATTAATTTCGGGGTTTTTTTATTTGACAAATTCCAATATCATGATATAATATAAAAACAATGGAGATATTCATGAAAGAAATACAATATGTAGACATCGTTGCCGACCTCTCATGGGGAGATACCGGCAAAGGAAAAATAACTTCACATCTTGCGAAAGACAAGTCATATGATTATGTTTGTCGCTGGGCCGGTGGTAATAATGCTGGACACACAGTTTTCTTAAAAGGAAAGAAATTTAAAACACATCTTATTCCATCTGGTGTTTTTCATGGAATTAAATCAATTATCGGACCTCAATGTGTAGTGCACCCAGAGTCCTTACAAGAAGAATTGAACTATCTTAAAGAGAAAGGATTCGACACTTCCTTGGTTAAGGTCTCTCCGAGAGCACATATTGTAACAGATAAACATATAACAACAGATAAAAAGAAATTAGCCAAGAAACTTGGGACAACCTCAAAAGGTATAGCCCCATGCTATTCAGACAAGATGGCTAGAACCGGACAATTAGCAAAAGATGTTCTCCCAGAGGAATTGATATGGGATGAACAATTAAGTGGAAGAATTCTCTGCGAGGGGGCCCAAGGTTATTATTTAGATATAGACCATGGTAATTATCCTTATGTCACCTCATCCATTACACTACCCTATGGTGCTTGTTCCCTTGGGTTCCCTCCGCAGAAAATTCGTCGTATATGGGGCATAGCCAAGCTATATGATACCCGTTCCGGTGTGGACCCACTATTCCCCGATAAGCTCTTAAAAGACAAAGAATTGGCGAAATTGGGCGATCTAGGGGGTGAAGTTGGAGTAACAACCGGTCGGAAAAGAAAGTGTAACTGGCTTAATGTCGATATGATGATTGATGCCGCAAGAAAAACAGGAACAACACACTTGGTTATCAATAAATGCGATGTGATTAGAGAATTGGGAGTGTTTAAGTGTTATAGCGGAGGAGAGTTAAAAGAATTTTCTTCTTATCACAAGTTAACGAGTTATATTACCGATAAAGTTGGTCAATCTGATTCATTAGCCAAACATGTTTACCTTTCAAACTCCCCGGAGAGATTATGAGCGAGAAGAAAAGATTATTAATCATCGATGCCTTGAATCTGTTCATACGGAGTTATGTAATTATACCCACAATGGACCCCTCCGGTATTCCAATCGGAGGAACCATCGGGTTTGTTAAGTCTCTACAGAAAGTAATGAGACAATGCCGACCTCACGAAGTGGTTATCTGCTGGGACGGTATCGGTGGCTCTCAAAGAAAGAAGCAACAGAACGAGAACTACAAAGAAGGTAGGAAACCTCTTCGTTTTAATCGTCGCATGATTGATTTGGACCCTAAGAGCCAAGAACAGAACAAAATTCACCAACAGATCCGTTTGTTTGAATATTTAAACGAGTTGCCTATGATACAATTGACTTATGACGGTGTTGAAGCCGATGATGTAATTGCGATTGTTGCTCGGCACAAGTACTATGAAGATTGGCAGAAGATCATTGTATCAAGCGACAAGGACTTCTTTCAGTTGTGTGATGAAGACACAGCAGTTTATCGCCCGGTTCAAGATGTCTTAGAAACACAGGGAACAATTGCGTATAGGTTTGGAATCCACCCCAACAACTTTGCACTAGCTAGAGCAATAGCGGGGGATGCTTCAGATAATCTCAAGGGAGTCGGCAGAGTAGGGCTAAAAACCATCGCCAAAAATTTTACATTCCTCTCCGAGTCAAAACAATACGAATTGGAAGAATTGGTCGAATATTGTGAGAGTGTAGAAAAAAAGAAAGTTGCACACAATAAAATTATCGAAAACCAAAAGCTCGTAGAAAGTAACTACTCAATTATGCAGCTATACAACCCCTCGATTTCGGTACTCAATAGAAAGAAAATTGACTACACCATAGCCAGTTTTGAGGCAGAGAGTAATAAGATGAATTTCACAAAAATGCTCTTTGAGGACGGACAAGGTTCTATAAATTTCACGGACTTATGGAATTTAATAAAAAAACTTGAAAGATAAAAGAGTAACTTGACAAGGTTACGAAAAGTTGTTACATAGTTAAAAAAGCATTGGAGGAAAGATGGAACATACCAAAGAAACATTTCAAAGATTCGGAAAATCATTTCAAGAGGACTTGTGCCATTTGATGCTTCAAGACCGACCCTTTTGTGATCAAATCACAGAAGTATTAAGTCTTGAATTTTTGCAATATGAGTATTTGCGAGTATTCGCCAAGACAATTTTAGATTACCGCCGTGACTATAAGATGCATCCATCTTATAAAATCATGGCAACACACATTTCATCAGGTCTTGACGAATACTCCGATGCTCTCCAAAAACAAATAAGACAATTCTACGCAAAAGTGCTTTCCGATTCGGAAATAGATGGGGCCCAATATATTAAAGATAATGCTCTTGACTTTTGCCGCAAACAGGTCCTAAAAGGGGCCATGATGAAATCGGTAAAACTCATCAAAACTTCATCTTTCGACGAGATACAGAAAGTTATCCAAGATGCTCTAAAACTCGGAACCGACAACAATTTCGGTCATGATTACCTCAAGGATTTTGAAGAAAGATTCTCAATAAAAAATCGTGATCCGATATCAACCGGGTGGGAAAGAATAGATGATATTTGCAAGGGCGGTCTTGGCAAAAGGGAGCTTGGAGTCGCGATCGCCCCTACCGGGGCTGGGAAATCAATGATACTTGCTTGCCTTGGGGCTAATGCTTTAAAGCAGGGTAAAACAGTCGTTCATTATACACTTGAGTTGGCCGACACAGTAGTTGGATCAAGATATGATTCGTCGATAACTGGGGTTCCTCTGGGTGACCTAATGTCGAATAAACAAAAAATTCTCGATGTTGTGAAAGATATTGAAGGCACTCTAATTATTAAAGAGTATCCAACGAAATCTGCTTCGACGGAAACAATTAAGAATCACATTGAAAGATTAAAAAAGAGAGGTATCGAGCCCGACATGATTATTGTCGATTACGCCGATCTCTTAAGACCAGTTAAGGAGACCCGTGAAAAAAGACACGATCTTGAAAATATCTATGAAGAATTGCGAGGAATCGCACAAATTTATGACTGCCCTCTTTGGACGGCATCACAAACGAACAGGTCGGGTTTAAATGCGGAAGTCATCACCATGGAGGCAATTTCAGAAGCCTTCAATAAATGCTTTGTCTCTGATTTTATATTTTCGTTGTCGAGAACCATCGAAGATAAGAATGCGAACACTGGAAGAGTCTTTGTCGCCAAGAATAGAAATGGCCCGGACGGCCTTGTGTTTCCAATCTTCGCTGATTGGTCGAGAGTCGAAATGAAGGTGCTGGAGCGACAAGATGAGACAATGGATGATGCTGTACAAGAGTCCACAAAATCAACCGTAGAATTTTTAAAGAACAAATATAAAAACATGAAAAAATAGAGGGAGTTATTATGATGAAAATCGGAAACATTAATGTTCGTAGATTTGGCTTATCAGACCAATTCATCGAACAATACAGAGATAAAGAGGTTCCTTGGGGGCCTGTTGGGTATATTACCTATAAACGAACCTATGCTCGTCGTTTAAACGAGATAGACCCAAATGCCAAAGGCACAGAGGAATGGTTCCAAACCTGCCGTCGAGTTATTGAGGGAATGTTTGACATTCAAAAAAGACATGTATTTGCTCTTGGTTTGGAATGGAATGACGCCAAGGCACAAAGAACTGCAAAAGAGGCTTATGACCGTTTGTTTAACTTGAAATGGACACCGCCTGGTCGTGGTCTATGGATGATGGGTACTAAGTTTATTTATGAACGAACAGGTGCTGGGCTTTTTAATTGTGCTTTCCGCTCAACAAAAGATATCAATACCAAAGGTGGTTATCTTTTTGCTTGGATGATGGATGCTCTTATGGTTGGTATTGGTGTTGGTTTTGATACACTCGGAGCCAAAACTTTAACGATCAAAGAGCCACAATGGACAAAAGAGACTTTTACTATTGATGATAGTCGTGAAGGTTGGGTTGACTCTGTTCATATGCTTCTTGATGGATATCTGCAAGGCAAGAAGGTTCCTAATTTTGATTATTCACAAATTCGTCCCGAAGGGGCACCAATTAGAGGCTTTGGGGGTACTTCAAGTGGCCCTGGTCCTTTAATTGAACTTCACAACAATTTAAAAGAATTATATAACGAAAAAATCGGCGAACTGATTTCATCAGTTGATATTGTTGATACTGAAAATCTTATTGGTCGCTGTGTTGTTGCTGGCAATGTCCGTCGTTCTGCTGCTCTTGCTTTGGGACAACATGACGATCGTGAATACTTATCTATGAAGAATGACCAAGAGAAACTTTATCACCATCGCTGGGGATCTAATAACTCCTTTGAAGCAAAGATTGGTATGGATTATTCTTGGCATGCCGAGCAATCACAAAAGAATGGAGAACCGGGTTATATCTGGCTTCACAATGCTCGTTATTATGGTCGTATGAAGGACGGCAAAAGATATGACGATACAAAAGTTATGGGCTTCAATCCTTGCGTTGAACAGCAATTGGAAGACGGAGAACTTTGTTGTTTGGTTGAGACTTTTCCAGCAAAACACGATTCATATGAAGATTATGTAAAGACACTTGAAATTGCTTATTTATACGGTAAGACAGTTACACTTGTTAACACACACTGGAGAGAGACCAATGCTATTATGCTAAAGAACCGTCGCATTGGCTTATCTCAATCAGGTGTTGTACAGGCTTTCAACAAACACACACGAAGAACTATGTTGCAATGGTGTGATGATGCCTATGAACACGTAAGAGAGATGGATAAAGAATATGCCGATTGGCTCTGTATTCCTCGTTCTGTCAGAATGACCTCTATCAAGCCCAGCGGAACAGTATCGCTCCTTAACGGCTCAACACCGGGTATCCACTTCCCAGAGAACGAGTTCTATATTAGAAGAATTCGCTTTGGAAAAGATTCGGATCTGTTACCGACTTTAAAAGAAGCAGGTTATAAAATTGAAGACGACAAATATTCACCGAATACTGTTTGTGTTGAATTTCCTGTTAAGGAGCCTTTTTTCGTAAAAGGAAAGAAAGATGTTTCTATGTGGGAACAATTAGAAATTGCCTCACAGTATCAACATTATTGGGCAGACAATAGTGTAAGTATCACAGTTACCTTTAATGCTAACGAAGCACCACAAATCAAAGATGCTTTGGAACTTTATGAGTCTCGCTTGAAGGCTGTCTCTTTCTTGAGATACCAAGAAACAGGATATGAACAGGCTCCTTACGAGCCAATTACGGAAGAAGAATATAATGAAATGGTAAAGGGAATTACCCCTA